>Ga0302326_10019146_pt1 | contig 14158 bp, 15 predicted proteins | sample Palsa_T0_3_FD_202264 | JGI IMG/M metagenome (GOLD analysis project Ga0302326, IMG submission 202264) | Peat permafrost microbial communities from Stordalen Mire near Abisko, Sweden - Palsa_T0_3 | ecosystem: Environmental > Terrestrial > Soil > Palsa > Peat permafrost | place: Sweden: Abisko... | reverse complement strand
CTAACAGAGCGACTAACGATACAGAAGAAGGACCTCAAGGTCGAACCGATTGACCTCACTGATCCTTTCGCCTGGGCTCAAGCCGCACTACTCCGAGAGATTGAACGGCAGTACAACCTTGGGCTACCTGTTCGCATCATTGTCCTAAAGGGGCGCCAACTTGGCATTAGCACGGTAACCGAAGGAACGTTGTTCAACTGGACATTCATACATCCAGGTACCCGTTCTCTCGTTATCGCCCACGAGTCAAAAGCAGCACAACACTTGTTCGACATGACGAAACTCATGTGGGAGGAATGGCCTTTCAATGCCCTATACACTGAGAAACACAATACCATCAAGTCCCTATCTTGGGTGGAGACTCGTTCTTCCATGTCAGTGGCAACTGCTAAGAATGCTGGTTCGGGGCGATCATTCACTTACCATGCGGTCCATTGCTCAGAATGCGCTTTTTGGGAGGACCCAGAACGGCTTATGGTTGGACTTAATCAGTCCATCCCGCACAAGCACGGTACCATTGTTATCCTTGAGTCGACGGCCAATGGAGTAGGTAACTGGTTCCACGAGGAATGGCAACGTGCGATGGATGGCGAGTCGCAGTTCGTCCCACTCTTCTTTCCCTGGTTCATGCACGAGGAATACTGTTTCCCCGATACGTCACTCAAGTATTGGGACCTAATGAAAGATGAACGCCAACTCTTCGACCAGGGTGTCTACCTTAACGGTCAGCGCTTTAAGCTAACGCTAGGCCAACTAGCGTGGCGTCGACACACAATAATGAACGACTGTCTCGGTGACGCCGAGATGTTCAAACAGGAATACCCATGCACCCCTAACGAGGCTTTCCTGTCCACGGGCCGTAACGTGTTTCCGCTCGAACGCCTTGACGAGCACACCGACATCCACCCCGGCACTCGTGGCATGCTCGTTAACGATAACGGTAAGATTCGGTTTGTTCGTGACGCCAGCGGGCCACTCACCATCTACAAGGCACCAGGACGTGACCCCCTTCTTTCTAAGTACGTCGTTGCGGGGGACCCAACAAAAACCACCTATGGGGATGCAGCTTGCATTCAAGTTCTAAACAGGTTCACCTTTGAGCAGGTAGCAGTATTCCACCAGCACCTTGACGCAGTACCGTTTGCTCACGAGATAATGAAGCTCGGATACTTTTATAACGAAGCTATCGTTAACACAGAGATTGAGGGTCCAGGTTATGCGACGATTGGGGTTATTCTCGACAACGGTTACCCTGATGTATGGATGCACAGGTGGGGTGATAAAGCACCGGGTAAGGTTTCACAATCTTATGGCTGGTCCACTAACTATCAGCGTAAGCATTGGGCAATCGAGAAAGTCAAGTTCCTTCTAGCCCAACGTGGCGGGCTCCGTATCCATGACGCTCTCACTCACGACCAGATGGAGAACTTCGTCTACCAGGAGAACGGTGAGATGGGACCGGCCAGCGACAGACTCAACGATGACGCAGTTATGGCATTGGCTATTGCGGTAGTCACGACGCTAACCGAGGCCCAGCTTCCACATGAAGAGGCCCCCGAAGCAGAGATACATGACCTGTTCGGAGTACCACCTTGGGAAGCTGCTTGACAACACGGTAGCGGCATGAAACACTAGCTCGTGTACCCCCGCACGCTAAACATTGGTGCCCTCTACCGGAGTACCGGTTACCGGAGCGCCGGTGCCTGAGTACCAGTACAAGTGCCACAACTGCCGGGTAACGTTCACCACGCTATCCCGCACGGACATTCCAGACTGTCCTGTCTGCTCACAACCAGCGACACGAGAGTTTGTTTTCCAGCATCGTCCCTCAATGCCGGAACACTTCTCGCACGCTATTGGGCGCCCTGTTCTTAACGAGCGTGACCTACGGGATGCTCTTAAGCGACAGTCCGATGAGCAGTCGGAGCGTCTTGGCATCGAACACAACCTTGATTTCCTGACCCGTGCCGAGATGGCCGATCCTTCCGTACACGGTGTTACTGGCGAGGGGTTGGAAGAGTCCCGCCGTGAATGGCACGATATGGGGCTCCAACATGGTAGTGAGATAGTCCTACCATGAGCATGATTGACATACCACTGGAAGAGGCACCTGCCCCGCCCGATCCCTGGTATGAAGAGTATCAGCTAACCCAGAAGCTCGCCCAGCTTTACCAGTTGGCAATGACCGAGAAGAAAAAGTACCAGGCGAACTGGCGCCGAAACTACCTTCTCACCACCAACAAACAATACTCTCTCGACACACAATCTCCGTGGACGCCTAACGTTACTGACTCGGAGATATGGCCCATCCTATCCGCAAGAATAGCGTGGATGACGGACCAGGAAGTAAAGCCAGAGGTTGCACCTGCTGCATTGCCTGGCGACCCATACGCACAGCACATGCGTACTCTCTCCGAACACATGGAGCAGATATTTCAGTCTCAGTTCGTTAATCAGGGCTGGGATAAGGAAATCATACTAATGCTGTGGGATGCCGCACAGTATGGTGCAGGGATCGCTAAGTCTGTTTGGGATAGTGGGCTCGAAGAAGGTATGGGTAACATTTCCTTCAAGAGGGTAGACGTGTGGAACTTCTACCCAGACCCCAACGCCAGGGACATAGATACCTGCACGTATATGTTCGAGGTCGAGAAGATGACTTTCGACCAAATCCAACGGAGATTTCCAAGTGCAGATGTCGAATCAGTTAAAGCAGCCTACCTCTACGGAGACAGAGGTAATACGGTTGAGCGACCTAGCCAATCCTCTTCGAGCCAATACCCAATGGCAATGCCTGGTAATCTCCCCGGCAGCACATCGACTGTTTGGGGCCTCCCTGGACAATCTGACCGTAACACGGAGCAGATACTAGCCGATGGTGTGGATGTCTACACCTGCTGGGTACTAGAGAACTGGGAAGAATACCGTGAGACTACCGACCCATTGGACGGTGACGAAGAACGAGTCGTCTACGACGAATGGCGTTGTGTCGTCTACACAGGTAATGTTGTTCTGTTCGATGAACTGGCAACTGACCTATACCAGAACAATCGGCATCCCTACGTTAGGTACGTGGACGAAGAGATGGGCGAGTTTTGGACAACCCCCATCGTTTCACACCTTGCACCATGTCAGGTTGCAATCAATCGACTCCTGGCATCTCTCCAAGGCAACGTCGAGCTTGTAGGTAACCCCATCTTCATGGACGTTAAAGGTTCGGGCCTAGATCGCACCCAGATCGTTAACCGACCAGGGCTCCGCCTGTCGATGGATCAGAAGATGGCTAATGCCCAGGGCGCAAAGCCCATGTGGCTTGATCCGCCAAAGATGCAATCCGACATCACTAATCTAATCCAGTTCTGGATTGGCCGAATGGAGAATATCAGTGGCCTCTCGGGACCGCAGAAAGGCCAAACGCCGAAGGATCGACAAGCAGCGCAAACTCAGCAACAAGCACAAGAGGCGGGTTTCGTCCGAATCCGCTCTAGCGTGCGCAACCTTGAACGAACTCTCTCTGAAGCATATAGGTTGCTTGCCCAACTGGTTATCCAGAACTATGATGTGCCCCGTGAGCTTGCGATCGTTGGACCCACAGGTGAGAACTCTGCCCTACTACTCGCCAGTAAGCATTTCTACTCGCCGTCCATCCACGGCAAAGTAGCTCCAATGAAGTTCGCACTACTGGTAATGGCTGGTGCGGACAACCCGACATCTCGCCAATCCCGGATTGCGGAAGCGGATGCGCTCTTCACACTAAAGGCCATCGACCGGCCAGCAGTGCTCGAACAACACGCCTTCCCACACTGGCAGCAGATCGACCAGCGTATGACGCAACAGGAACTAGCGTTAGCTCAGGCACAAGCAGCAGGGGCAGCGGCAGGCAAAGGTGGTGGTGGGCAACCCCACGGCCCAGGGACCGGACACGCACATTGACGGTCGGTAATCCTGGTATCCCACGAAAGCTACCAATGGTTGCCCCGTCCGAATCATGGATGGAACAAGGTGCGTGCAAGGGTAATAAACACGTCGACTTCTTTCCTACCAATGGTCATTTCCTGCTAACACGACCAGCCAAGGAAATATGCAACGCCTGTCCGGTCATGCTCGACTGCCTGGCCTACGCACTCGAACACCGCATTGACCACGGCGTTTGGGGCGGAACGGACGAGGCAGAGCGCCGCCGAATCCGCAAGGCGAGAAATCGTCCCCTGAGGCTTGCATAGAGCCCTGACGGCCTGGCAGGGTGCCTGACATGGCCGAATACACGGGACCCGCCACAGACAACGAGGCATGCGTCATCGCCAACATGGATGGGCGAAAGACCCCCGACACGTTCGCCACTGGCACCGATCCAATGGATTCCAAGCACGGTACTTCGCTCAAGATGGGTAACGGACACCCCAAGCGAATCCACAACGACATTCACCAACGCTACGGCCAGGACGCAGAAGAGGGGTATTCCTGCTAATGCCATTCTCTTCGCTCATCTACAAAACAGGCAAGAGCGGTAACCGCAGAGGTAAGCGGGGCTCCACTCGCAAATCAGCACGGAGGAAATAACGTGGCTGGAACAAAGGGTCGCACCGGATTCAACCGGCTCACCGCAGGCCGCACGAAGGGGAACGGCATGGGTGGACACAAGCGAGGCAAGCAGCACCGCATGCGGACACGGAACAAGACAGGTCGCTAGTTGCCATTCAAGTCCGAGAGCCAACGCCGCTATCTCTGGTCCCAACACCCAGACATTGCAGAGGCATGGGCTCACGGTAGATCGTCGGTCACCGGCAAGAAAGAACCTCTTAGTCGACAAGGCAAACGGAAAGGGGGTGGGAGCATGGCAAGGAAGAAGGGTCGCCACGGCGGTCGCCACAAGCGCAAGTAGGCGCTAGGACTCCCACCTTCTCGGGGTTAAGTCCAATCCCATCACTTCCCTTTTCCCTGGATTGGGAAGTGGTGGAATGGGGTTTAACAGTAACGACACGAAAGGTGCATTACCATGAGCAACAAGGTTCTGAGCATCGTTTTCCAGACGGCGGAACAGAAGCTCGATACCGTTATCGCCGCCGCAGTGAACGAGCTTCACAACCTCGGCCACACGGTAAGTGAAGTGCGTGTCACTTCCGACTCGGGCGAGGCCAAGGTTGCCCTGAACACGGTAGAGGGACTTCTGCCTGCACCTGTCAAGGCCGACGTGGAAAAGGCCGAGACTGTCGTGAGTGAAGTCGCTGACACGGTGGAGAACAAGAACCCGGACGGTTCGAGCCCGGTGTCCCCTGTCACCGTGCCCCCGGCTCCCACGACTGAGCCCGCCCCCGCCGACATTCCGGTGGACACTCCGCAGACCCTCGAAGAGCGCCGGGCCGCTGCACTCAAGGCGTTGGATGACATCGACGCTGAGGAAGAGGCAGAGCTTGCCTCCGACGACCCGGAAAAGGGTGGTAGCTCCACCGTGGACCCTACCGCCCCAGCGGCCACCGGCACGCCGGTCACGTCCTAAGCCGACTGCTTCACCGACCCGAAAGGACATAACGCAATGCCAGATCAGCGCACAGCCTCGAACTACTCGGGGAAGAGCGGCAAGACGAACGTGCAGATGCAGGGCCAGACCAATAGCGGTTCCTACGGTTCCGACTCCGGCCTGACCCGGCGCACCATGTCGCCGCCACGGGACGAGAAGCCCTAGTCCAATGGCGGGTACGAGCAAAGACAGCGGGCCTGCATCCTGGTCTGACGCCCTCTCTGAGGCTAGTCAGGCCATTGCTTCGGGCCTTGCTGCACCGGATGCCGACGTGAAGTTCGGCCTCGCAATGATCGGTGCGCTCAGTACCCACCAGCAGAAGAAGGGCCAACAGCCACAAGCGGGTGGTGCTGGGGCAGGTGCCCCCGGTGGGCCGGGTGGTGGGGGAGGACCGGCTGGTCCCGCCTCCCCCCCTCCCGGTGTTTCTCCCGCAGGACAAGCACCAGCGGGCGGGGGCCAGCCCAATCAAGCCCAAAAGTCGCAAGCAGCACCCGGAGGACCAATCCCAGGTGGCATGAGTCAGGGCCTCGGAGTTTCCGGTGACGCACAAAACGCCGACGAACTACGTCGGGTCCTAGCGGACGTAGCAGGTAACTAACATGCCCCCTGAGAACGATCAGCAAATCCTCGGTGGTGAGGACATTGGTGACGCTGAGCTACAGCAGTGGCTCACTAGCGTTGGTGATGGTGCCGACATCACGCTACCTGGCCTAGACATCGGCGTTCCTCACGGTAGCACGCTATTGGGTGCTACTCGCCAGGTAGCGGACCAGGACCCTAACGGTAACGGGGAGGACCCCGATGACACAGACCCCGACCTTGACCCCGACCTCGACCCTGATGGCGACGACCCACCGGAGACTCCACCGGCACAACCAACGGGCGACACGACTCCTGACACGTTCGCCATTGGCGACGGACGGACAATCACTCGGGCAGATGCCGAACGGCTCTACAACTTCGACCAGTACCTTAAAGCCAACGCCGACGTTGCGCAGCGTGTCAACGCAGCCATCACCGGTCAACCACCCACGGCCACGCCCCCTGGACAACCCCCTGTTCCCCCGCCCGCCCCACCGGCCAGTGCGGTAAAAGAGTGGGAAGAGCCCACCCCTCCTGACTTCCTCGACCTTGAGGACCCTGCACAGAAGTTCTCGTGGGATACTCACGTTGCAACACAAAAGGCCCTTTTCGAGAGGGACCAACGTGACCAACGCCTCTTCGCCCAGCAGGCACAGGATCGCCAGCAGAGTAACGTGCGCCAGGCTCAGGCCGACATGGCGACGGCTCTGCAACAGTTCATAGCTGCCCACCCCAACCTGAACGAGGACGACATCAAGGCTATTCGCCAAGCTGCCGGTCCTTTCATCGGTGGGATGATGCAGCAACTCTCTCCCGTGGAGGCTCTAGTCCGGTCGATGGAAGTCGGCGGCATGATGGACGAGAACCTTCGTACCAAGTTGACGGACCCAACCGTTAGGACCAAATCAGAACGGCAACAGTCTCGTCATCGCAAGGCCCGATTGGGAGAGATTGGTTCCTCGGGTCGTTCTGCCCCTAAGACCGAAAGCCGACCGGCTTTCGTTTCCGACAAGGATTTCCTCAATGGACTTGCTGAGGGATTCCGTGAAGCCATGCAACAATAACAAGGAGCAGAATAAATGTCAGTCACCCCGATTGGGACGAATACAGTTACCGCCCTGTCACGGCGACTCATTCTCCCACGGATCGTGGACAACGTTTACAACTCGAACGTTCTCTTCTACCGTTGGTATCACGCCAACAAGTTCACCCAGCAGGGTGGAACCCAGATCGAGCAGCCGCTCATGTATAGGCGTATGGCGGCGGGTGGCTCGTACCAGGGGTACCAACTGCTGAACGTGACGCCTTCTGACACCATTCAGAACGCAGCGTTCCCGTGGGCGCAGTATTACACCCCCGTGACCGTTGACGGTCTGACCCTTCTTCGGGCCGACTCTCCGCTTGCCATTGCTGACTTTGTGGCAACGCAGTTCAAGCAGGCGGAAATGGACATGGCCGACAACCTCGGTGCAGGTCTGTGGTCGGACGGTACCAGTTCCACCGACCTCATCGGCTGCCGGGTCGCAGTCGACAACGGCACCATCGCATCGTCCTACGGTGCCATCGCCCACTCGGGCAACACATGGTGGAACGCTCAGATCGACTCGTCCACCACGACCATGACCCTCGCCGCACTGCAAAACCTGTTCGGGTCTTGCACGCAGGGTGGTCGGGCACCCACCATCGGCTTCGCCACCCAGGCGAACTATAACCGGTATTGGGCGCTCAACCTGTCGCCGCAGCAGTTCCCGGTTCAGCCTGGCGGCAAGGACATGCAGCTTGCTCAGGCCGGTTTCGAGAACCTGTTGTTCAACGGCATGCCGATCCTGGTTGACTCTCACATCCCCACCACGGGCTCTGAGGGTAACTTGTTCTTCCTGAACGAGGACTTCATTCAGATCGTCACCGCCACTCGGGCCGACTTCCACTTGCAGGACTTCCAGACCCCCGTGAACCAGGATGCCATGTCGGCACTGCTCCTGTGGGCCGGTCAGTTGGTGTTCGGCAACATTCAGCGTCAGGGCAAGTTCACCGCCCTCTCGGCCTAACCCGTCCTTATCCGGCACTACGAAAGGAAACCCATGCCGGTAGACCAGCTAGTCAATCCCCTTACGGAAGAGAACGAGGGTGCAAGTTACGGGAGGGTTGTCGAGTATTTCCAGTACGACCCTGCCGGTTCGGGCAACCTGCAAAACGGCCAGGCAGTCAAGTTCGAGGACTTGACAGCGCCATCGACCGGTCCCCTGCTCATCACTTCCACGTCGACCTCCCCGGACAACCGGTTCGTCGGCATAGTTGTGGACGCACCCACGGGTGGCTATACACCCGGTAGCTCGGTGGCCGTCTGTGTGCTGGGGCCATGTCTCGCCCTGTTTGATGCCAACAACACGGTAGTTAACGAGTTCGGCATCCAGGGTTCGACCACAGCGGGCACCCTGACCATCTCGTCCACTGCCACGCTGGGCCGCAAGTTCATTGTGGTCTGCGAGGCAGTCACCATCGCTTCGGGGTCTGCCCTCGTTCCTGTCATCATTCAGAACTAGACGTGAGGATCACCTTCATCCACATTGTTGGACTGGCAATCCTTATGGTCGCCGTGGTTGTCACACTCGCCATTCTTGGCGTCGTTTAAAGAGAGGGACCACTAATGCCCGATACCGTGCTTCTGCCCCGCCAGTCAGGCACCGTGCTTGACACTGGACAGCACTATTTCGTTCAGAACAACACCAATAAGCGACTCACGCTACCGGATGGTCGAACAGACCTTCTCCGGTGGGCTCGTGTCGCTTACCGGTGTGAAGCTGGCGAGAAGGTCATTGTTCCATGGCCTGTCATTGCCCTGTATTTCGGGGACCCCCGTTCGCAGCCTGACAAGATCGTCACGGCAGAGGACTCGCAAGGTGTCCACCAGGTACCCATGCGGATGGCAGAGCTACAGCGTCTTAGCGTGTTCTGGGGCGTGTACGAACAGGGCATCGACATCATCGCAGACATGGTGCCCGATGTCTCTATCACCACGCTAACCGGTACTGAAATCATCCCACCGGTATTCGACCCGTATGGCGAGCACATCTACGGGTACCAGAAGTCCATGCAGAAGTCGTCGGACATTGCGACCCTCATGTCGCAGATGCAGGAAGAGTTGGACGAGCTTCGGAGCAAGTACGACTCAATCCAAATCCACGGCGACAACGACGGAGAAATCCCGGTGGACACGCCAGGGTTGTAACTGGAACAAAGATTCACTGTGCAATAGCGCACGAAACAACCGGCCCCGATCCAATGGTCGGGGCCGGTTTTTATTGGAGAGAAGTGCGGAACGTTAACTCATACGACAAGCTCACGTTAGACCAGCTTCGAGAAGAGCTTGTCGTCGTTACTTCTGCACTGGCAGCGTCACACGAGGACTTGGGTGGGCGACTTTCCCACTACCACCGTGACTATCTGGTCGCCTACGCCCATTCAGCGTCATCGTCCGTGGCAGGAAAGAACCGTGAAGCACAGTACCAGTACCTAGAGGACGGTGCTCAGATCATTCAAGAGCGGGCTAAGATTAACTCTCTAGTCCTGTGCCGTGACCTCCTGATCTTCATGGTAACATCTCGGCTACCGGGTAACGTGCCATTCCCAACCATCTCGCAAGAGGACGCTGACGGATTGGCTGTCGTCTAATGGTGCAGCACGATACCCCCATTGGCGGTAAGAAGGACCCCGGACAATGGCTACACATTGACGACTTCTCGCCCGGATGCTTCGATCCCTCGAACGCTAGTAACCAATCACCGGTAACCAACCAACCACTCGGTGCAGCAGACATTACCGGTACCTTCGCCTGCTCTGTTATCAAGGGCGGATCGCTCGGACCCCTGCCATCAATCCAAGACGGTCTACCGTTCTCGGACTACGGTGGGCTCCAAGGTGCATCGACCGACGCATTCCTTGTCGGGTTCATCATCACCCCCCAACTGAACGATGGCAACTACGAGATAATCACCATCTTTGAGATGGACGACGGCACCACACATTATGTTGTGGCAGCGAGCTACGAGCCCGGCGAAACCGTTAACCTGATAAGTGGTCCCACCAATAACAGTGACTCGGTACCGGGGATATTCGGGGCTCCGTACCCAGCATTCACTCGTGCCAATGCGGACGGTAGCGCAGGACCCCCGCCACCAGGACCATTACTCGTATTCCCAATGGCAATAGCCACCGACTCGTCTGGCACTGGTGGTCACCTGTGGATTTACCCAGAGCTTGACGATCCGACTGCCTACACGGCACAAGACCTCATTGTTTCCGACAGCAGCATCACCGGGCAGCTAATCACATACGGTGATCGGATCATCTGCATTGTCGGAGTTGACTACGACTGGCCTTCCGGTGGTGGCATTAACACTAACGAGAACTTCAACTACACCGATCCACCCGAATCCACCGAATACGGTAATCAGCAAACCATATTCTCGCCGGAAGAGCCCTGGGGATATGGTGCATGGGGTAGCCAATCAGTAGGTGAGCTTCTACTGATTAAGAAGTACGGTGGCGCTGTTCTCCTTAATGGTGACATTAACGTGCCATCTTCTGTTATCCCATTGCCAGGCGTCGAATCAGTCGGTGACTTTGTTGGGCGTGTGGCAGCTACACCTATCGGATTGATTTACTGTGCGCAGAATCGTGGTGCATGGCTCTGGAACGGTGGTAACACCGCACAGAAGATTAGCCAGAACATTAGCGACGATTTCTTCGACCTCCAAACGGACGAAATCGAATCCAACAACTACGGGTTCTTCGTAGAGCATTGGCAGAAATGGATAATGTTCTCGGGTAACGTCTGGTTGGACACCGATACTAACTCGTGGTGGAACTTCTACCCCAAGGACGGAACGACCATTGGCACGCTAGTTGGTCGTGATATGTTCTGGTACTGCCTTACCAGAAACGGTAGTCAGCTATTGGCAGCACCACTGCGGCTTAACTCCAATACCGATAAGGTCTGGTCGCTCATCGACAATACGGTGCCCAGCTACACGTACCAATGGCAATCGCTCCCCATTCACGTTACCGATAATGCAGACCGTGTGGTCGACATCCGGCAGATTATCGTGCGTTGCTCGGACCCCAGTAATACTGGTCTAGCCACGATAACGGTATCCACGCCCAACGGTTCGTGGTCGAGTGCTAGTGTGGCAGCCGACAACCCCATCGGGCTCAACCCGACCATCCTACGGTTTAACGTTGGACTCGGGGCTCAGGGCCTACAGGATGTTGTCATTCAGGTGCTTGCCGAGAACGACGGTGCTGGTGCGCCCATCATTGAGTCCATTGACGTGGAGTACAAGGTCCGTGCGCCAGAGGCGGTAGCGAACTAATGGCGCTCCCATCTAAGAAACTACTCATCCCACGTAAGGGTCACAAGAAACCATCTGAGCCCGTTACCAGTGGCGATAATGACACGAACATGCGGACCATTGAACAGTATGTCAATGGCCTATCTACTGGTGGTGGCATAGTTGAAATCACTTCCACCGATGGCAGTGTTACTATCACTGACCCAACCGGACCAATAGTTGACCTCTCAGTCTCAGGTACTACGGGTGGGTATGACTCGCTAACTGGTCCCGGTGAAACGAGCCCTACCGGTACGCTCACCCAAGGTGGTGAACTGATTGTCTCGGGCACGCTATTAGCCGATGGTATCTTTGAAGCGCTTGGTCCATCGGTTAATATCGACGTAACGGGTGCGGTTGACATAACCGGCAGTCCAATCGTGATTAACGGATCGACCACTCACTCTGGCGACCCTATTAAAATCCAAGGCAATAGCGTTACTTACATCGACATCGAGCCCGGCACGGGGCTGATACTCCAAGCGCCAACGGGTGAGACTGTAGCAATCACCGGCCCCGCCGGTACCTCGATGGAATCAGGCAGCGGTGCCTCAAAGGTCGTAGGCAACGACGCAGCAGGGGCGTGGCTCGAATCGGGTGACGCCATCTTCGCAGCAGGGCCACCGGGAGTTGGTGACGTGGGGGCATGCGTGATGATTGCGCCGATGGACTCAATACACGACGAGTATGTCCAGTTCGCAACGGGACCTAACGCAGGCGACCTCGGTACTCCTATTAGCGGTGTACCGTCGTTCGCCTTCACTGGCGACGGGCACATCTACTTCTATTCAAGTGGCACATGGAACCTTCTAGTATGAGAGGCACTAATGGCAGTTGACCTAACCACCATGCTCGCAGACGTTCGTTCCCTTCTGGACGAGCCCAACCCTCAGTTCTGGTCGAACACGGAACTAACCAACTGGATTAACGAGGCATGCTCCGCTATTGCCCGTAAGGTCGAGTGGAAACGGGCAACAGCAAGTATCGCCGTTACTGCCGAAACCCAGACGTACACTGCCCCAACTGACATGATCCGCATTTATCGGATAACGTTTTCGCCAACCGACTCCGACAACACATACACGCTAGAGTGGCGTGGTATGATGGAGATGGATCAGATTTGGGGCATTAACCAGGAGTGGCCCGCTAACTACCCGCTCTACTACACCACATGGCTCGTTCCGCCTAATCTTAACATCATCTGCTACCCGGTACCTTCTCAAGACGGCGACATGGAAGTGTACTACTACCAACAGATCACACCGGTAGCTGAGGGTAGCGATCCTGTGGACTGCCTCGAAGGGTACGAGGACATCGTTGTGGACTACACGCTATACCGTGCGCTCCGCAAGGATGCAGACCCTCGCTGGAACGAGTTTAAGACGACTTACGAGGACAAGCTGAACGACCTCTACGAGAACAGCCGCACGTTCCAGGACCAGGCTGGCACGTTCTCGACTGGACAGGCTGCATTGCCCGAATGGCTGGTGTCCGATGGACTCTATTAGCCAGGAGGCAAGCCCCCCGGCACCCCCCACAATAAGGAACAAGGTACATGGCTAACACAGGAGCGGCGAATACCAACGCAGCTAATGAGCAGGCGCTACTCAACCAACTACAGGGTGAGGCAGCGCCTACCACGGCAGCGGGGCAACTCCAATACAACCTTGGACAGAATGAGCTAGGGCTGGTTAACGCCAACGTTAGCCAGCAGCAGGCGTACAACAACGCCATGACCGGCTACGATGCCCAGAACCTTGGCCTGACTGAACAGGGCACTGCTATCAGTGGCCTGGGCTTGCAGGAACAAGGTGCGCAGAACACCCAGCAACAGGGCCTAGAGCAGCAGGAGTACGGTCTACAGTCGGGCCAGTACCCAGAGCAACAAGCCGAAGCAGCACTAGCCTACCAGAACACAATGATGCAGACGGCTGGCGGGCAAGCTATCTCGGGCACCGCTAACACGGTAGGTGGCCGTCAAACCGTGGCAACCAACGCCGCCAACTACGGATTTCAGACTGAGGACATTGCCCGTAGCCAGGCGCTCGCTGGGCTGGGGCAACAGAGCGAAGAGTCTGGCTACCAATACTCGGGCGAAGAGCTACAGAACGCTCAAGCTAATCTTGCCCTGTCGGCACAAGCTAACGGGTTGTCAGAGCAGCAAATGCTTACCATGCTGAACTATGGCAACACGCAAGCTGGTGAATCCGGCGCACAAGACATCATTCAACTGTTGTCGCAACAGGGGTCGACAGCATCCGGCAACCTATCCTCGGTGGGATCAGCATTGTCACCCATTGGTTTCGCCGCAGGAGTTAACGCACAGGCAGGTATCCCGTAATGGCAACCAAAACCACTAGCCCCGTGTCGCCAACGTCCAATGCGGACATGCAGACGGATAGCACGGCGCAACAGAACCTATTGCAGGGCAAGCAACAGGTTCAGCCTGCCACGACGCAGCAGGATATTAACAGTATCCTCACGCCCTACGTTAATGAGATGATGCAACTCGGGCCTGAATACTCCGAAGAGATGGAGTTTTTAAAGCCCTACCTCGAAGGTACCGGTAGCGAGGCCCCAGAGACATTTCAACAGGTCGAGCAGAACAGTGCAGCGCAGGAGTCGCCAACTGGTAACACTGCCGTAAACGAGGCCGACCAGTCCGCTG
>Ga0302326_10019141_pt1 | contig 14161 bp, 14 predicted proteins | sample Palsa_T0_3_FD_202264 | JGI IMG/M metagenome (GOLD analysis project Ga0302326, IMG submission 202264) | Peat permafrost microbial communities from Stordalen Mire near Abisko, Sweden - Palsa_T0_3 | ecosystem: Environmental > Terrestrial > Soil > Palsa > Peat permafrost | place: Sweden: Abisko... | reverse complement strand
GAATGAAAAGAGTAAGTTTGATTGTTTGTTGACCTTGACTGAGATTACTGCCTCTGAACTGAATATTGAAATGCGCCCACTTCAGCGACAATGGGTTCTGTGAGTATTTAGTAAATTTATCGAAGCAGCATTTCAGAAACTGATCGCGAGGATTTTTGCTTACTGTTTCGGCTGATATTGAAGACCTAACTTCCCGAAAGTGGAATTACTCGTGGAAACCTTTTGAACTTTGGGCTGAACCATGCCTCCTTATATATTAAGATTGATCAAGGAACCTATTTGTGTCGGGAGTATCCCTCACCTGATCACAAGAGCGCCCGCTACGACCTTCCCACACAATGATACTGCTTGTTGCCAATGCACATGCAAAATGCCCAATGTGGCAGATTCGATACGTTCCGAGCCGCCCCGTGTCAACGGACGAACAGGCGACTTTGCCCAACTGTATATCTGCTGATGAATTGAACCAATTTGTGCGCTTTTAGTTCGTACACTACTCGACAACAAATCACATTGGTGAGTCATTTCATGCATGATTCATTAACGGTGGAGACTGAATCCCAGTGCCTGTCAATGCAAAACACCCGTTTGATTTATTGGCGCAATATGGCGTTGATATCACGCTAAGGCATATCGGCCCGCTCCACACCAGAGCGGGGAGCACAGGACAGCGGTTGCTGACGATTCCACGAGAAGACGCGGGCACCAATCGAGCACTGCATGTACCAGTTGGTGCACATGAGAAGATACGGAGACAAAATCAGTGGCGTCTGAATTCTGCGGAACAGGTGGGGAAAGATAAGGAACCCTTGCCCAAATCGGGACTCTAGGATGCTAGTTTGTGCCACGCCTGAAGGCCATGGCCCCGACGACTCAAGTCTCTTGGGGGTGAGGCTCGTTTTCAGTGTCACCTGAGCCAACTCACGTGCCATCAACAATCACCAGGCGCCTCCACCCCCAATGCGTCCTGACGAAGAAAATTCAAATTCTGAATTCCGTGCGGGCGGGTGCCGCACTTTAGTCGAACGGGGTTGCATATGTGGCCAGCGAATCATAGCTGTAACAATGGCCCTGACCCACCAATTGTGACTCATTCCTCGAAACCGGCTTTCGGCTCATTGTTTCACAGCGAGCCAATTGATCAACACTCCACAATCCTTACACCAACCCCACCAAATCAGGTTCCAAATTGAGCGCGAACAAATCAAATCGCTAAGATAATCGCCTTTGCCGAGGATGCGACAAGCTTTTCTGTCAGTCCAAAACCGTCATCCTGCCTGCACCCCTCTAACCTCTTCCTCCCACCTCCGTCCATCAACCCCAGCGGCAATATAAACCCACTTGTTACCCCTCCTCCTTCCACTCGATATAGCCCCGCGTCAAGCAAACCGAAACATCTAGAAAGTTGGGCGGCAACGCCGGGTGCCAAAAGACGAGAGTAAGTAACCCATTTATACTAGTCGTGTACCTTAACTAATCCTTGATAAAAGCGCGGCCACAAGGCATTAAAAAAGAATGACCACAATCATCTTCTCGTAAAAGCAAACGTCTGCAACGTTAACAGGAACGAATTGTACCCAAAGACACAAACACCGAGCCTAAGCAACCACGTCCCTCCTTAACTAGCAATACTACTAGGGAACGAAAACGAAAACGATCCCAAGAACCTAAAAATCTATCCATTCTCGCTCTATCCGAGCCCCTTCGAAAGCAACGGCGGACGTCTCTTGCAAATGTTGCTAAAGACATATGTAACTAGTGAGCAACGAGCGGCATTAGCAAATATAAAACCAATTCAATTAATTATTAGAACAAAGAAGGATACTAGCCTAAAGAATATTTTAACTAAGACGATTAGACTAGGAAAGATTTCGAAAAATACAACAAGATACCTTAAGTCACAAAGATAAGGTTAAATCACTTACTTGCAAAGAAGAAGTCGTCGTCTTCTCTTTGTGGTAAACAATCGGAAGATAGCTTTGCCGCACACAGTTTAACTACTCTTAGCAATCAAAAGCCAAGGGAGCTAAAAGTACCCCTTATACACATCCAAGCTATAAGACTATACTTGCAACTAAGGGTAGCTTTATAGGCAAGTTCGACTTGAGTATCACAAATGCAAGCGAGAAACTCTATTAAACTTTACTTGGCGCAAAACAATTAGCCCCTTAAGATATACTATTTCGTGACAATCTATTCTACAAAACTTACAAGGGCGTGCGAGGGAGAAATAAAGCTATAATTGTTCGAGACATTTCCCCACTAATATGTCCATACCCTAAAGTCTTAAGGATCGATAGTGCCGAACATCTCAAGCCTTTAAATAAAAGTGTCAATAAAGGCTAAAATTACGCCGAATCTTTCTACAGTCCTCGCCTATAACCTAATTATTTTATAGGTTTCGGACGGTCTATATTTATAGACGATCAACTCGAAAAGCTTAAGCCTTTCGTTAGCGAGGTTCCAAATACTTTTACGTCTTATTTTATAGCCACTTAGTAGATATACTTCCTATTCTTAACGTACGAAGTAAAGTGCGGCGCTACGGCTTTCGATATAGCCGATCGACAAAATGCTTATAATATAACACTTGCAATAAGAGGTATAGTCGAACTCTTTAAACTTATAAAACGCGAAAAGGAGCTTTACTAGGAGATACTCGCCTTCTTAATTTTATATAATCACGAAATAATAAGAATTTACAGCTATTATCTTATAATCGATAAAAATAAAACTACCTTTTACTGCTATCTTATCTGTAAATTCGACTTTATAGAACTAAACGGGAGGGAGAAATAGATAGCATACAAGTTTACCAAAAGTGTTTATAATATATAAATGCCGACTTTCCTTAAAAGAATCTGTTTAGTTATCGATATATTGCCGTCTAATATAGATATTAAGGCCTCACGGCAAGCCGAGCTAAGGGAATCTGGACTCTTATAGGGACTAGAGAGCCACCATCTCTTTGACCAAATAAGCTATAATGCCGCATCTCTAGATGAAGCTAACAGTTAATTAAGTTGTGTTAGTTCGCGAGACGTTACCCCTAATACTTTATTTTCTTAGAGGATCGGCGGGAAACCATTTCAAAAGCTAAAGAAAAGGGCTCGGCTTATAAAACTATACTAGTCTTAAGACGCTATTTGAAGATGGGAATGCTTTTAAGGTAATCGGCTATTTAAGAGAGGAGGTAAATGCATAAGCGAGGCGAGGACTAAGAGCATTTTTTTACCGTTAAATTTTGGGGGAATCTGTATAATACAATGATATCTATAAAAATGACTAATTTATATAGTTAATCCCGCCGTTGTTTGATCCAAGACGTTACTAGGCGTAGCAAGTAGATGAGGAACCTCCACTTCTCCTTCTTTCCTTCCTCCCTCCCTCCCATCTCTTCCCCTGCCCCGTTCTCCCATCTGATGTTAACAGCTTCAGTTCTCCTCATCACCAGTTGAAGACGCTCAGTTAGTTTCTCGGCTCGCAAAAGGGTCGGGCTGCTTGCTGTTGTCCGGGGCTGGACCATGTTCTTACCGCGTACGTATTGCGGGCCGAGTCCTGCCGGGGAACTTGCCAAAGATCCACTCCCAGTTTTCTTGTATGCCAGCAAGCGCTGCTCGTCCAGGTCTGACCATCGGCTCTGCTTGCTCGTGCTCAAACGGCCCTGATCGGCCTCGCTAGAATCTCCATTGTCGCTGCTGAAGTCCGGATCTCCATCACCGCTTCCCTCGACCAGCCGACAAAGGGAGCAGGTCCTCATTAGGCATTCGTCCCAGCAGATGCCTAGGGGACAAGTAGGCACACAGAGCTTGAGCTGCTGCCTGTCCACCTGCAGGAGGAAGCTTATTGACTCTGCGCTGTACCATGGTCCAGCGCGTGCGTACTCTGGCCAGAGTCCTGTCTGGGAACTTGCCGAAGATCTAGTCCCAAAACTTGCCCTCTTCTTTATATGCCAGTTCAAGAACGATCAGCCCCTGTACGGGACCGCCTTCCGAATTTTGTCGAACAGCGCACCCGGATGGTCCCTTCACTCCGGTGAGGGAGGGCAGTAAAGATGTATGCCCACGAACGGTCTTCGTTCCACATCCGGAGCAGCTTTGCATCCTCTTCTTTTGTCTATGGAACCTTGTTCTTCTTTGGTTTCAACGGTGCTTGGTGTGTCTTGGAATGTACAGCAGCGTTGTGATTGAAGTCCAATGCCCCGGGATTAATCGGTAGGTGAAGGTATTCCGAGATCGATGGCAGTTTGAACTCAAGATTGTACGTCACATCATCCCCGATCCTGATGCGTTTGAAGATGCAGTGTGGCAAGGGCCACTCTTGATACAAGCGACGAGGACCCGCGACCTGCAAAGCGACGAAAGCCACGCTTCGACCGGATGAGGACGTGTGGAGGTTGGCGCGCTGGCGATAATAAATTCCCTTGCTCTATCAAACCAACCCCAGTTCTTTATCCAATTCAACTTTCTCTCCTTAGCTTTGTATTCTAAGTTACAAATCGACATTATGCTTCTCCCTTGAGGCCTCTTTTCTCGTGCTGTCACAGTTTCGGAGGTTTGGAGACGTAGAGGGATTCTCCTTGCCAAGCTTATATTCCTTCTGGACTGGATTAGTGAGCTGAGTACAGCTAGTATGAAATATCACGGCCTCAAATGAGAAGTCTCACACATAGTCAGGGCAATTGCAAGTTAATGGTCTCATTTGTGGAGATAACGTATAGACGAACTTACGCCGGCATGTCGCAGAATATAAAAGCGATCACTTCCAACCGACAATGCGACGGCCATCGGGTTACCAAATCTGTAGCAACAATATAGCCGTCGTGATCCCCACCAGGAAATGTAGATTTTGGTTTTGGTGGCAAAACGGATCACGTGTTTTGCCTCCTTATTTGTAATCCAAGCTTTGTAATTCTAAGCTTATGGAAGGTTCTAGGTGTCAGAAATAATAGTATGGTGGCACGTGAGCCGCTAGGGCCTGCTAGGTAATCCTGTATATATATAGTGTTTGCACCCTACTTAACATCATTATCTATACGCAATATACACTATACAAAAATCACTACAATCCCTCTACAATTGCATCCATTTATACGATTATTCCGCTGCCAATTAAGCTCATAACTCGACAGGTTATAAGCCCGGAATCGAACGCAAAACTATAAATCGTACAATCCACCTAAAGCTCAAACACACCTCACCAACGCACACCTCACTATTGCAATAGCCTCTTCTTCTAACGATTCTACCACAGCTAAGGCTAAAAACACCTACTATAAAGCAAACAAGGAACTATTACCATCCTAACTTTAAATAATTATCCTCAATTTAAAGTTACAGTCGTTCTAGCTCTCATAGCAAGAGGCTAGTGGAGGATTATTGCAAGCTAGTAAACCCGTATAAACGAAAACAAGGATACATGGGATTAGGAAGCTAGCAAAGCTATTAGATTAATTAACAATTGCGTTATTTCTACTATTCGTTCGATATTTCAGCTATTTCTAGTTCTTATAGCAAATCCGATTAGTTTATAAAATCACCTCAAGTTATATAATACTACAACTAACCCCGTATTAGTCAATAACTTATATAAGGAATTCGACAATTTTACATTTAATAAGTTAAAGGTCAAAATTATAAATAAAGTACTCGAGCTTTAACAATTGCAAACCTTACTTTCTAAGTCTACTAAGAAAGTATTAAATAAAGACCTAAAATCGAAGCTTTTATCCGCATTGCCTAGTATTAATTACTAGTATAAGGTAAAAGTAAAAGCAATAAAGGATTAAAAGGATTTACGGGCTATAATTACCTTATTAATAGCGTATTAACGCCCGAAACCTATTAGTTTTATAGCAGCTAGTGCCACTACTAGTAGCAAAGATAACGCTAATAAGGGCTAAGGTAACCAAAACGCCCGGAACAATTAACGAGGTAGTTAAGCGAGAAGTAAAGGGGGTAAAAATCGAGGTAAAAGTGGCAAAGGTCGAGGCTATAAGGGCTAAAACGAATCACGTAAGGACTTTAAAGTCTAAAAGGATTATTCTAAGGATAAGTTATTAGCTAATTAATGTGCCTTTTGCCGCAAGAAGGGCCATTATTAGGCTAATTGTTTTGTTTATAAGAGGCTTTAAGCCTAGTATATAAAGGAGCAAGAGGATAAGGACAATGGCAAGGCTTAGGGGAAGGCCTAAGCAAATATAGCCTTTACTACACGCATATTATTAAATCAAATCAAGAATGCAAGTTTCTTATACTTTACTATTCTAAGCTTTACTATTCCGCTATACGCAATGCCGTCAATTACTAGCTATAAGCATGCCTTATATATTGCTAACAAAACTCACTTATACCTTAATTTAAGGGCTACGCGACACTTTAGTAGTATAAAATCAGACTTTACTTAGCTAAAATATTAGTCGGAACTTAAAGTTGTACATGTAGCAAATAGCTAAACAATAAAAGCTATAAGTTATAGTACAATTTAGTTGCAAATAAGCTATAAAAAGCAATAATTCAAGAATGTATAATACGTTCCGGGCTTTGGCAATACCCGATTAATTTCTATTTAAGAGCTAAATAAATCCGGTATATTAGTTAAATTTGAGAACTATATTACTATAGCTATAATAGCTTATATAAGAGAAACGTTCTTCCGAGCTATTGCATACGAGGGTCTATATATACTCGAATTGCCCCCGAAAGTAAAGCATGCCAAAATTACGCAAAACGACACTTTACTTGCAAATGACATATTATTAACTTATAATAAAGGGGAGAGTAAAGATTAAAAGATTTTGCATTATAGACTTGGTTATATAAGCTATAAAAGGATTAAACAATTGCTTAAGGGCAATTTTGTAAGTTTAATTAAACTTAAGGACAAGAGGAGACTCTTATATAATAAAAAGCTATATAAACTATGTCTTGCAAGCAAAAGGAAGGAATTATTTAACAAAAAGACTAATAAATGCGAGGGTAAGAGGGTAAGAAGGCTATATATTAACTTATTTAGATACTATTTAGCATTTATATAAGGTTTTAGATATTTCTTAGTCGTTTCGTGCAATGCAAGTCAAATTATATAAGTAAAATTGCTTAAAACGAAGAGTATAAATAAAGTATATCTTGCTTTAAATAAAATTAGGAAACGGGCTAAAAGATTAACTAGTAAGAAGTGCATATACTTTAAAGTAAATAATAGCATCGGCAAATTCGGGTATACTTTTTAAGAATTACTTATTATTAATAGTATACAATTCGAGCCTAGTTTTGCATATAAACATTCGCTTAATAAAGTTATCGAACAAGCAATTGGAATTATTATAGTTATTATAAAGTCAATTATATACGAGGCAAAATTACTATATTAGATGTGGGATTATGCAATTAAGCATGCAATATAGTTAAAAAATAGGGTTTTAACTATAGCTTTATTATTCGAGGACGAGGATATTAATATTGCTACAAGCATTACCTTATATAAAGCATTTATTAGCAATTATCCCGATTTTGACAAATTACAAGTATTCGGATATAAGGCAATTTTATATAAAATCGAGGTCGAACATCCGACGACTTTTAAGCTTTATATTAAAGATAAAACCTAGATTTTTATTAGGATAAAAGGAAATAGCATTTAAAATGTGTTAAATGTAAAAACCCTAATAGTTGCCAAAATTACAAATGCTTAATTTGATAAGTATTCCTTCCCTCAAATCACTTTTAAAAAGATTTAAGAATTAGAATAAGAGGCTATTTAAGCTAAATAGGACGCTAGAGCTACACGCAAATAGCGATTTAAAAGGTTAAAGAATTATATAAATTAGGATAATTGTATTAAGCAGTCGAGGGACGCTCGGGTTTTATAAGACCTTAATAATGCTCGCCTTACTAAGGAGGCTAGAGCAAATAACCTAGCTCGCCTTATTAAGGAAGCTAAAGCTTTAGATGTTAAAGGAATCAACTTTGAAAACACTATTATAGTGTATATCCCTAAGGGGAGCAACCTAGTTAAGGGTAGCAAAATTCGTATAGACTTTACTAGTTATATAAACCTTACTGCTTTGCGCAAAAAGGATAGGATTAAAGCTAAGAAGGCAAATGGAGTAGAATCAAGGGACTAGCCACCTTAAGCTTTTGCGGAATTGCCTTATAAGCTAAGATCTAAATTGAAATTAACAATTATAAAATTAATAGTTAAGAGGATTAAATTTAGTAATACAATTATAAAGATAGCGAAAGCTATACTAGTTATAAAAGTGAAACTAGAATTCGAGCAAGAATCGGAATAAGGGAAGCCCTTACTGCTTAGTTAACTAGAACCGGAGGTTATTATAGTTTAATAGGCTATGCGGGATAATCCGCAAGAATAGCAAGCAAGTTTATATTCTAAATTAGAATCGCTAATTAAAGCAAGAACGTTTAAAATCTTAAAAGGACCCTTACTAATAAACGTTACTCCTCGATCTTGCAAAATTGTATTAAAGAACAAAATGCATATTGATAATATAATCGCGCGCTATAAAGCTAAGGTTATTATATAAGGTTTTAAGCAATAATATAAAATCGATTATTAGAAGACATTTGCATTAGTTATATAATATAATACGCTACGGGCACTTTTAGCAAAAGTAGCAGTTAAGGATTTGGAAATCGATTAAATGGACGTAAATACGGCATTCCTAAATCTAGACCTTAATAAGGAGATATATATGCAAGTCCCGGATTATTTTAAGCTAATTATGCCGGGAATTACCAAATAAACGCATTACCTTTAGTTGTTAAAGTCGCTATACGACTAAAATAAGCCCTTAGAGCATAGTTTTAATTAGTTAAAAAGGAATTTGCAAAGCTAGGACTTTATCCTAGTAATTTTAACTTAAATTTATTTATTAGTAGAGGAATATACTTACTACTATTTGTGGATGATATGCTAATAATCGGGGACTATAAACTAGTCGATAATATTAAGCGCGAAATTAATAAGCTCTAGAAATGCGAGGATCTTAAGGCTGCTAGCACATTCGTAAGATTCCAAATCGAACGGGACCGCAAAAATCGTACGCTACGAATTTATTAGTTTGCGTATACTTTACAGTTGCTAGAAAGGCTAGGAATAGCCAATTCTAATCCGCGGGACTTGCCAATTCTTGCAGGAACTGTTTTACGGACTATAATCTAGGATAATTTCGATAAATTGGATAAGGATTAAGCTGCTATATACTGTATAATTGTTGGTTATGCGATTTACTTGTCGAATATTACCCGGCTAGATATTGCGTACGCAACTGGCCAACTAGCCCGAATAATGGCTAAACCGAACACGAATTACTTCTTAATAGCTAAAGGCTTGCTACGATATTTAAAGGGGATAGCTATAGCTAGAATTACTTATAAACTTACGCAATTGGGGGACGATTATATAGTTTGGTCGGATGCTATATGGGGTATAGAGGACGATCGGAAATCGTTTTAAGGCTACGTTTTGATTCGGCATAGAGGTGCTATTAGCTAGACTGCAAATCGACAAAAGAGTATTGCACAAAGTACTATAGAGGCTGAAATATGTGCAGGAAGTGAGGGAGCTTGTCAGGTAGCCTAGTTTGAGAAATTAATCAAGGACTTGGACGAGAGGATAAACACTCCGATTTTAATAATCGATAATGCCGCCGCTGAGGAGCTAGCTAAGACGTGGAAATCGCATAGCAAAGCCAAGCATATTAAGATTAAGGAGATGTTTATACGGGACAATATAATACTACGTAATAGGTTGATTGTATAGCATGTACCGAGCGTGGATAACATCGCGGATACCCTCACAAAACAACTCCTAAAACCGACGTTTGTACGGCATTTACAAGGGATAGGAATGGCGCAAACAGGTACTCTTGTACTATGATATAAGCCCTAGGGCTATAGGGCATTGAACTTCCTATTAGGGAGACGTAGATGCTGTGGGCTAGAGGCTTACTATGGGAGTTAACGAGGCTTGAATACCTTTATTATTTCCTATTTTGGGATGCGCCGGCTATGCCGACAAGGGGGAGTGTTAGAAATAATGGTATAATGGCACGTGAGAGCCGCTAGGGCCCGCTAGGCCCTCTTATATATATATGGAGTTCCTACTCCTACTTTGTAGTATCATTATCCGTATTATCAATATACGATTCGTACCTGCTACCCTTATATCATTGCATATCACTTGCATTCATTTGCATCTACAATTCCGCTGTATTGTGACTCATATCCTAACACCCAGAAAAGGGGAGAGACTAGCACACGCTCGAGCCACCTTTCAAGCCAGAAGTTCCCGCCGCCACGGTAACAAGCGATAACCCCATGTTCCACCAAGATAAGCAGGTTTCAGGTGAATTGTCTGTTTGCAGCTTTGTTTTGAAGATCTGGAATTTGATGACGAGTGAACTTAATTGGAAGATTAAGAAAAGTAGACCAGTTCGAGCTTATCCTGATTGAGGGAAAGTTAACGATAAATTTATATACCTCGAGTAGGCAGAAACCTAGACTACTTCGTAAGCTAACTGCGCGCACGGTTGATCTTGGGCTAGACCCACAAACGGGGAACAAAGCGTTTGCAAGGATTCCTTATTTGGAGAAGCAGCATGACAAGGGACAAGGTAACCATGTGATCCGAAGTTCCGAATTCTACCTAGTATTCAAACGAGCCTTCCTTACCTCCCCCCCCCGAACCTTCTACTGTAATTCAACATACACCACAAACTTCTTCCACACCATCCAAACATCTTGCCACCATCAGAGAAATTCCTAGCCCAAAATGGCCTACTGCAATCCCTGCGATCGCTCATTCAACACCTTGCACGCATACCACCAGCACGTCCAGAACAGCGCCGCTCATCGAACCCAGTATCAAAGCAGTTATGACGATGATGACTGGGAGTGCGAGGTCTGCGATCGCATGTTTGCGACCGAGCAGGCTCGTCATCAACATCACTCTGCTAGTCATGGCCATCGGTATTGTGGGGAGTGCAGACGCATGTTCATGAACGAGAACAATCTGATGCAGGTGTGGCAAAGATGTTTTGCAGCTGGAAGGCCTTCGCTGATTTATCTCGCAGCATATGCATTCTAGAACCCATGTTGGCACCAGTATCCAATGTCCATGGTGCAAGGAGGGATTTGCTACCGCTTCTGGTGTGACCATCCAGTAAGTACCACAGTAGCAAACATCTTCTACACAAAACATGCTTGGGATGCTTTTTCAACCAGTGCTTGAAGAGGATTTGCTGACGTATCATGCCTCCACAGCCTCGAATCAGGTCGTTGCACTGCCTCTGGCCTCAACCGCCATAAAATTAACCATATGGTCCACCAGCTCGACCGTAACAACGTCATCACGCGCCCCATGATCACCCTACCCGGCTATAACAACGTGGAAAACATCGCCACGAACCGCGCCTGGAACGGCGGAGCCTTCGAATGCTACCTTTGCACCAGAGAATTCAACACCCTCAATGGACTGAATTGCCATATTAGGAGTCCGGTGCACGAACAGAACTTGTATCGCTGTCCGAAGGTGGGGTGTGGCAGGGAGTATAAGTTGTTGAGTGGGTTGGTGCAGCATGTTGAGAGTGAGAGTTGTGGGATTATGAGGTTTGGGATGGTTCAGGCGCAGGCGAGGAATGGGATTCAGAATATGGTGGGGCGAATGATTACTGGATAGAGGATGATGTTAGGCTTGCTGATTTGGCTTGGAGTATGGGCGGGTATTTCCTTTGAGCGGCTGCCTGATTTACAGATCGCCGCAAGGCCGGATACAGATTGAGAACTTGGGGTGCTTTGGTGTCTACTTTGCTTTTCCTTTACTGGGTTCTCTACCTCCTAGTCTGGGAGAGATGATTGTTGGCGTTTGTGTAATTACACAGCAGATGTAGATGAATAATCATCCACCTTATTCAGCTTGGAGATACGTAGGATGAGGGAAGACTGGAACCTCTTCCCTGTCGTGCTAGATATATTTTGTATCCTTTTTTGCGGGTACACTTCACAAAAGCGCTATGGTTCCTTTGCAATGTGATGTTGAAGGGAGTTCGGAGACTTAAGATCTAAACCGAGGATGCCAGTGGTTCGCCAGAAGCACGTGACTGCTAGCCCCACTTTAGGCATCCATATCAGCTGCGGAAGAAGTTACTTCTCTCACACTCGGTAGACATCCATATATTCTCCTTGCTCAACACACGCGGAGGTCCCAATTTTTGATAGTATCCTCAAGACCAGCTGGGAACGATGGACTCCTCACTGGCGGCGAGTAGCTCCCTTTCTGGATCAACACGTGTTTCCAACCTGGCACCCGATCAAACACCTCACCTCACGTTCTCCAGCTTTCCCGTGGAAATTAGAGAGATGATTTGGCTGGAGTCATTCCAATCCCGAATCCTTTGCTTGCACACACATCAGCGCATTGCTCCGCCACATCGAGATATCAACGGGAAGGAGCTCAAAGGGTTTCAGAAAACTGCCGCTGTCACGTTCACCTGCACAGTTTTGTCCACCTCAGATTCTTGTTCTGACAACTCCAGAGAACCCAAGACTCCGGATGAAGTGTTTCAAGCACATTTGGACTATGTTCAAAAGAAACAGAAGAAGAGCGACATGGGAACTATGGCTCTAGGAAGGATATCGCTAGGGCCAGTCCAGCTATATGTGTGCCGCGAAAGCCGTGCCCTGGCTCTCAAGAGATATCAGCGTGCTTTCGGAGGGATCTATCTCATCCCCAGTAGTCGTCTAAATAGAGAGTTGTGGGATTCCAGGGGCATAGCTGATCACCAAGAGTGGCACAGACGAAAGCTGTGGGAAAAGCGGATTTGGGTCGACTTCGAACGCGATGTCATTTTCGTCGATACCCTGAAGAGAGAACACTTGAGCCAGAACTTCAGGTTAAGCCTAATCGATCCGCTTTTGTTGATGAAGAAGTACGCAAAAGAAGAGACGAGAAAGATCGGGAGATTGGCTGTGGGTGGACGATGGGTTATGCATTCGGGAAGCAATGATATCAACCAAATCGGGCCTTCCTTGATGGGTAGTAAAATACCAAGCCAGCAGTTTGTAATCAATATACGGCCGGGGAACGGCCGTGAATGGCTCACGGGACTTGATAGCTTGGAAGAGCTGCTTCTTGACGACAGCTTTGGAAATAAGAAAGGGACATTGCGAGGAAAAGCATTACAAGATTATCGCGAAGGGGCTGAAGATGTGCGGGAGGATGCCCTGGGTTTTCTTGCATATGGGAAAAGGGTAAATCAAGATCTTAGCTGGGAGACACCCGAAGTGAGAGTTTTGAGATGGGATCAGTGGAATAATTTGCATTCTCCAGGAGAGCTCCGATCAAATCATCGAATTGTTTCAACTCAAGACGATTCGGTCGATCTTCATCAAACAGCCAGATTTGAATCACAAATTTCGAGCTTCGAAACCCAGTGGCTCTTTCACCAAACGACTCTTTACTCTATGTAGACCGCGTCTCATTTAACTCATTGGAGGTAGCTCGAGTAATTTTTTTTAAGCTAGAAATAGGGTTTCTATATTACTATTGATATAAGTCCATATAAAAGCATTCGAATCTACTATTGCGTTGTAATTAAAATCTAAAGTTCATGTGTTTGGTGAAAAAGGCGGAATGTTAAGCTTAACTGAAAAGGTATTAAAGCATTGTGCTAGGGTGCTTTCAAAGCCAAAATCAGCGCTAGAAAGATGTATTAATACTTTATCGGCTCAGCCTGCATTTTCTAACAAATATATTACTTATAGCAAGCGACTTCTCATGCCCTCATGCCCTCACGCCCTTACCGCTACAAAGGCTTTACGCGTTTTATTACTGGGAGAGAACGCTGCAAGAAGGGAGAAGCCTATTAAATGCCATGTAAAGTTATTTATTAGAGTAGCAAAGGTGGAAATATTATGTAATCTTACAGTTGCATTTAGTAAGTAAAAAAAACAAGCTATATTTAGTAAGTTAAACAAAACGCGAGCTGTATCTAGTAGATGGCCATTCAAAATAATCATCCGCCCAAACCTCCGGGGCTTCTTCGAGAATAGGAGCCCTAGAATGTTGTCGAGTCAAATAAGACGTGAGCACGGGGCCAATTACTTATTCCCTCAAATCCGGCTCCATAGCCACTGGGATA
>Ga0302326_10019139_pt1 | contig 14162 bp, 12 predicted proteins | sample Palsa_T0_3_FD_202264 | JGI IMG/M metagenome (GOLD analysis project Ga0302326, IMG submission 202264) | Peat permafrost microbial communities from Stordalen Mire near Abisko, Sweden - Palsa_T0_3 | ecosystem: Environmental > Terrestrial > Soil > Palsa > Peat permafrost | place: Sweden: Abisko... | reverse complement strand
GAGGGCATCAAAGCGATGTGTCCCGATCTCGGCGAACTGACATTGGACGTTTCGTATGGAGGCAACTTCTACGCGATCGTAGACGTACAGCAGAATTTCCAGGGCCTGGAGCATTTCGACGCAGATCACCTGATCCGGTGGAGCCGAGAACTCCGAAAAAATATCAATGCACACTATTCATTTGAGCATCCAGAGGATCCGTCCATCCGGGGTTGCAGTCACATTTTGTGGGCGGGAAAAGTTATCGATCCGACATCTACTGCACGCAATGCGGTATTCTATGGAGACAAGGCAATCGATCGATCACCCTGCGGAACAGGAACGTCAGCACGCCTTGCACAGTGGTATGCGCAAGCGAAGATCAAGCCGGGTCAGGATTTCATTCATGAAAGTATTATTGGATCCAAATTTTTCGGAAGGATTGAGGAGGTAAGCGAACTGAACGGAAGGCCGGCAATCGTACCCAGCATTGAAGGTTGGGCCATCGTTACCGGCCACAATACCATCATTATTGATGATGATGATCCGTATGCGCATGGATTCCAGGTGATTTAGCTTTTGGCCTTTTGCTTTTAGCCGTTGGCTCTTAATGGAATAGAAACCCTGTAGTAGTAACTTCAAAGGCCAACGGCTAAAAGCCAATAGCCAATACCAAAAATTGAACCATGAAAAATATTGGCATAGTCGGAGGTGGCATAGTCGGTCTTAGCTGTGCGTACTACTTAAATAAATCGGGGCACCAGGTTACGATTATCGACCAGGGAGATCTTCGGGACGGTTGTTCATGGGGTAATGCCGGGATGATCGTACCCAGTCACATTATTCCGTTGGCGGCTCCCGGGATGATCGTCAAAGGTATTCGTTGGATGTTCAATTCATCGAGCCCTTTTTATATACGACCGCGGCTGAATGCGAGCCTGGTGAAGTGGGGATATCAATTTTATAAAAGCTCAACCCAGGAACATGTTGATCGGGCCATTCCGGCGCTGAAAGAAATCAGTCTGTTGAGTAAAGCCATGTACCTGCAATGGGTAAACGAACTGCCTTTTGATTTCGGTTATCACGAGCGCGGATTGTTGATGCTGTACCAAACCGAAGAAACGGAAAAAGAAGAATTGGAAACTGCTCGCCTTGCCAACGCGCATGGAGTAGATGCTCATGTTTTATCTGCGGCAGAAGTGCAACGAATGGAACCCGACATGGTTGTTAAGGTCAGGGGAGGACTTTACTTTCCGGGGGATGCACACATTACTCCGCAGCAATTGGTTAACCCGTTGATTTCCCTTCTCAAGACGAAAGGCGTCAGATTTCAATTGCAAACGAAAGTCAAGGATTTTGGTTTGGAGAAGAATATCCTAAGGACGACAAAAACAGATCGCGGCGATTTTTCTTTTGAGGAATTGATTATCGCATCCGGTGCATGGTCCGGATGGCTCAGTGCTAAATTGGGACTATCACTTCCCCTGCAAGCCGGTAAAGGATATAGTTTTACATTGCAGAATGTCCAAAGAAACTCGAAGATACCTTCCATTTTCCTCGAGTCCCGGGTGGCCGTTACCCCGATGGGAAATTCACTTCGTTTCGGTGGCACCTTGGAAATTACAGGAATTAATCACCACATCAGTATGAATAAGGTGAAAGCAATTGTTGATTCAATACCGGCTTATTATCCGGAGGTGAATCCGGTAATGCCGCCGAAAGAGGAGGTGTGGCACGGTTTGCGCCCCTGCTCGCCGGATGGATTACCTTACATCGGCCGCCTAAAAAAAATCAAGAATGTGATACTCGCGACAGGTCATTCGATGATGGGCATGAGCCTCGGGCCGGGCACCGGCAAACTTGTTTCTGAAATAATCAATGAGGAGAAAGTAAGCCTTCCCCTGGGACCTTATGATCCTGAACGGTTTGACTAAGATTTTTGACAGGTAAGGAAAAGGAGACGTTATCCGTTACCAAATAAAAATGTCAGACCGTGAAGCCTGACATTGCATATTGCTGTACGTTTTATGATTAATACTCGCGATTCTCGCGATTGAAATCACCTCTACGGAAGCCACCGCCTCCACCGCCCCGATTCCCGCCGCCACCGCCACCGCGGGGACCACCCTCTGTACGAGGACGGGCTTCGTTTACGACCAGGTTCTTGCCCATGAAGTCGGCACCGTTCAATTCATTAATGGCGTTGCGCGCTGCGGTGTCATCCCTCATCTCGATGAATCCGAAACCCCTGCTGCGTTGTGTGAATTTGTCGATCACAATCTTAGCAGAAGTTACTTCTCCGTGTTCTGCAAATAGATTCTTGAGTTCTTCCTCGGAGGCTTTCCAGGGAATGTTGGCTACATAAATGTTCATTGTTGTTGTTGAAATTAAGTGTTAAAAATTTTCCGTCAATTCAATAATCTCAACTGATGAACAAACTGCTTGATGTACGACCAGACTACCGATTATTTCATTAACCATCGCAAATATACAATATTTATTAATAATTGCATTTTGCACATTTTCCACAACGAAAACTGCGAATTTATTGATATTCGGGATGATCCAGTAGAAATTTAGAGAGACTTTTTCGGGCCGTTGCGCGAATTTTAGTTCGGATCATCGGAGACCAGCCCAGTAATTTTCCCGACAGCCCCAGTGCCATTCCAGACCAGCGCCAAAGGTCGAAGGCATCATCATGACGAACAATTTTACCTTCTTTAAAATGGAAAGAAGCGGCAATGATATTATGCACTTTTTTTCCAGTCCTGGAGAAACTGTAGGTTGCCTCCCAGTGGCAGGAACCTCTCCGCTCCGTGGCTTCGACGGAATTGAAGGTTACCGATAAGTCCTTGCCCGCCAAGACCAGCATGTGCCACATTGCTTTCACTTCCCGGTAAGCAAGGGCCTGAAACACAGGGTCGTAAAACGTAGCCTCAGGATGATAGCACAATTGCATTGTTTCCCAATCTTTCCGTTGAAAAGACCTGTAGAATTTCTCAATTAAACCACGGCTCATGGCTGGATCTTTGTTGTATTTCTTTATTGGCTTTTAAAATGATTCAATAATACTAATCAAATAAGTTGAGACCAGGAAAAAGCATGATTTCCCTCCTTTTAGTAAACCTCTTGACTTGTGGCACGTTAAACTTCTAGCTTGACCGGAGTATAGAATTAAAGTACGCAAATACAGTCCAGGCGACGTATCCAATCCACCGAACAAATGAAAAAGGCATGCGGTCTACTGATTATTCTGGTGTCCCTGTTCTTTTTGAGCCATTATTCAGTCCTGAATACACCGGTTGAAACGCTCTCTCGAAGAGTCAAGGTGTTCAATGAAACATTCCCTGTTCAACTTGTTACGTTGTCCTGGGATCAAGCCGACGCCGATGACGATGGAGTCGATGATGAGAATGAGTGTGTTCCCATTCTTCCCGGTTCAATTCCCAACCTGTTTTTTCAGTTTCCTGTATTTATAGATTCATACACGGTAAAGTTAGCCCTTCATAAATCGGATCGCCCGATGTACATTCTTACCCGCGATTTCAGAATTTAGAATTCCGCTGTCCCGGGTTCCCGGGCATATTGTGAGCCTGATTTTCATTCCATTTTTATTCTATTCATTACCCGCAAGGGCATGAGTGAAGAACTCTTAACTAGCGCTTGCCATGAAAAAAACAACCCTTATCATTCTGACTATAGTTGCCAGTCTTTCCGTTAGTCTGAGCTCGGCTCAGAACAGTCCTCCCTCAAATAATTACTCACCGGATTACTTATATGATTCAGAAAGGAAAGGTGAATCTTTCAAATATGATACCCTTAAACAAACCCGGCGAGATTCGCTTAACCTTGATCCCAACTATTATGCTTACTACGACCAATATGGTTATCCCCCCATAACGTTTAATTATTATTATCAAAGCCGTTTCTTTAATACACTGTTTAGAGTCTTTTCTCCGCGTCGGTATCATCGCCTAATCGGTCGTCCGGGTTTTGTGCCACAACATATTCGGACGGAGCAGTTTGCGGGTTCAGCCATGGCTCGATTTCGACCTGAAGGGATATCTTCGCGTAGGTGGTCTGAACGGTTGGCTGGTTCAAGACCGGTCGCCATATCTTCACGCAAAAGGGGTGGCTTTGGCCGGATCGGTTCAATAAATACTCAATTCAATTGATGAGGAAATGAAAAGGCATAGGATAAACGAAAGAAAGGATTGGCAAACGAAAGTGGAAGACCTTGGGTTTAGCTACCATTCTATAAACGGTGAAAAATATTGGGATGAAAGCGCATACTATGAGTTTACGTATCGGGAGGTAGAAACAATGGAAAATGCCACCCGGGAACTTTTTCATTTATGCCTGGAAGCGGTAGATCACGTCATCCGGAACGACCTTTTTGAATTATTTTCTATTCCCCTTCAATTTGCTCCTCTCATTAGAGCAAGCTGGGTAAACAAGGTGCCCTCGATTTATGGCCGGTTTGATTTGTCGTGGAATGGTGATCCCTACCTCTCCCCCAAGATGCTGGAATTTAATGCCGATACGCCCACCTCTCTATTTGAAGCGTCCGTCGTTCAATGGTTCTGGCTTAAAGAGTTTAACTCGCGTTTCGATCAGTTTAACTCCATACACGAAAAGACGGTGGGGCGGTGGAAAACGATAAAGCCAAGACTGAAAGGCCAGCCACTCTATTTCACCTGTCTTCAGGAATTCCCGGAAGATTTAGTCAATGTTCGCTACCTGCAGGATTGCGCATCACAAGCCGGTATACTGACGAAAACACTAAGCGTTCATGATATTGGCAGAAATGCAACTTGTTTTATCGACGGGCAGGAAAATCCGATTAACAACATTTTTAAATTGTATCCCTGGGAATGGTTGATCCGCGAAGAGTTTGGTCCGCTATTAACCGAAATGGAGACGTTATGGATTGAACCCGCCTGGAAGATGATCCTCAGTAATAAAGCCATATTGCCGGTACTTTGGAAACTCTTTCCGGGTCACCCCAATTTGCTGGAAAGCCATTTTGACAACCCCCGTCGGATGGCGAGTTATATTATCAAACCTTTGCTGGCGAGGGAAGGCGCCAATGTTACGCTCGTTGAAAACGGCAGAAAAATCAGTGAAACCTCAGGGGTGTACGGCGAAGAAGGATTTGTTTACCAGCAATTACAAAAGTTACCCTGCTTTGATGGTAATTTTCCGGTGTTGGGATCATGGGTGATCGGGAACCGGCCGGCAGGAATTGGAATTCGTGAAACTCCTTCTTTGGTAACGGACAATTTCAGTCGGTTTATACCCCATGCCATTGCATCGTGAACCGATATCCGGGATGCGGCATGTGCTCAATAAGCCCGGTCAACCGACCCAGACCCGTACACTTTTTTTGTGACGCTTTTTGTGTTGCCTTTATGTTTGACTGTTCCACTGCCAAGGATAAGGGCGTCTAAACTGGCGGATACATTCAACTCTGCGGAGCCGCTGCCGCTTATTTTTATTTTCACACTTTCCAATTCACAGGCAAAGGCATTGAGCGTACCCGAACCGCTGAGGGTTATTTGGTTGCTGGTAGCGTACCCCTTGAGGGCAATGTCGCCTGAACCCGTGATGTCGGTTTTTAAGGTGTTTCCTTTGAGGTCGAGATCCATGCTGCCTGCCCCGGAGACAGAAAGGGTTAAATAATCGGAAGCAATCGAATTTTCAGAAATGATTTTCCCTCCGCCATTGACCTGAAGTTCATTTATATTTTTCACGCTCACCGAAAGTTTCATGGTAGCCCGGAGTTTAATGTCGTCAATTTTCTGCCACACACTTTTATTGGGGTTGTCGGGTTTGCGCTCGACGTTGACCATAAGCACGCCATTGTCCACCACCACTGTTGTCAACTCCATGATTTCCGGAATCGCTTCAGCGATCACTTCCTGTTTATTCGATTGTTTAAGGTAAACGACGTAATTTGAGTTGACCGATATACTTTTAAATTCGGGCAATTCAAAGGTCTTCTTAATGGCCTGCGAAAAGGCAATTGAGGCAATGGATAGAAGAAAAAGGGAGATGAGGATAATGGCGAAAATGAAATTAATTTTTCTCATTTCTGTAAGGTTACAAATGTAAGATGCATGAATGCAATTAATTCAAGCGCGTCCGTTCGATAAAAGTACATGGGAGACGCCAAAAAGACTATATCGGAGCTAAATTAATTATTGGGAACTAAGGCCCTTTCTTTCTGAAAATCAGCCTATAGATGACTATAAAAGCTGCCAATCCGATGCAAAGCATAAGCAGGACTCCCGGAGTGACAAGTTTAACGGCGTGCATTGGAAAATTCTATTGGTTATCGACATGGACGGTTACGACTAGGTAAACCGTATCCTCACTTGCAATTTAACATCGTTCCTGACATTTCCATGCACCATTTCTCCGCCTGTCCCGACGGTATCGCGGTCGGTATATCGTGTGTGGGACCACCGGAGCCAGAGGTCAATTTTCTTACTGAGTTTGAATTGGATTAATACATAGGTACTGACGCCCACGCCGTAGTAGGCCGGAAATGAAAAGGCGAGCCACACATCGCGCTCATAGAGATAGAGGCGATTATCATAATCATCCGTACTGAACAAGGCATACCGTGTAGCGAAAGAGAATCGCCCGGCAGCGAAGTTGGCGTCCTGAATCAGGGCGAATCCGCGCGTTGTTTTTCCGGCCAGGGTGTAGGTGCTGATTTGCATCCGTGTTTTAAAGGTCGCTTTTAAGCTCGCCGAATAGTCGCAATTGATCGAATAGTTGCGTTTTATTCCGTTTCCCTTTTGATAAAGATTGTAGTTGGTGGTCAGGTTTCTTATTTTAGACTCTTCCCTTGCCTGAATAAAAATGAGCGTTGCTCTCAAAGGTTGATAATTGAACCTCATGAGCCATTCAGATCCCTCACTTGGTGAATACCCCCGGTAGCGCAGCCATGGGAACCGGAATAAATCCACATACCCGGTCATTGAATATTTCTTAGAGAACGAATACTTCCATCCCCAATAGGCACCTGACTCATTTTGCGGAATGGTATTTTCTGAGACGGCATTGCTGTAAAAGCTGTAGAAATCTTTACTGTAGTTTCGGTAGAGCAAAGAAATATCAAGCTGATGGCTGATGCTGCCCAGCAACCCGGCGATCGTCGCCGTGCCGTGATGTAGGGTTTGTGCCCGCTCGCTGAAAAAAGTAAAATTATTTTTTGTGTAATTCAGAAAGACGCTAAGATTTGTATTTTCCCGGCCACTAAAGCTAAATTGGTTGTACGGCGTTGGATTCCTGTAGATGGGCAGGCTAAAATGCGTTTCGTGCAAAATGACCCCGGCATCCAGGGCAGCTTTCTTGTATTGAATAACGCCCCCATAATTGATCTCCAGAATTTGTTTCCGGGAAGCGAGTTCGGCAGCTGTTCTATGGTACCCCGTGACGGCCAGGGAAGAAACAAATTCATAGGCATCGTCAGTAGAGTCCTGATTGACAACTCCATCTTTCCGGAATCGTGAACCAAAAAAATGAACAATCATGTTTTTCTTTACCGTAAGACTAGTGGCCATACCCCTGAGAAAATGGGACTCATTGAGCGACGTGTAGGGGATAAATCCGAGGTTACTGCGGCGAATCGTAGTAATAGTTTCAGAGCCCAGGCCCATACCAAAACCACCGCCCAACGCAAGCCCCTGACCGAACTGAGCCAGATAATCACCGACAATTAAATTTCTGATCCGGCCTTTGTGCTGCGCCTGACCGTGAAAAGAAAGAAAATCTACACCATAATAATACCGGGAAGGCTTCCAGGTAACGGCTTCTCCGGCATCTTTTTCTGCTGTTACGCCAAAGCTGAAATCGTCCATTTTGCTTTCCTGAAAGCGCATGTATAGTTTGTCGGGCGATCCGGCAAACCGGATACCCGCTTTGGCGTCCTTTTGGTATCCCGCCTGCCGTTCCAGCGTTCGTTCATACCGCGTAATGAAATAGTTGTTGCTTTCATTAAATACCCTTCCGATGAAGGCCTTATCGATAATCGTCGTTAAATCTTTGACCCTGACAAACGGCATAAGTTTGTACAGGGTTGGCAAGTCAAACCCGGGGATAGATTGTAATTCGTAGACCGAAAGAAAAGGACCGTTTTCGTACCGGTAGGCGAAAAAAGATTCCACTTGCTCTTCGCGAAGGACATGCAGTGAGCGCAACTCTTCGGCTGAGACCCGGTTGAGATCAACCGGATGCGAGATGTATTGAAGCAGTATCTCATAGAGTTCCTGGTAATTAATATCGAGTTCCTGGAGCGGAAAAATTTCATCCACGAGTCGCTCCGGATTGAAATCTTTATTCGGATAGTTCTGACTAAATACGGGGAGCGAAAAAAAAATGAAAAACGAAACTCCGAAAAGCAAAACGCGGCTGTCGTGAAATAGGACCGGCGAAGTAACGCTATTTTTCACGTGGACGTTTTTTCTTTGACACGCGATAAATGACGGAGGCCTGGCACGCAAAAGACAGCGTAGTGCTATGCTGCAGAGAATAATCGATCTTGATATTTTTCAGTGTATAACCTAAACCGAAAAATCCGGCGTTCGGATGAAGATTAAAGCCAGTACGAAGGGTTATTTTCTTATGGGCCAGGTATTCCATGCCGGCTTTGAATGTCGGATCGTAATCCAGGTCTTTTTCGATTTCCGTGACCAACAGGAATTTTTCAACTGGTTTAAAACTTAACCCCGCGATGAGATGGGTGGGTAATCGTTCAAGGTTGGAAGCGGAAAGCCTTGGTTGATTGAGATTAACGATGTACGCGCCGACGGCGATCTGAGGTGTAATCTGGGCTATTCCGCCAAAGTTCAGACTTAAGGCGTTCCGGGTTCCGAATCCTTCGGCGCGGTATTGGATATAGTTTATTTTCAACCCCAGCGAGACAAGGCCCAAATGATTGCCATATCCGGCAGAGATGATCTGTTCGCTGTAGAGGTCATCGCCGAAACGAAATAAACCAAATCCAGCAACGCCCATTTTGATTGGCGTTGATAAGGTAGCCGCGATCCGGTCGGCGCCGGGCATAACGGGCCGGGCATCGTAGGCAAATGCAACGTTAGGGTGATCAATCCGGGAAATTCCTCCGATGTTGTTAAAAAGTGCCCATTCATCGGAAAGGGTGGCCGAAGCATAGCCAAGGGCCGCACTTCGAGCCCCCATGAGGGCGGATACACTTTGAGCCGTTGCCAAATTGGAAAAGACCAGGAGAATGAGAAGAAGCCCTGTTTTTTTTGATGAACTCAACGTAGTGATATTTCACAATGTTGAATAAATCAGTCTTAATTTCAGGGTTTGGAAGGGCAAGGTTTTCCTGACAAAATGTAAGAACGTTGGATTACACTCAGTGAAATATCGTCTTAGTTGTTTGCCTTTGGCTTTTAGAAACTGTAATTGAATTTGACGCAAAATCCAACTGTGGATAAAGTTCCACCGTCAATGCTTAAATTTATTCGGTGTTAGAAGTTGCTGCACCACATGATTCAGCTAACGGCCAAAAGCAAAAAGCCAAAAGCTTTTTAAAACTCCTTCTTTAAGTTAACAAAAAGTCCGTGCGTACCTTCGCGGGTGAAGGTGTACTCGAGCCTTACGACTAAATCATAAACCGTCACGATATCAAAACCGCTGCCGGCTCCGCCCAGCCACCGGTTGGAGAGTTGAGTATTGAGTCCGAGTTGCTCGTAGCGGGGATAATTTTCAACATATCCGAAATCAAAATAACTCTTCACATAAACCGCCAGCGGGATATACCGGAATTGATTCAGTGGCATGTCCTCCCATTGCCAGGAGCGAAAGAAAATTCTTTTCTTGAATGTCGTTTTGTTTAGAAAAAAAGCCGGCCCTTCGATGACATAAATCTCATACCCGCGAATGATCTGTCGTCGGTACCCCAGGGCATTGTACAAGGAGTAGGGTTGTGATTTTGGCGTACTGAAATACCCCGACGTAAAATTGGAAAGATAAAATCCATTACCCAGGGGCCAATGCCTGGCTTGCGTGAGGTTGATGGAGAATTGGCTGACGTGATCGCCCAACCCCAATCCCATGAAACCCAGTCCGATTTGCGATATATAGCCGGTGTATTGATACCCTTTCAACGGGTAAAGAATAACATCGCGATGCTCGGAAACAAAAGAATAGGAAATGGCCAAATACCGCTGGAAGTCAGCATTATTCGAATAATAATTAATGTAATTTTTGGTACTGTCGACCAGAAGACTCGAGATGTGACTGGTGCGATAGCTGAGTTGAAAGGAATGGGTTTCGTAGAACGACTTCCGGTAATTGTAGGTCACACTCATGCCGAATGTTCTTTTCAATGTTTCATCGGTGGTCAGATAGACCAGTTTATGATCCAGGGTGCGGTACGCCAGGTTTTTAGGTTCGCCGTAGTCAAACCCAAAAAGCAATCCTTGTTTTTGTTTTTTGTCGATATACGGTATTCTGTAGTTTAATTCGAACCTGCGTGAAAAACCAAACTGAGTAGTCAGACTTAATGTTTCATTTCTTCCCCGGAAATTATATTGGTATAAATGAAGGCCATAGTTCACCCGGTCAAAATTGTGATGATAGTTCTCCCACCATTCATTGATATTTCTGTCGGAGAGTTCAAAAATGGGAGCCGGAAAAGTATACCACCGCTCGACCACTTCGATCAGTAAGTCAAATTGATCGTTCGAAAGTTCCAGCACCCGAAGGCTTACCGTATTGAAGAGACGAAGGTTATATATCTTATTTTTGTCGCGGATCAAAACCTGGAGGAGCCGATCGGTGGAAATGGTATCCCCGGGTTTGAGACTGAGTTCGCGGGAAATAATTCGCTCCTTCGTCACGTTATTGCCAATGATCAGGACCCGGTTTACCTGCATAACCCGGGAATGAGTTGAGTCCAGTTTGACAATAACCGTGTCGCTTTTGGCGGACGCACTATCCCCGGTAATCATTCCAAACCATCCCAAAATTCCAAACGTAAATGCCAGCATGAGTAACCCTTACTCTTTAGATACACTGAAATGAAATTGTTTCGTCAACTAATTGAAATCAGACACTTGGGCTTCATTGGTTTTTCGGTAGGATCGCACAAGAACAAAAATTCCTGTTAAAATTAAAGGGATACTTAAAATCTGGCCCATGTTCAGGCTCATGGTGTTTTCAAATTCGACCTGGTTTTCCTTGAGAAATTCATAGGCAAAACGCAAACTCCACAAAATGATAAGGAACACTCCAAAAATCCGGCCTGGAGGGGTATTTGATTTTTGACGATTCCAAAGCCCAAACAATAAAAAAAACAAAGCCACACACGAGATGGATTCATACAATTGAGCGGGATGACGAGCGATGCCGAAAGTCTTTACACGGGCTGCGTAGGTACCGTCGTTTTCCCTGGAGATTTCATAATGCAAAGGTTCCGACGCCGGCTCGTCGACATATTCCGAATACCTACCCAAAAAGAACTTAACATCATTAATGAGAAAACCCCGCGCATCCTGTTCATTTATTCCCGGCTTGAAAAAAACATAAATATCGATAGGCTCCCGGCCGTGTGCCCCAGAAGGAAGTTTCCCGTCCTTGCTGACCGTTATGGATTGGACGACGGTGCTGGCAGGATCTTTTAACAAGCTTTCCGTAATGCGGTTAAAAAAAACAATACTTTGAGGCGCATTGACCGGTTTGCCAATAATTTCAGAATTAAAAAAATTTCCGAGTCGGATTAAGGCTCCGGTAAGGGCTACAACAATGACGATGCGGTCAAGCACCTGAAGATAACTTTGCCCCGGCTTGGTTCTCTTCGTAATGAAGACGCCGTATTTTTTCTTGGGGGATACCGAATGGTCGTTGTTTGGTTTCTCGGTAAGATCAACGTCGGTTTTTGAAAACAGGATAGAATAATTGGAATATACCCACAAGGCAAAAAGGATTCCGAATGCACCGCCGTGACTTGCCAATCCCTGCAACCCGGAGAAGCGAAAGGGGTGGAACTCGAACGGTGAAATAACGCCGATCGGATCGGTCCAGAATAATTCCGGCTGATAGAAGATAACATGGCCCAGGCGCGCACCTACGATGGTCGCGATGACCATATACACGGTCAATGTATCCACGTCCTTTTCCGGTTTGCCTTCCGTGCGATAGATATAATACAGAATTTGCTGGCTGATCAAAAAACCCAACGCAAAAAGCAAACCGTACCAGCGCAGAGCAAACGATCCAAACGAAAAAATCTCGGGACTGCCATTCCAGATCATGTATGGGATAGTCATCGGTCAGGGTTCTAAAACGATAATTAATACATGGAACAAAGTCGGTAAAGATATACCGATAACGTCAAATGATGGCAATGATTTGAGTATTAGTTTCCTTTTTGGCTGTTGGCCCTTGGCCTTTAGCTTAAGTCCGCTATGGAGGACTCAACTCTGCCAATCACCAAAGGCCAATGGCCAACGGCTTTCGATGGCTGCGATCTGTTAAATTAATTTATCCAACTCCTCCAACTCCTCTCTAAAGTTTCCGTTAAGAATCGGGAACCGGCACCAACTTCGCGGATCAACATTCATATCGTCAATATGAAAAGAAGGAGCGATGCGTTCCCGCTTCCACTGGTTGGCTGACCAGAGTTTAAAAAATTTTCGGATGTACCCTTTCAACGCCGTTTTGTCGGGATACTGGATCGAAAGCTCCTGGTAAATTTCAATCGGCGGTTTGCGGTCGCGAATGCCGAGTTTTTCAATCTCCACAAGAACAGGATACGGCATCAGGTCCTTCTCGTCGGTTTGAGCTTGCTCCAAAGGTCTTAATTCGGCAGTAGGTTCCAAGTTATTGACGGCGGACAACCCAAGGTACCCCCGGTTCACTTCAGCCCACTTCAGCCATTGTAACAGAAAGGGTTTATCCACTCCGGCAATAGGGGCGAGGCTACCACTGGTGTCCCCGTCCATGGTCGTATATCCAACATCTCCCTCACTGCGGTTGGACGTAGTGAGTAGAATAGATTTTTTCACATTCGCCAATAACCAAATGACTGGTGAGCGACTCCGTGCCTGAATGTTTTGCAAGGCAATATCGTCTCGCTCCCATGAAAGGCTTTTTCCCAGCACTTTTTCAATGGTCTGACGATACGAGTTCACCTCTTCCTCGATGAGCCACTGATGAAAGCCGGCGCCGAGCGACGCTGCCAAAACTTTCGCCGCCTGGAGCGTATCCGGGGAGGAGTTTCGCGTTCCCTGGTAGGCCGTCGTAAGCAATTTCCCGACGGCAATTTTCCAGTCGGTGGTAGGTTCGATCCCGGTCAGGTGGCAAAATTTATTCCATCCCAATTCTTCACTGGCGCGGCGTACCATTTCAGCGACCAGCACGGCACAACAGGAAGAATCGGCACCTCCGCTCAGACTAAGAACAAATCCTTTTGCCTTGCTTTTTCGCAAATAATCGAACAAGGCCAGTGCCATGGCACGTGCGAATTCTTCATTTTTCTCTTTTCGATCGGCCGATGGAATAACCTCCGAGTCTTCCGGATTTTCAAAATCGATCGTACAGGTCAGAACGTTAAAATTCCTGAAAGACAATCTGGAGTTGACGGCCAGAAGCTTTCCCCGTTGCGCGATGATGATGTCTCCATCGTAGATCATCCTGCCGGCCTCATTGCCCAGCAAATTGGCGAACACATAGGCGCAGGTAAACCGTTCGGAGCCATCCTGCACCACCTGTTGTTCCCGGAGTTCGCTTTTGCCCAGAGCGAAGTGACTGGCGCTGGGATTCAGAATCAAATCGACCCCACGCTGTTGAAGAAGATAGCCAGGTCGATTCTTGAGCCACGCATCTTCGCAGATTTCGAAACCCAGCGTGATGCCATGAATGTGATAGATTACATCTCCGGTAGGAATAATTTCGTCCCCTCGGGTGAGTTGGGTTATCTCCCCGGCAGGCCAGGCGTCAAACCATCGAGGCTCATAATGCACACCATCGCGAGCGAGATTTTGTTTGAGAGTGATTCCAAGGATTTTTTTATCGTGGATAACACAAACGCCATTGTACGTAATTTCGTGAATTCGAATGGGAAGTCCGACGGCTATCAGAATTTCGGCGCACGATTCCTTTATTTTTTGCAATTCTTCCCAGGCGCGTTCGGGCACCCAATG
>Ga0302326_10019138_pt1 | contig 14164 bp, 11 predicted proteins | sample Palsa_T0_3_FD_202264 | JGI IMG/M metagenome (GOLD analysis project Ga0302326, IMG submission 202264) | Peat permafrost microbial communities from Stordalen Mire near Abisko, Sweden - Palsa_T0_3 | ecosystem: Environmental > Terrestrial > Soil > Palsa > Peat permafrost | place: Sweden: Abisko... | reverse complement strand
CGCAAAGCCTCGGCTTCACGCCCGACACCCCGGCTCATCGGCAGGATCGCGACGATCTTTTGGACCTCCTGATGGCAGCGCACATTGGGCCTCAACTCGGCCGCGACGGGCTCACTTTTATCCACAGCTATCCTGCATCCCAGGCGGCCCTTGCGCGCCTGGATCCACTGGACCCGCGCACCGCACAACGATTTGAGCTCTATCGTGACGGCGTGGAGCTTGCCAATGGATTTCAGGAACTTGCCTCAAGTTCCGAACAGCGCGCGCGCTTCGCGAGTGATAATGACGAACGGCGTCGCCGCGGCCTGCCCGTCATCCGCGTCGATGAGTACCTGCTGCAGGCTCTGGCGGCGGGGCTGCCCGGCTGCGCGGGGGTGGCCCTTGGCTTTGACCGCCTGCTGATGCTCGCAGCGGGCCGCAGCCACATTGACGAGGTCATTGCTTTTCCAACCGAGCGGGCGTGAGGGCCGTACCGATGACAGATGTGCGTGCGCGTTACGAATTCACCGATAAGAGTGGCGACTATTATCGCCTCGCGCTCGAACTGGCCGCTTTGCTCGCCGATGAGCGCGATCTCATGGCCAATGCGGCCAACACCGCGGCGTTCCTCTTTGATGCGCTGCCCGAGCTCAACTGGGTGGGTTTCTACTTCCTAAAAGACAACGAACTCGTCGTCGGCCCTTTTCAGGGCAAGCCTGCCTGCGTGCGCATCGCTCTGGGTGCGGGAGTGTGCGGCACGGCCGCGGCTCAAGAGAGAACTGTCGTCGTGCCGGACGTGCACGAATTCCCGGGACACATCGCCTGCGATGCGAACTCCCGCTCGGAAATCGTCGTGCCCCTCAAGCTCGACGGGGCGCTTTTGGGCGTCCTTGATCTCGACAGTCCGCGTCTCGGCCGGTTTGATGACGCCGACCGCCTGGGAATCGAGAAACTCGCCGCGATATTCGTCGATTCGCTAGCGACCGCCTAGAGGCGGCCGTGCCGGATGCTATTGCTTGGCTCGGGAAATATACGCGCCGGTGCGCGTATCGACCCGCACGAGCTCGCCTTCGTTGATGAAGAGCGGCACGCGCACGGTTGCGCCGGTTTCAAGCTTCGCAACCTTCTGACCGCCCGTCGCGGTGTCGCCGCGCAGACCCGGATCGGTTTCCGTAACCAAAAGTTCAATATGCGAGGGCGGCACGACCTGCAGAGGCACGTTGTTCCACAGCGTGATGATGCATACGGTTCCATCTTTGAGCCAAACGGCAGCGTCGCCGACCGCAGCCTTTCCGGCGGTGTACTGCTCGAAGCTTTCCGGCACCATGAAGTGCCAGAAGTCCCCGTCCTGATACAGAAACTGCATATCCATATCAACAACATCCGCCGCCTCGACGCTGTCCCCGGACTTGAACGTGCGCTCGATGGTCCGTCCGCTCTTAAGGTTCCTGATCTTCACGCGGTTGAAAGCCTGGCCCTTGCCGGGCTTCACCATCTCGTTTTCTACGATCGAGTACGGATCCCCATCAAGGATGATCTTCATACCGGAGCGGAACTCACTCGTACTGTAATTCGCCATGTGTTCCTCGCCCCGCTCGGCCGGGCAATAAGGGGGTCAAAAAAGGCCGCGTATGATAGCGGCATCCCGATCTTGGCAACAATAAAAGGCGAATTCAGGCCGCCCCAGCCGCTCTAGCTCGCGCCAGCGCCGCTGCACGCCGCTGGCGCCGCCAACAGCGTCCCGCAGCGATTTTCCCCGGAGAATGTGAGAGGCGCAGCACGCAGTACTGCAGTGCAGTATGAGAACCTTCGCCCGCGGCCACGCTGTGGCGGGACGGTTAGGTCCCCGGCGTACCTACGCCGCCATTAAGGGAGAGTCGGGTGAACGAGCAGAACGCCGTGCCGCTGATAGTCCTCAGCTCGGCACGCGATCCGGTCGAGACCATCAACAGCATCCTGCGCAAAGCCGGACATCCCGTGCATTGCACCTGGATCCCCTCGCTGCGCGATCTGGGCGATGCGCTGACGCAGTTGAATCCGGAGCTGCTGCTGTGCGTCGACAACGGCACTGAGACGCTGCTCGCCGCGGCCGGCATCCGCGATCAGATCGCACAGGCCGTGCCACTCATCGTGATTGCCGAAGTCGTCAACGAGGAGCGCATCGCAGCGGCGATCCTGGGTGGCGCACGCGACGTCGTGTCGCTCGCAAATCCCGCGCGGTTGCAGGCGGTTATGGGACGCGAACTGCATACCTTTCGTCTCGAGCGCGTCCTTGGCACCACGGTTAAATCCGCGCGCGACGTGCGCCGTCAGCTTGATACCACGCTGCAACGCTCCAACGACGCCATTGTGCAGGTCCAGGAAGGCATCGCGGTTGACGTCAATCCCTCCTGGCTCGAGCTGTTTGGTTTCGAGGATCGCAGCGCGCTCATCGGCCAGCCAATCATGGATCTGTTCGAAGAGTCGCGCCACGCGGCCCTGAAAGGCGCGCTCGCCGCCTGTCTGCAAAGCCGCTGGGACGATCACGCGCTCAAGCTTTACGCGCATCTGGCTGACGGCACGAACCTCGCGGTCGAACTCGTGCTGACTTTGGGCGAGCATGACGGAGAGCCTTGCGTTCAGCTCATCGTTCCGGCGCGGCAGCGTGATGAACGCCGGCTCGCCGAGGAACTTGCAGATGCCGCGCGCCGCGATCCTTCCACCGGATTTCTCTGCCGCCGCCCGCTTCTCGAGGAGCTGGAAACCCGCCTTGCTACCCCGGTGCCCGCGGGCGTGCGCTATCTCGTGCTCGCCAAGATCGACAAGTTCGCGACCATCGAGCAAGACGTCGGCGCACGGGCGAGCGAGGAGATTCTGATTGCGTTCGCGCAGCTCCTGAAGGAACAGCTGAACCCAAAGGACATCGTCGGCCGTTTCGGCGGGGTGAGTTTTCTCGTGTTGCTTGAGCGCGGTAACGAGCGCGACGTCGATGTCTGGAGCGAGCAGCTGGTCGCAAGGTCCGCCAGAAACATCGTCAAGATCAAGGACAAGTCGCTCTCGGTCACCTGCACGCTCGGATTAAGCGTCGTCACGCCGACCGACGCAAATCTCGAGGCGACGATCGCACAGGCCATTGTCGCCTGCCGCATCGGGCGCCAGCGAGGCGGCAACCAGGCCTACACCTCCGAGCGCGTGGATGCGGACCAGCGAGTCCAGTCGTACGACAAGATCTGGGTGAAGCACATCAAAGCGGCCCTCATGGAAAACCGTTTCCGGCTCGTGCAGCAGCCCATCGCGAGCCTGAGGGGCAGCGATCCGAACATGTTCGACGTGGTGGTGCGCATGGTCGACCCCAACGGCAAGGAGGTGCTGCCGGCGGAATTTATGGCCGCCGCCGAACGCAATGATCTGATGAAGAACATCGACCGCTGGGTGGTCGGAGCATCATTGTCGTTCGCTGCACAGAAAAAGCCGGGATGCCTATTCGTGCGGCTGTCTAAAGAGAGCGTCAATGACGCAACCTTTCTCGACTGGCTCGACAGTCATATTCACTCGAGTCGCGCGGAAGCTCAGCGCCTGTGCTTTCAGGTACCGGAGTCGGTAGCCGCGAGCCACATCACCCAGCTGCAGAGCCTTGCGGCAAAGCTGCGCGAGCGCGGCTTTCGCTTCGCCGTTGAAGCCTTCGGATCCGGCCGCGACTCGCACGGGCTGCTCTCAAATGTCGAGCTCGATTTCGTCAAGATCGACGGCGCACTCATCCAGACTCTGGCGCAAGACCCGGAGATGCAGAAACGCGTCAGAAACCTGGTGGAAGCGGCGACCCGGCGCAAGGTCAACACGATCGCCGAACGCGTCGAGGATGCCAACACCATGGCGGTGCTGTGGCAGCTGGGCGTGCAGTACATCCAGGGATATTTTGTGCACGCCGCCGAAGAGGTCGTACTGCACACCGAGCGTCCTACTCAGCGGCAGGTTCAGTAACACTCTGCAGCCGATCGACTTCGCGCCAGCCGCGCGTGAGAACCGAGCCGCGCTGTGCGCGCTGGCCGCGGTAGTCCTTAAGTTCGCTCCAGTCGAGAATTTTCTCCTTCTCGCCCGAGCGCAGCATGAGCTTGCCTTTGGGAGCCACGACCGCGATGCCGGTCAGCATTTCCGTACGCGCCGCGGCCTTCTTGGATGGAATGTCGTAGAGCTTGTTGCCCTTGCCGCGCGGCATCTCCGGGACGTCGGCCACCGGGAACACGAGCATCTTGCCTTCGCTGCTGACGACGCAGACGAGGGCTTCCGGGGAACTGACGAAGGCGGGCGGCAGCACGAGCGCCTTGTCCGGCACATTGAGGACCGTCTTGCCCGCGCGGCGGTCGGTGATGAGTTCCTTCAGGCGCACCGTGAAGCCGTAGCCCACATCGGTTGCGAGCAGCCACAGATCCTCCGGGTCGCCCAGCATGACGCCCGCAAAGTGCGCCCCGTCGGGCGGGTTCAGCCGCCCGGACAGGGGCTCGCCCTGGCCGCGAGCGGAAGGCAGCGAATGAGCCGGCAGCGCATAGGTGCGCCCGGTACTGTCGATGAAAACGGCCGGCTGCAGGCTCCTGCCGCGCGCGGCGGACTGAAAGGCATCGCCAGTCTTGTAGGACAGCGTCAATGGGTCAATGTCATGACCCTTGGCTGCGCGCACCCAGCCGCCGGTTGAGAGCACAACCGTCGTAGGTTCGTTCGCGATCAGCGTGGTCGCATCGATCGCCTGTGCCGCCTCGCGCTCAACGATCTTGGTGCGGCGCGCATCGCCGTAGGTTTCGGCGTCGGCGCGCAGCTCGTCCGCCACGAGCTTGCGCAGTTTGGCCTTGCTCTTCAGAAGTGCATCGAGCTGCGCAAGCTCCGCGGCCAACTCCTTCTGCTCCTCGCGGATCTTCATTTCCTCAAGCTTTGCAAGATGCCGCAGCTTGGTCTCGAGGATGGCTTCGGTCTGCTCCTCGGTGAGCTTGAAGCGCTTCATCAGCACCGGCTTCGGCTCATCCTCGCGGCGGATGATGCGAATGACTTCATCAAGGTTCAGAAAGACGACCAGCAGACCTTCGAGGATGTGCAGCCGGCGGGCAACTTTCTCGCGCCGGTGCTGCAGGCGCCGCGTAACGGTTGCAATGCGAAACTCGAGCCAGTCCGCGAGCACCGCTTTGAGGCCCATCACGCGCGGCCTGCCATCCAAGCCAATGATGTTGAGGTTCACGCGGTAGCTGCGTTCCAGATCTGTCGTGGCGAAGAGATGATTCATGACCTCGGTCGTGTCGACCCGATTCGAGCGCGGCACGATCACGAGACGCGTCGGGTGCTCGAAGTCCGATTCGTCGCGCAGGTCCTCGATCATCGGCAGCTTCTTCGCGCGCATCTGCTCGGCGATCTGCTCCTGCACGCGGTTGCCCGACACCTGGTAGGGAAATGCCGTGATGACGAGGTTGCCTTCCTCGATTTCGTAAGTGGCGCGCGCCTTGTAGCTGCCCACGCCCTTGTCGTAAAACTCCACCAGGTCCGCGCGCGGCGAGACAATCTCGGCGCCCGTCGGCAGGTCCGGGCCTTTCACGTGCTTCATGAGCGCGCGCGTCGTCGCCTCCGGATCCTCGAGAAGAGCGATGCAGGCCGCTGCGACTTCGCGCAGGTTGTGCGGTGGAATATCGGTCGCCATGCCCACTGCGATGCCCGATGTGCCGTTCAACAGGAGGTTCGGCAAGCGCGCCGGCAGGATGGCCGGCTCCTCGAGCGTACCGTCGAAATTGGGCGTCCAGTCGACCGTGCCGTGTGCGAGCTCGCTCAAGAGCACTTCGGCGTACTTCGTAAGCTTTGCTTCCGTGTAGCGCATGGCGGCAAAGGACTTCGGATCATCCTGCGAGCCCCAGTTGCCCTGGCCGTCGACGATGGGATAGCGATAAGCGAATGGCTGCGCCATCAGCACCATGGCCTCGTAACAGGCGCTGTCTCCGTGCGGGTGATATTTGCCGATGACATCGCCCACTGTTCGGGCGGACTTCTTGTGCTTGGAGATCGCCGAGAGCGACAGCTCGCTCATCGCGTAGGTGATGCGCCGCTGTACGGGTTTCAGGCCATCCCCGAGCGCCGGCAGCGCGCGGTCAAGGATGACGTACATCGAGTAGTCGAGATAGGCCTTCTCGGTAAAGGTCTTGAGCGGCTGGCGCTCAATCCCCTCGAAATTAAGTTCCTGCTTCTGCATTCCTCACACCTGCACCGCGGCGAGGTTGCCCTTCTCTTCGAGCCAATCGCGCCGGTCGGAGGCGCGCTTCTTCGCGAGCAGCATGTCCATCAGCTGGTCGGTGTTGTCCTTGCCCTCAATCGTCAGCTGCACGAGACGGCGCGTGCGCGGGTCGATCGTCGTTTCGCGCAGCTGCACCGGATTCATCTCGCCCAAACCCTTGAAGCGCGTCACCACCGGTCGGGTGCGCGAATTTTCCTTCTCGATGCGCTGCAGCGTCGAGTCGCGTTCCGCGTCATCAAGCGCGTAGTAGACCTTGCGCCCGGCATCGATGCGATACAGCGGCGGCATCGCCACGTGCACATGGCCGTTCGTAACGAGCGGGCGAAAGTGCCGCAGGAAGAGCGCGCACAGCAGGGTTGCAATGTGCTGCCCGTCCGAATCCGCGTCCGCAAGGATACAGATCTTGTGATAGCGCAGCTGCGAGAGGTCATCGGATCCGGGATCGACTCCGATCGCGACGCTGATATCGTGCACTTCCTGCGAGGAGCCGATCGCGCCCGCCTCGAGCTCCCAGGTGTTCAGGATCTTGCCGCGCAGCGGCATGATCGCCTGGAAGTCCTTCTCGCGCGCCTGTTTCGCCGAGCCACCTGCCGAGTCGCCCTCTACCAGGAAGAGCTCACAGCGCGCCGGTTCCTGGCTTGCGCAGTCGGCGAGCTTTCCCGGCAGCGCCGGACCGGTTGCGATGCGTTTGCGCACCACGCGCTGCGCCGCCTTGATGCGCTCTTGCGCATTGGCGATCGCGAACTGCGCGATGCGTTCGCCCGCATCCGGATGGCGGTTGAGCCACAACGCGATCGAATCACGCGCATAGGATTCAACCAGGGCGGCCGCGTCGCGCGAGCTCAAGCGCTCCTTCATCTGCCCCGCAAACTGCGGCTCCTGCATCTTCAAGGACAGGACAAAGCAGGCTTTTTCCCAAACATCCTCAGGCGCAAGCTTGATGCCGCGCGGCACGAGATTGCGAAATTCGCAGAACTCGCGCACCGCCTGGGATACCCCCGAGCGCAGGCCGTTGACGTGCGTGCCGCCTTCGATGGTGGGAATCAGGTTGACGTAGCTCTCGGCGACCACGTTCTCCACATTGGGAGCCCAGACGAGCGCGTAATCCACCGCGTCGTTCGCAGCCTCGCCCTTGCCGCTGATGGGCTCGGCGGGAAGATATTCAGTGGCACCGAGTTCCTCGAGGAGATACGCGCCCAGGTCGCCGCTGAAGAACCACTCGTCCTTCTCGCCCGTCGCCTCGTTCGTGAAGCGCACGCGCAGGCCCGGACAAAGGACCGCCTTCGCCTTCAAAGTGTGTTTGAGCTGCGGAACGGAAAACTTGTCCGAATCAAAGAACTTCGGATCCGGCCAGAAACGCACCGTGGTGCCGGTGTTGCGCGCGCCGACCGTGTTGATGACCTCGAGCTTGGAGGTCACCTTGCCATCCTTGAAACCGATTTTGTATTCCTTGCCGTCGCGCTTGACCCAGCACTCAAGGTGCTTGGAGAGCGCGTTGACGACCGACACACCCACACCATGCAAGCCGCCGGAGAACTGATAGGTCTTATCGGAGAACTTGCCGCCCGCGTGCAGGCGCGTAAGGATGAGCTCAACGCCGCTCACCTTCTCCTTCGGATGAATGTCCACCGGCATGCCCCGGCCATCGTCGGCGACCTCGAGCGAGCCGTCCTTATAGAGAGTGACGGAGATTTCCTTGCAATGTCCGCTGAGCGCCTCATCGACACTGTTGTCGATGACTTCATGCGCCATGTGGTTCGGGCGCGAGGTGTGGGTGTACATGCCCGGGCGACGCCGTACGGGCTCAAGGCCGCTTAAAACCTCGATGTCGGAGGCGGTATAAGATTGAGCCATACGGGTGTCCAGAACCGCGCTGTCAGACGCAGCGGCAGGATGTTAGCAGATACAAGGCGCGCACAATGCGCGGGGCCGCGGCCGCGCCTTCAGGCAAGATCGGCGATCAGCGCGGTGCGCGCCGCAGCCGGCACCGTCAATCGGTGCCGATAGGCAGGATGGTCAACCCCCAGGACGAGTTCGGCGCCGGCACGCAAATCCCTGATCATGGCTGCGCTAAGCTCGAAGCGCAGAAAATGCACCGAGGAGGTCTTCTCGTCGTTTTCCCGCTCAAGATCCTCATCGGCGAGAGCAAATACGCGCTCATGCCCGCCCACCTCGATGAAGCAGCGGTCCTCCACACCCTTCAAAAGGCCGAGCTGCACCCGGCGCTCTTCGGGATCGGTAAATTCGATGAGCAGCGTCACTTTCCAGTTCGCGCCATCCGGAATCAGCGGGTTGTAGGTCTGCAGCTCCTGCTCGATCTCAACGGTCTCGAAGATACGTTCGGTCCGTAGCATCTCCTGCACCTGATACTGGATCGTCAGCCGATCCTCAAACAGCCACATGGCGTTGGGGCCGACCGCGAGCGCACGGTTTTTCTTGTGTGCCATGACACGGGCGCGAAACGCGTCGCGCTCGCGCGAGTAGCGCTCGAGCGACCATAGATCCGTTGCGGTGAGTCTATTCATGCCAGGCCGTACGCCTTGCGCAACAGTGTCAGCGGATGCGTCGGCGCGCGCGGCTCGGGCAGTTCGCTTTCGATCTGCCGCGCGGCCATCGGACAGTCGCTCGCGTAGTAATCGGCTTTCGCATCCAGCACCTTCTGCATCACCGGGCGCCCGATCTTGACGGAGGCGGCGCGAAATTCCTTTTTGACGGCATAGGTACCGTCGTGTCCCGAGCAGCGCTCGATCACCTCGAGCGTTGTGTCGGGCACGAGCTGCAGCACATCGCGCGTCTTCAAACCGAGGTTCTGCACGCGCAGGTGACACGGCACGTGGTAGCTCACGCGCCCGAGAGCCGTCTTGAAGTCGGTGCGCAGAAGCCCGGCGCGATGCCGCAGCGCGAGATACTCGAAGGGATCGAAGATGCGCGCGCGCACCGCCTGCACATCCGGATCGTCGGGAAACAGGAGCGGCAGCTCCTGTTTGAACATGAGCACGCAGGAGGGGATGGGCGCGACGATATCGAAGCCTGCATCGACCACTCGCTTCAGCTGCGGGATATTGAACTCCTTCAGGCGCGCGACCTCTGCCAGCTCCCCGAGTTCAAGCCACGGCATGCCGCAGCAGCGCTCCTCGGCAACCAGCCGTACAGAGATGCCGTTGTGCTCAAAGACGGCGACCAGATCCCGCGCCAGCTCAGGTTCGTTGCGGTTACCGTAGCAGGTCGCAAACAGCGCGACCTGGCCGCGCGTTTCAGGGGTGCTCTTGATGGCGCCCGGGGGAGCGCCGGCGAGCGCGTAGCCGAGTCCTGCAAGCTCCTTCCTCGCGCTGCGCGAATGGTAATCCGGCACCGGCGCATCGCGGTGTATGCCGGCCACTTTCTCCAGCAGCGCGCGCCCGGCTGTCGAATGATTGACGGCGTTCACGATCTCGGCGACCACCGGAATTCCCGCCAGCATTCCGACCCGATCAGTCGATGCCAGCGTCCGATCGCGCAGCGTGACCCCCTCGCGGCGCGCGCGCACGGCTTTGGCACGCAGCATGAGGTGCGGGAAATCGACGTTCCACGGGTGCGGGGGTACGTATGGACATTTCGTCATGAAGCACATGTCACAGAGGTAACAGTGATCCACGACTTTCCAATAGACCTTTTTGTCGACCGCATCGAGCTCGCCGCTCTCGGAGCTGTCGATCGCATCGAACAGTGTCGGAAAGGCATTGCACAAACTGAAACAGCGCCGACAGCCGTGACAGATGTCAAATACACGCGTCAGTTCCTGCGTCAGCGCAGCTTCATCGTTGAACGCGGCGCTCTGCCAGTCGAGCGGATGGCGTGTCGGGGCTTCGAGGCTGCCTTCGCGCTTACCGGAGGTCGGTGGGCTCATGCGAAAGCTTTGTGTCGCCCGGGCGCCCCGCCGCAAATCGGGCGGGGCGTCCGTAAGCAAACAGTGGACGTCCTAGATGGAATCCAGAGCCTTCTGGAAGCGGTTGGCGTGCGACCGCTCCGCCTTCGCCAGGGTCTCGAACCAATCTGCGATTTCTGCAAATCCTTCATCGCGGGCTGCTCGGGCCATGCCTGGGTACATGTCCGTGTACTCGTGGGTTTCACCGGCGATCGCCGCTTTCAGATTGAGCTTCGTTTCGCCGATCGGTAACCCGGTCGCAGGATCGCCCACCTGTTCGAGATATTCCAAGTGGCCGTGCGCATGGCCGGTCTCACCCTCGGCAGTCGAACGGAACACCGCGGAGACATCATTGTAGCCTTCGACATCCGCCTTCGCCGCGAAGTACAGGTAACGCCGGTTCGCCTGGGACTCGCCGGCGAATGCGTCCTTCAGATGCTTTTCAGTTTTGCTGCCCTTCAGATTCACGACTTTCTCCTTAATTAGACCCAGTCTAATATGAGGATTGGACTGTATGCCGTGCTGTCCGAGTCGTCAACCACGTTGACCGGATGTGCCGCGCTCGCTCATTCTCGAAGGCTTGCGGGAGGAGAGATTGGTTGGCTGCGAGAATTAAACCACCTGACTTTGAAAAAGCGCTTGCTGAGCTTGAGACCCTGGTCGCACGCCTGGAGCGCGGCGATCTGCCGCTTGATGAGGCGCTCAAGACTTTCGAGCGCGGGGTCGAACTCACGCGCCACTGTCAGGCGGCTCTCAAAAGCGCACAGCAGAAAGTCGAGATCCTCCTGGCGCGCAGCGGCCGCGCCGACATCGAGCCCTTTGTCGTGTCCGAGGATGAGCTCACCGAGCCCAGCGCCGAATGAGCCGCGCGCGGCGCGCCTCGTCCCCACTCTGAAGCGCCCGTGTCCCGCACCCGCGCGCGGGGTGCTGCACCTCACCGTCCCGCCGTGCGTAAGTCGCGCGCGCCGCGCCAAAGCAATCTAAACTCAAGCACATGTCCCTCAACGATAACTCGCAGTGTCTCCTGGATAGCATTGAAAATCCTGGAGATTTACGCAAGCTTGATCCGGCGCAGCTCACGCAGGTCTCACAGGAGCTGCGCGACTATCTGCGCCACAGCATCGGCAGCCGCGAGGAGGACGTCGCCGCGGCCCTGGGCGCCATTGAGCTTGCCGTCGCCCTGCATTACGTGTTCGACACGCCGCGCGAGCGCATCGTCTGGGATGCCGGCCAGCAGGCGTATCCGCACAAAGCGCTCACCGGCCGGCGGGCGAATCTTCATACCATCAAGCAGCACGGCGGGCTTGCCCCCTTCCCGCTGCGCCGCGAGAGTGAATACGACACCTTCGGCGTCGGTCACTCGAGCACTTCCATCAGCGCAGCCCTCGGCATGGCGGTCGCCGCCGAGCGGCGCGGCGACGAGCGCCGCGTCGTTGCCGTAATCGGCGATCGGGCGCTCAAGGCCGGCATGGCGTTCGAGGCGCTGAATCACGCCGGCTCCCTGCCGACGAACCTCCTCGTCGTGCTGAACGACAGTGACATCTCGATCGCCGAGGATGTCGGCGCGCTGTCGAATTACTTCGCGCGCGCGCTCTCCGGTCGCGTCTATGCGCAGCTGAAAGAAAGCGGCAAAAAGGTTTTGCGCCAGATACCGACCGCCTTAGAACTTGCGCACCGTTCCGAGGAACACATGAAGGGCATGGTCCTGCCGGGAACGATGTTCGAAGAGATGGGATTTAACTACATAGGTCCGATGGACGGTCATGACGTGCGCGCACTCGTGCGCACGCTGCGCAACGTCAAGGAGCTGAAGGGACCGCAGTTCCTGCACGTCGTCACGCGCAAGGCCAAGAGTGTGAGCGCCGCGAAGCCCATGAAGTTGGCCGCCCCAAGCGCTCAAGATTCCCCGGGCGGCGTGCTTACACGGGACAAAGCCGCCGCCCGGACCTACTCGCAGGTGTTCGGTGAGTGGCTCTGCGACATGGCCGAACGCGATTCAAAAATCATCGCCATCACCCCGGCGATGCGCGACGGCTCCGGCCTCGCCGAATTCTCGGCACGCTTTGCCGATCGTTACTTCGATGTCGCGATCGCCGAACAGCACGCGCTCACTTTTGCGGCAGGTCTTGCGGTGGAGGGGTTGAAACCCGTCGTCGCGATCTACTCGACGTTTCTGCAGAGAGCCTACGATCAGCTGATTCACGATATCGCGCTGCAGAATCTCGCCGTGGTATTCGCGGTCGATTGCGCAGGCCTCATCGGCAGCGACGGCGCCACCCATCAGGGCAGCTACGATCTGAGCTATCTGCGCTGCGTGCCGAACCTTACGATCATGGCCCCGGCCGACGAAAACGAGTGCCGGCAAATGCTCTATACGGCAAACGAACTTCCCGGGCCTGCGCTCGTGCGGTATCCGAGCGGTCCGGGCCCCGCGGTCGCCGTGACAGCGCAAATGACGGCCCTGCCGCTGGGGCGCGCGCAGTTGCGGCGCGAGGGACGCTCGGGACTGGCCCTCATGGCATTCGGCGCGCTCGTCGAGCCTGCGCAGAGGGTCGCCGAACGCCTCGACGCGACCCTCATCAACATGAGATTCGTGAAGCCGCTCGATGAGGATCTGGTGGTGTCGATCGCCAAAGGTCACCGCGCAATCGTCACTCTCGAGGAGAATGCGATCGCCGCGGGCGCAGGTTCGGGCATCGCCGAGGTGTTGGCGGCGGAGGGCTTGCAGCGGCCGCTCCTGCATCTGGGTATTCCCGACCGGTTCATCGAACACGGCTCGCGCGAGCAATGTCTGCAGGCCGCGGGCCTGGACGCCGCGAGCATCCTGGCAACGGTCGAGCGCTGGTGGGCGTTGCGGAGCGGCGAGCGCCTGCGCTCCGCAAGCGCTGCTTTGTCATGAACGACGTCGCCGTCAAGGCCGTGAGTCCGCAGGTGGATGTCGAGGACGTCCAGGGGCGCCCCGATACGCGCCTCTTGCCCATCAATCGCGTCGGCATCAAGGACATCAACCACCCGGTGCGCGTCAAGGATCGCGCCGCGGGCGAGCAGCATACGATTGCAACCTTCAACATGTACGTGAATCTGCCGCACAATTTCAAGGGCACGCACATGTCGCGGTTCATTGAGATTCTGCACACCGAGCGGGAGATCTCGGTCGAGTCCTTTCGCGCCATCCTGGAAAAGATGACGATGCGGCTGGAGGCGGATGTCGGTCACATTGAGATGACTTTCCCGTTCTTCGTCATGAAGAAAGCCCCCGTGTCGGGCGTCGAAAGTCTGATGGACTACCGCGCAAGCCTCATTGGCGAGCGCCGCGCCGCGCGCACGGAGATGTGGATCCGTGTGGTGGTTCCCGTGACGAGTCTGTGTCCGTGTTCTAAGAAGATCTCAGCCTACGGCGCGCACAATCAGCGCTCGCACATCACCATCACCGCGAAACTGCGCAGCCACATCTGGATCGAGGAACTCATCGACATCGCAGAGAGTGAGGCGTCCTCGCAGCTCTACGGCATCTTGAAGCGCCCCGACGAGAAGTTTGTCACCGAGCGCGCCTACGAGCACCCGAAGTTCGTCGAGGACATGGTGCGCGATGTGGCCATGCGGCTCGCCGCCGACACACGCATGGCCTCCTACATCGTCGAGGCCGAAAACTTTGAGTCGATCCACAACCATTCGGCCTACGCCCGCATCGAGAAAGGCGAAACACCCGCGTAAGAGGCGTTGGCGTGTGGCGCCGCGCGGCGCGCAATAGTGCCGAAGCTTTAAGTCGGCTGCGGATCGTTCGCCTGCAGGCGTCCGATGAGCGTGCGCAGAAAGACCCGATTGAAACGCAGCTGGCAGGAGGCCGAAACCTGCTCGAGCAGCGTCGAACTCACCTTCAGTACGGTGACAGCGCTCGCGGCCCGGATGGTGGCCGTGCGCTTGGCGCCCTCAACGTAGCTTGCCTCGCCAAAGCAGTCCCCGGTGTCGAGCGCGCCCACACGCCCGCCGAGGCGTTCGACGCTGCAGGAGCCGGAAACGATGATGTAGAAGCGATCGTC
>Ga0302326_10019132_pt1 | contig 14166 bp, 14 predicted proteins | sample Palsa_T0_3_FD_202264 | JGI IMG/M metagenome (GOLD analysis project Ga0302326, IMG submission 202264) | Peat permafrost microbial communities from Stordalen Mire near Abisko, Sweden - Palsa_T0_3 | ecosystem: Environmental > Terrestrial > Soil > Palsa > Peat permafrost | place: Sweden: Abisko... | reverse complement strand
CGGACCCCGCTGTGGGCCGGTATCGCCATGCTTCCGCTCACGGTCGGCTTCCTGATCGCCGGGCCGGTGTCCGGCTACCTGTCGGACCGGTTCGGGGCCCGGCCGTTCGCGACCGGCGGCATGGTGGTAGCCGCCGCCTCGTTCGGGCTGCTCGAGATGCTGCCGGTTAACTTCGTCTACTGGGAGTTCGCCGGCATCCTGCTGCTCAACGGGATCGGCATGGGCTTGTTCGCCTCACCCAACCGGGCCGGCATCATGAACAGCCTGCCACCGGAGCGGCGCGGCGTCGGCGCCGGCATGAGCGCGACGTTCCAGAACTCCGCCATGGTCCTGTCCATCGGCATCTTCTTCACGCTGATCATCCTGGGCCTGGCCTCCTCGCTGCCCGCCACCCTCAGCCACGGCCTGGTGGCCCAGGGCGTGCCGTCGGCCGCCGCGGCCAAGCTGGCCGCGCTGCCGCCGGTGTCCATCATGTTCGCCGCGCTGCTCGGCTATAACCCGATCAAGATGCTGCTCGGATCCGCGCTCAGCAAGCTGCCCGCGAGCCATGCCGCGTACCTGACCGGGCACACCTTCTTCCCGTCGCTGATCTCGGCGCCGTTCCATCACGGCCTGGACATAGCGTTCGACTTCGCCATCATCGCCTGCCTGATCGCCGCCCTCGCGTCGCTGCTGCGGGGCCGCCGGTACGTGCACGACGAGCACGACCAGGCCACGGACGAGGAGAACAGCACCGCGCAGGACAGCACCGCGCACGCGGTGGCCGTGACCTCAGCCGGCGACGACCTGGAACGTATCCAGGGTCGGATCGGCCGCGTAGGCGATCCGGCCTCCGTCGGCGGCGACCTCGCGTAGCGCCGCTAGCGCCTCCGCCGTGATGAGCTCGCCCGGGGCCAGCACCGGCACCCCGGGCGGGTAGGGCGCCACCAGTTCGGCGCTGATCCGGCCGATGGCGGCGGTGGCGGCGACGGTCTCGTTCCGGGCGAAGAATGCTTCCCTGGGAGCCAGCACCGGCTGCGGCCGGACCGTCCAGGCGGCGGTGGCGGCCGGCCGACGCGGCTGGCCGCGGTGCCGCTCGACGGCGGAGATCAGCTCCTCGGTGAACGCCGCGATCCGCTTCTGGTCATCGGCGATCGTCACGATGGGCACGATCGTGTCCCGGTCGCCCATCTCGACCGGCATGCCGGCCGCGATCAGGTCGGCCTCGACCAGGCCGCCGTGCGCCCCGGTTCCGGCCAGCAGCACGACCAGCTTGGCCGGATCCACGCCGGGGCCGTCAAGCACGTCGACACCAGGCACCTCGCGCAGCCGCGCGCGGGCCACCGCCACGCCGTCCAGCAGCCGGGCGCACAGCCGGTGCCCGTCCCGGGCCAGCAGCGCCCGGGCGGCATCGATGCTCGCCATGATCGACCCGGCCGGGCTCGTCGTGTGGGTGGCATCGAACGCCCGGTTCAGCCGGGCCGGGTCCAGCCGTTCGGTTCTGGCCAGCACCAGCGCGCCCTGAGTGTAGGCGGGCAGCGTCTTATGCGCGCTCGTCACCATCGCGTCGGCGCCGGCGGCGAGCGCGTGCCGCGGAAGATCGGGGTGAAAGCCCAGGTAGGCGGCCCAGGCGGCGTCGACGATCAGCGGCACGCCCGCGTCGTGCGCGGCCTGCGCGTGGCCCGCCAGGTCACCCGTGGTGCCGACGTAGGACGGGTCGCCGAGGATCACGCCGCAGGCGCCGGGGTGCGCGGCCAGCGCGTCCCGCACGGACTGCACCGCGACCGCGGCGGGCAGGCCTGAGCGCGGGTCGATTTCCGGTCGTACCCAGACCGGCTCCAGCCCCGCCATCACCAGGCCGAGCAGCAGCGACCGGTGCAGCGTCCGGGTGATGATCACCTCCTGGCCGGGCTGGCCGATGGCCAGGCAGAGCGCCTGGTTGCCGTGGGTGGACCCGGCCACGGAGAACCGGCACCAGTCGGCACCCCACAGCGCGGCCGCGCGGGCCTGCGCGTCGGCGAGCAGGTGATCCGCGTGCTTGATGGAGTCCAGCGCCCCGTAGAGCGGCGCGTCGCCCGCCACCACCGCGCCCACCAGGTCGAGGCGCTGTTTGTGACCAGGCGTGGTCATCGGGGACAGCTGGCCGGCCTGAACCCGCTGCCTCCAGTCCAGCCACGCGGCCAGCAGCGGAGCATCCGTGGCCAGGCCGAGCGGGTCCCACGGGTCACCGGGGTTTGCGTGGTCGCTGGAGTCCTCGGGGTTTTCGTGGTCGCTGGGGTCTTCGGGTCCACGCGGATGCTGCGGCTGGGAGTTGCTCGTGATCATTCGTCTAGTGTCCGCCTGATCGGGAGACCGGGTGCCCAGGGCAGTCGGTTTGCGGGGCCGGCCACGGTCCGCGCGCGGGAGGGCGAGGGCGGGAGGCACGATCGTTCGGGGAAAATAAGACTGTCAGCGGTGCGGGCTGAAGAAGATCACGGCGACGCCCACCGCGACGATGGCGGCGCCTAGCCAGTCATAGTTGTCCGGACGGTGCCCGTCGATCCCCCAGCCCCAGAGCAGGCTCATGATCACGAACACCCCGCCGTAGGCGGCGTAGACCCGGCCGAAATCGCTGGCGGGCTGGAATGTCGGGATGACGCCGTAGATGACCAGTATGACCGCGCCCGCCAGGCCGACCGGCCAGGGCGATCCCTCCCGCAGCCACCGCCAGATCAGGTAGCCGCCGCCGATCTCGGCCAGCCCGGCGGCGACAAACAACCCGACGCTGCGGATGACATTCATAGCCGACCTTAACGCGCGGGCCTGCGGCAACGTCGAGCCCGGGCGGGCACTCAGCAGCCCCGACCCATCGCAGGCAGCCGCAGCTAGCGCGCGGCTGCCTTTCCGCCGCTCTCGAGGTCCTTCGCGCTGGCCTGCGCGCCCTGGTGTCCGGCCAGCGCGGCGGCCTGACGTTCGGATTCCGCGTTGATCTCGGCCCCGAGCATGATCGCGATGCCGGTCAGGTAGAGCCAGAAGATGAGGATGACCACCCCGGCGAACGCGCCGTACGTCTTGCCGTAGGAGCCGAATTTAGCCACGTAGAAGGAGAAGCCAACCGAGGCGAGCAGGAAAATCGCCGTGCCGACCACCCCCCCGGGACTGACCCACTGCCAGCGGGGCGTCTCGCGGTTCGGCCCGAAGAAGTAGTAGACCGAGAACAGCAACGTGATCAAGATGACGGTTAGCACCCAGCGCACCACCGTCCACACGACGACAAATGCGGTCCCGGTGAGGCCGACGTGACCCGCGATCCCCGATCCGATCGACTGGCCGAACACGATGAGCGCCGAGCCGATCCCGCCGATCACGAGGGTGCCCAGCATGAGCGGGAACGCGTACAGCCGCTTGGCCGCGAACTTACGGTCGACCGGCACCTCATAGGCGACGTCCAGCCCTGTCTCGAGCGCCGCCATTCCACTCGAGGCGCTCCACAGCGCGATCACCACGCCGATGATCACCGCGACCAGCGAGCTACTCGATGCATGGTGATGGGACGCGGTCGTGATGGCGTCGGCGAAAACGGTGGAGGCGCCTGGCGGCAGCTGCTTGCCCAGCTCTGTCACCAGCTTGTTCACGGTCCCCGCGCCGAAGTGCACCAGGCCCACCACGCCGAGCAGGGCGATCAGGGCCGGGAATAGGGCCAGGAACCAGTGGTAGGCCAGGGCGGCCGCGGTCATGCTGGCCCGGTCGCGGGTGAACTTCTTCCCGGTGCGCTTGAGCGTGTTCTTCCAGCCGGTCCCGCCCAGCTCGAGCGGCGTCTCCGGGCCGCCCTCCACCTGACTCTGCGGCGGTATTGACTCCTGGCCCTCGGGGCCGGCCTCGCCCCCGGTGGCGGGCCGGCCCTGCCGTGGATTCACCGCCGTCATTTTTTTCTCCACCGCCAGACGGCCACCGAGGCGGCCACCAGGACTCCCGCGGCCACCGCGAGCGGCCAGCGGCGCTGCACGATCTGGCTTCGCCGGACCTGCCCAGTCAGCTCGGTCGCCTTGGTCTGGGTCTGGGCCTTCACGTCGGTCGCCTTGGCCTGGGCCTTGGTCTTGACGTCGGCGGCCTTGGCCTGGGCCTGGGCCTTCACGTCGGCGGCCTTGGCCTGGGCCTGGGCCTTCACGTCGGCGGCCTTAGCCTGAGCCCTGGCCTTCACGTCGGCCTTGGCGGCCAGCTCTTCCACGGTCTCGCCCAGGCGCTCGCGGGTCCGCTCGATTTCCTGCTGAATCTCTTCCTGCGAAATTTCCGGGCCGCTCATCGGTGTGTCCTCTCCTTGATTTCTTCGACGTCGGCCTTGACGCTGGCGACGGCTTCTCCGGGCACCGGTGGGGTAGCCCGCTGCAGGCGATGCTTGCCGACGAGCGCCGCGGCCCCGGCCGCGGCCAGCAAGGCCGCCCCGACGATGAGAGCCGCGAGCCAGGCCGCCACGACGCCGCTGGTGGCGATGATCGCGCACGCTAGCAGGCAGCCCACACCATAGATAGCCACCACGCCGGACGCCCCGAACATCCCCGCTCCGAGGGCCGCCTGCTTGCCCTTGTTCGTCATCTCCAGCTGGGCGAGCTTGAGCTCATCGCGGATGAGGGTCGACACCTGCTCGGACATCATCTTGACCAGTTCGGAGGTGGAGTGCTCCTGATCAGGGGAAAGCTGGGTCGTGCTTGAACGTTCCATATTGACCGCCTCTTCAAGCCGGGTGCCGATTTGAGCCCGGTTGAATCCGGTGCGCTACCCGCGCTGCGGCCGCTCTAACGTGTGCCCGCAAAGAGATGAATCTGCCGTCCGCTGCCACGGCCGGACATCTGGTGCATTTGACCCGCCGGGGGGACCTGTACCATTGCCGGTGAAGGCGTCATACTTAGACACTACGTAGTCCCTACGTGGAGGTCGCACCTCTTGGCAAGCAAGGCCCACCGCGTCGTCAAGGGCCTCGTCGGGGGTTGTGCGCTTCTCCTCGGGGTCATCGTTACCGGGTGCGCCGCGCCCCAGTACACCTACGTGGCGAACTCCGGGCAGGACACGTACTTCAAGGTCCCCTACGGCTGGCATAAGATCAGCCCCTCCGCGCTGAAGACGGTAACCGGCAGCTCGGGTGGCGTATGGACGGTCGCCTACCAGGCCGGGAGGCAGCCCAGCGCGACGGACTTCCTGTCGTTCGACACCAGCCAGCCGTTCGTGTTCGCCGAGGTCGGCACGCTCAGCTCCACCGGGATGAACGAACTGTCCTACGACTCGCTGCGGGACTTCTTCCTGCCCGTCACCTCGACCGCGAGGTCGACCGCCTCCTCCGAGGGTTTCCCTTTCACCGGCTTCAGCCAGATCCGCGATGAGGTGCTCACGCCCGGCCAGGGCGTGCACGGAGTCCGGGAGACCTACGACTACACCGACAACGGCGTCACCGACACCTTCGATGAGATCGCGTTGACCAACCCGGACCAGACCGTGGTCTACTTCCTCGTGCTGCACTGCACGTCCAGTTGTTACAGCAGCGACCAGACCGAGATCAACGACGTGATGTCCTCGTTTACCATCAGGAGCCCGTGATGAGTAAGGCCCGAGCCGCCACCGCAGAGGAAGGACTCTCGGCGCCCGGCGAGAGCAGGCCGGTGGACGCCGACCGGTTGACCCGCAAGCGACTAGGGTTCTGGGACCGGGTCAAGTTCCTGCTCCTGCTGACCCTGCTCTGGTTCATCCTGGTCTGGTCCGTGATGGCGAACGACCCCATCGTCGGGTTCTCGGACGCGATGCGGATCGAGGTCCGGTCGGGCTGGTGGGTGTTCTTGCTGCTGGGTCTGGAAGTGCTCCGCCAGATCCATTTCCTGGTCAGCGAGCACTGGCGCGGCTATCACCGGTTCTGGACCTCGACGGTGTTCGGCGGCATGGACCGGACCACTCGCCGGAGGCTGTCGGACTGGACCAGGTTCCGGCTCTGGCGGATGTTCCTGTGGGTGTTCTGGATCGCCGTGCTCGCGTTCGTGGTCAGCAAGTTCATCCACACCTCGCCGCTGCTCGCGCTGATCCGCGCGCCCGGGCTGATCTGGCACGCCCTTCCGTTCGTGTTCCAGATCCTGATCTACGTCTGCCTGATCATCGTGCAGTTCGCCGCGCTGTTCTGGTTCATGTCACGCGGCGGGGTGGATGTGTACTACCCGGACGACATCAAGACCAGGTTCACCGACGTCTGGGGCCAGGACCACGTGCTCGAGCGGGTCAAGGAGAACATCCTGTTCCTCGAGCACCCCGAACTGGTCGAAGAACGGGGCGGCTACGTGCCAGGTGGCCTGCTGCTGTGGGGGCCGCCAGGGACTGGCAAGACGCTGATGGCGGAGGCGGTGGCCGGCGAGACCGGCAAGCCGTACGTGTTCGTGGACCCCGGTGCGTTCATCAACATGTTCATGGGCGTGGGCATCCTCAAGGTCAAGTCACTCTTCCGCAAGCTGCGACGGCTCGCGCTCCGGTACGGCGGCGTGATCGTCTTCTTCGACGAAGCCGACTCACTCGGCAACCGCGGCATGATGACCCAGGGTGCCCCCGGCGGGCAGCAGCGGTCGGGCGCCTTCGCCCCGGCGGGCTGCCACGGTTTCTCTTATTTGTCCCGGGACACGCAGTGGCAGCTGGCCAAGCACGCGATGGAATCGGCGGTCACCGATGAGCCGGATAACCGGCGCAGCAGGCAGATGATCGGCGGGATGATGAACGGGGGCGGCGGGGGCGGCATGGGGACGCTGCAAGCCCTGCTCACCGAGCTGTCCGGGCTGAAGAAGCCGCGCGGCATCGTCAACCGCTACGTCCGGCGGATCTTCGGCATGCGGCCCAAGCCACCGCCCAAGTACCGGATCCTGGTCATGATGGCGACCAACATGCCATCGGCCCTGGACGAGGCGCTGCTGCGCCCCGGCCGCATCGACCGGATCTACAAGGTCGGCTACCCGTCCAAGGCGGGCCGGATCCGCACCTACGAGGGGTATTTCTCCAAGGTGCGGCACGAGCTCACCGCGGAAAACATGGACAAGCTCGCCACCATTACGCCGTACGCCACCGGCGCCACCATCAAGGACCTGGTCAACGAGTCGCTCATCACCGCGATCAGGAACGGGCGTGACGTCATCACCTGGCCGGACGTGATCAAGGCGAAGCAACTCAAGGAACTCGGCCCGCCGGAGGACGTTGAGTACATCGAGCGCGAGCGGCACGCCGTCGCGGTGCACGAGGCCTGCCATGCGCTAGTCGCCTTCCGTACCCGCCAGCACATGGAGATCGACATCGCGACGATCGAGAAGGGCAGCGATTACCTCGGCATGGTCGCGAGCATTCCGCCCGAGGACCAGTTCACCCGGTGGCGCAGCGAGTACGAGACCGACATCCTGGTGTCCCTGGCCTCGCTCGCCGGGGAGCGGATGTTCTTCAATGAGGACAGCTCCTCTGGGGTGTCCGGGGACCTTGAGTCCGCGACGACGGTCGCGTCGTTCATGGAGGGTTTTTGGGGCATGGGCACCACGGTGTCCTCGTACTCCACGGCGAAGCGGCTTGAGGTCGGCTCGCCCGGCGGCGGCCGCGGCGGCACGCTGAAGAAGGGCCAGGACCCGGAGGCTCAGGTCCGGCATGCGCTCGCGGACCGGATCGAGGACAGCCTGACCACGCTGCTCAAGCGGACCGAGGAGATCATCAAGGAGAACAGGAACCACGTCCTGGCCCTCGCGCACGCCCTGGAGACGCACAAGACGCTGAGCGGCGAGGATATCGTCGCCGTACTCGAGCACGGGCACGGCCCGCTGGTGGACGGTACGCCGTACGCGGACGAGAGCTTCCTGGCGGAGCTCAGCGACTATCACCTGTCCGCGGCCCGGGCCCACCGTGACCACAGCCAGGAGCAGCTGGCCCTGCCGGTGCCCGTCGCGCCCGCTCCGCCGTGGGCGGCGGGAATGGCCGCCGACCCGCTGGGGCTCAGTGGGCACAACGGTTCCGACCCGACCTGACGCGGGCCGCGGCGATGCGACCCGGCCTGCGCGTGCGGCAGGCGGTCAACCTGGCCAATTTCTCGACGCTGGTCGGCCTGGGCGTGGCCGTCGCCGGCGGCGCCCGGCTCGCCCGCAGCGTGGACGGACTGGTCACCGCGTCCGGATACCGGCTGCCGGTGCCGCCCGCCCCGGCGTTCTGCCTCGGCAACGTGATCCTGACTAGGGGCGATGACATCGATCCCGGGTCACCGCTGTTCCGCCACGAGGCGCGGCACGCCACCCAGTACGCCTGGTCCGGCGGGGTGGCGATGGTTCCGCTCTATCTGATGGCGGCGGCCGTGTCCTGGGCCCTCACCGGCGACTTCGGCGCCCGCAACATCTTCGAGCGGCTCGCCGGGCTGGCCGACGGCGGATACACCGACAAGCCGCTGCGGTCCGGCCTCGGGCGGATACAGCCGCCGCTCCTTGAGCGGATACAGGCGGGCCTCGGGCGGATACCGGCGGGCCCTGGGCGGATCAGCGGCTCAGGCCGGCGAGCAGCCGATCACGGGCCGCGCCCTCGCGGGCCGGCTTCAGCCGCACGTGCCGGATCGATCGCCAGCCCTTCCCGGTGAGCAGGAACTCCCCGGCCGCGGGCAGCGCCGCGATCCCGTTCATGATCGCCTGCGCGTCACCGAGATGCCGTTCGGCGGCCGGGCGGGCGTTGACGATGTCGGTGACCTCGCCGCTGTCCGGGTCAATCCCGGCCAGGTAGTGGGTGCCCGCCACGTTCGCCCATATGGTGCCCGCGGCCCAGGCGAGGTCGTTGAGCCCAGGCACGCGGTGACCCCCGCAACGGACCTGGACGACGGCCTGCGGCTGCAGGGTCCGCGGGTCACGCCGGACCAGCTCGCTGCTTCCGTCGCTGGTAACCACGTACCGTTCGGCGGCGCAGATGCCCCACCCTTCGCGGTTGAAGGGCACCCGGTCCGTCAGCTCCAGGGTGCGCGCGTCCCAGCGCAGCGCGACCCGTTCGCGCCAGGTCAGCTGCCAGATGTCCTGGCCAGCCCGGCAGATGCCCTCGCCGAAGAGCTCGCTGGGCAGGACCACGCGCTGCCCGACCTGGCCGCCGAGCTGGTACCGGCACAGTGCGGATTCGCCGTACCCCCCGGTGGATTCCCACACTGTCCCGCCGTCCGCGATCAGCCCCTGGGTGAACCCCCGCCCAGGATGCGCGAAACGCCGGATAACCCCGGTCCGCCAGGTTCTCAGCTGTCACCGCCTTGTCCGGAGCCCGGGCCTAGCCGTCGTTCGCGTTCGCGTTCGCGGCGAAGCTGCCGCGGCCAGGCCTAGTCGCAATTCGCGCGAACGGCAAAGTTATAGCAGCCGTAGCCGACGTTCCGCAGGTGCACGAGCTCGACCCCGGGCCGGGCCAGCAGTTCTGCGATGACGTCCTGGGCTTGCCGCCCGTCGGCGGCCAGCACCCCGTCGGCGATCCGGCCCCGCCCGTCATAGGCCCGGACGACCTGCTGGCGGTGAGCGAGCTCCGGCGGGTATTCACCCGGCGTCCGGTAGCCGCCGCAGCGGTCCGCGTGGACGAGGACCGGGCCGCGCTCGGCATAGGCACCCGCGGTACCCGGTGGCGAGTAGGCGATCAGCAGCAGCCTCTCAGCGGGCCGGGACTCGCGCAGGCAGCACCGCAGCGGTTCCCCGCCGTCCTGGTCGACCTGCGGGTCCAGCGGGTTCCCGGCCTCATCCCGGCCCGCCGCCCGGATCGCGTCCAGCTTGTCGGGCGGGATGGCCTGGTAAAGGAGCCTGCTCGTGCCGGCCGCCTCGTGGGTCCCGCGGATCTCATAGGTCTCTTTCGTTGGCGTCATACCTCGAGCATGCCACCCGCCAGTCGCGATTCCTGGCGGAAATCGGACATCGCGATGACGGCCGTGCTCGATCTGCCGTGTGGTGGTAGTGGCAACCTACACATTAGGGTGTGCAGCATGCCGCAACCATACAATCCAGCCTGAGGCGCACGGGACTAAAAGGATTAGGTGGGCCGGAGGGTATCTCAGGCCGGCGGACCCGGTCGTCGGCAGCGCAGGCGGCGGTCAGGTCGGTGAAGGCGGCATCCGGGTCGCGGGTGAGCTCGGCCAGCCGGTCGAACAGCGCGAGACGCTCGTCGTCGATGGGCTCATCCGATCCGAGCATGGCGCCTCAGACGTCCCAGGGCAGCATCTCCATGCCGGCGGCTGTCCTGATCATCGGTGGCATACTGGCCCGGTGCATGCGGATGCTGAGCGCGAGCGGCTGCGGCAGATGTTTGAGCAGGCCGCTGACAGCTATGACCGGGTACGACCGGATTATCCTTACGAGCTGTTCGACGACCTCGTCGCGCTGACCGGGGTGACGCCGGGCGACCATCTGCTCGAGGTGGGCTGCGCCACGGGTAAGGCGACCCGCCCACTGGCCCGGCGCGGCTTCCGGATCACCTGCGTCGAGCTCGGCGCAGGACTCGCCGCGACCGCTCGGGTGAACCTAGCCGGATTCCCGGTCGAGGTGATCCAGGCCGCGTTCGAGCAGTGGCAGCCGGAGGAGCCGGCCAGCCTGGTGTACGCGGCCACGGCCTGGCACTGGATCGATCCCGCCGTCCGCTACCAGCGGGCCTGGCGGGCGCTGTGCCCCGGCGGGCACCTGGCCATCTGGGGGGCGGGACACGTGTTCGCTGACGGCGACGACCCGTTCTTCCTGGAGATCCAGGACGTCTACGACGAGATCGGGGAGGGCGTGCCGCCCGGCGTCCCGTGGCCGTCGCCGCGTGCCGGGGAACAACCCGACGACCGGACCGAGATCGAGGCCACCGGGCTCTTCGAGGTCACCGCCATCCGCCGGTACGACTGGGAGCGCGTCTACGACGTCGAGGAGTACATCGAGCTGCTCAGCACGTTCTCCGGGCACCTGGCCATGACGGAATGGAAGCGCCAGCGTCTGCACACCGAGATCAGGCGACGGCTGGCGCTGCGCCCGGATCACTCGGTGCGGCGGCACTGGGGCGCGGCCCTTCAGGTGGCGCGGCGCCGTGACGAGGCGCCGTGACGAGGTGGGGGATGGCTAGCGGGCCCGCTGGATCTGGCTGAGGAATTCGGCGTTGGAGGCCGTATTCCTGGTCTTTTCGATGAGCAGCTCAAGGCCCTGCTGGTAATCCAGGCCGCCAAGCGCGCGGCGGAGCTGGCCGATTGCCGCGTACTCGTCGGGCGGCATCAGCAGTTCGTCATGACGGGTGCCGGAAGGCATCGCGTCGATCGCCGGGAAAAGGCGCCGCTCGGCGAGCTCGCGGCGCAGCCGCACCTCCATGTTGCCGGTGCCCTTGAACTCTTCGAACAGCACGTCGTCCATCCGGGAGCCGGTGTCGATGAGCGCGGTGGACAAGATGGTGAGCGACCCGCCGAACTCCACGTTGCGCGCGGCGCCGAGGAACTGACGGGGCGGCGTCAGCGCCGAGGCCGCGACCCCGCCGGCCAGCGTCCGGCTGTTGGCCGGGGCCACCACGTTGTAGGCCCGGCCGAGCCGGGTGATGGAATCGAGCAGCACCACCACGTCGCGGCCCAGTTCCACCAGGCGCTTGGCGCGCTCGATGGCCATTTCTGCGACCCTGATGTGATCGGTGGCCGGCTGGTCGAAGGTGGAGTACATGACCTGGCCGCGGACCGTCCGGCGCAGGTCGGTGACCTCTTCAGGCCGCTCCCCGACCAGCACCATCATCAGTTCGACCTCGGGGTGGCTGTTCGCGATCGCGGCCGCGATGACCTCCAGGATCATCGTCTTGCCGGCCTTGGGCGGGGAGACGATGAGGCCGCGCGAACCCTTGCCGATCGGCGCCACCAGATCGATGATGCGCGCCGTTGCCGAGGAGTTGCCGTCCTCGAGGCGCAGACGCTCTTGCGGGTACAGGGGGGTCAGATCGGCAAAGTGCGGCCGGGCCCGCGCTTGATCGGGCGGCATTCCGTTGATGGTGTCCACCCGGATCAGCGGGCTGACCTTGCCGCCGCGCTTGTCGGGCCGGGCGATCCCTTCGACCTGGTCGCTCTTCCTGAGCCCGTACTGCCTGACCTGCCCGGCGGAGACGTAAACATCGGCCGGGCCGCGCCGGTAGCCGGAAGTCCGCACGAAGGCGCCTTCGTCACCTATATCGACGATACCGGACACCGTAATGCCGGCCGGAGCTTCTTGCGTCCGGTTCGGCGGAGCTGATTCTTGCAGGGTTGCTGTCATAATAATATTTCCTTTCGCGGGAAAACGAATTTGGGCCATCCGCGCTGAATTTGGGTGCGCTGAAAATAAGCGCTGGCGCGACGGCGGGGTAAAACCTTTTGCGGGCGCACGATCCAGGCTCGTTAGGAATAACAGAGGTTCCTGCCTGGGCGGATGAGCCATCTAAGATGAGCTGTCAGCGCCGGGAAAAGAATCCGGAAGCGTCGCCATTCGCTCGACGTCAGGTCTGACTGACGGAGCTGAATCCTGCGGATCTTTACGAGTCTGGATCCCGCTACCGCAGGATCGCATTAATCCGACTGTACTCCATAACTGCGCCGGGCGCTAGTTCATTCCCGCCAGGCTAGCTAACGGACACGGCTTACTGCCCGCGACGGCGGCGCTGGGGCACGATGGTGTACTTCGGATCCCGGGCCGATGCCATTCCCGCTTCGAAGATCCCGAACCGGGTCATCGCCGAGGCGGCCAGCAGCGACGCGCCGGACACGGCGGAGACGACGCGGCTCCGGCCGCCGAGCACGGCGCCGGCCAGCGCGCCCGCGGTCAGGAACTCGGCCAGGCGGAGGATCGCGCCGGTCGTACCGGCCTCGTACGGTACGGCGATGCTCTGCCCATTAGCTCCGGCGAGGCGCTTGATGAGCTGGCGTTTGGCGATCAGTTCCACGCTCGCGCCGAGGACGGCCAGGTCACGGGCGGGATGGGCGTCCCGGGGGCGGACCGCCAGCAGTCCCAGGCCGCCGGCCGCGCTGGCGGCGGAGCCCGCGAACACGTACGGCATCTCCCGGTAGCCCTCGTGCCAGCCCGGCACCGCCGTGTCGCAGATCAGGGCGGCGGTGTAGGTCGCGATGCCCGGGCCGAGGAGTCCGGCGCCGAGGGTGGCGGCGAGCCCGGCCTTCGGCAGCAACCCGGTCACCTCGGAAACGGCGGCGGCACCGGCCACCGGGCCGTACGCGGCCAGCAGCCAGGAGCCGACGCTCATCGGCGAACTCGGCTTGAAGACCCTGAGCATGTTCACGAACCGCCCCGGCCGGCCCAGGTCATGCACCAGCGCCACGGCGGACAGGCTGATCGCGCCAAGCGCGCCGACCTTCGCGACCTTGGCCAGCTCCCGGTAGCCGGAGAGTTGGGCGCCGGCTCCCAGCACCGACGACGCGCCGGCCAGCCCGCCCAGGAACAGGTAGCCGGGAACGTCGGGCGTCCTCCACACCGGTTCCTTGATGACCGGACGGCCATAGTAGGAGGTGAACTCCGCGTCGGGCACCATCGGGCGCTCGCCCCGGCGGCGGCGGCCCATGCTCCTACCGGGGCCGTCTCGGCGGGCCGGCGCGTCCACTTTCTCGCCCTCCGGCCGGCTCACCTCCGCCGCCCCAGGCCCAGTGCCACCGCCGTGACGGCGAGCCCGGCCGCGGCGATGCCCACGTGCCGCCACATGCCGGCCAGATCGCGGGTTGTCACCACCGGATCCGGCGGCAGGCCGTAGACCTCGGGCTCGTCGAGCAGCAGGAAGAACGCTCCGCCGCCGCCGATGCCGTCGGCGGGGTCGTTGAGGTACAGCTGCGCCTTGTCCTGTCCGGCTTCGCGCAAGTCCTCGACCCGCAGCCGCGCTCGCTCGCGCAGTTCATCCAGCGGACCGAACTGGATAGAGTCGGTCGGGCACGCCTTCGCGCAGGCGGGTTCCATCCCCTCGCCCAGCCGGTCGTAGCACAGCGTGCACTTGTGCGCCTGGCCGTCCTCCTCGCGCCGGGCGATCACGCCGAACGGGCAGGCCGGTACGCAGTAGCCGCAGCCGTTGCACACGTCGTCCTGGACCACGACCGTACCGAACTCCGTGCGGAACAGCGCCCCGGTCGGGCACACGTCCAGGCAGGCCGCCTCGGTGCAGTGCTTGCACACGTCGCTTGACATCAGCCAGCGCATGGCGTCCGGCCGACCGGAGACGGGCCCGTCCGCGCCCCCGCCGGCC
>Ga0302326_10019129_pt1 | contig 14166 bp, 8 predicted proteins | sample Palsa_T0_3_FD_202264 | JGI IMG/M metagenome (GOLD analysis project Ga0302326, IMG submission 202264) | Peat permafrost microbial communities from Stordalen Mire near Abisko, Sweden - Palsa_T0_3 | ecosystem: Environmental > Terrestrial > Soil > Palsa > Peat permafrost | place: Sweden: Abisko... | reverse complement strand
CAGCTCCAACCCGGGTCCCGCGAGCGATGGAAGCATTAACAGATTCAAAGCGGGTTTGCGAGTCCAACACCGCTACTCCAAGCGACGAGGCATGTACACCGTCGGCAAGTAGCTTTTTGACATGATCAAGGTCTGTAAGTCCGCGAGGATCCTTGCTTCGTTTTACCTCTGATCCCACTGCGTTCTCCTGCGAATGGCCGTAGACATACTAATTCTTCTCGGCAGTTTAGACTAACAAAAAGACTCGAAGTTAACTCTTTGACGACTGCCTAACGACTCGTTGGTAGACAAACTGTTATGCAATCCTGCAGTCCGATGTCCTGATTGTCCCCGATACAATCTGGGGTAAACCCAACAGTTTTGTCACCAGCCGCCATCTGGCGAGTAAGTACCTGAATCAGGACAATAAATGTTCTGTTATCTCTAACTGAGCGAAAGACACAGATCGATGGTCGTCGAATCCAGTGCATATAGATTTTGATCCACCTCTACTCCCATGGGATCGTCAGCATACAAAGGGCGCGCAATACCGATGAGCACCTGAGCAAAGTCGGCATAGATTCGCCAGTCTCGTCGTTCGTTGGCGCCCGCCAGGTGGAGCGGGACACCTTACCGCGGAATCCCATGTGGTAGAGCTTGCTCTGCATGGACCCTAAACAAGCCTCGATGTCCCGCAGGCTTTCTCGATAAGTAAGTTGAGCGAAGGCCATGGCGAGAAACTGATTCCAACAGGAGAAGCTCTTTAAGTCTTTAAGTAACCATCGCCGCTATAACGAGCGACACACTTTTGAAATTCGTTGTGAGGCAGATGCTCAATCGTTACAGCAGTTGAGAGAACACGGTCTGGCCAAGGTTCATGCCTCATTGTCGTGCCTCAGCGAAGAAGACTCCGAAATGGTCGTTTTTCGCTAAATCCAATTCAAATCGTTTTCGACCATAATCGCCATAACCCTGCGGGAACAATAGATTACAGCATTACAGCCGCAGCTGGATTCTTACCCGGACAGCAGTGATCAGAAGATAAGGATGGTGGCCGCTATAGGATTCGAACCTACAACCCTCCGGTTAACAGCCTCGTGAGAAGCAGTAATTTCAAGAATCTACGCGGCGCAGATGACAACTCACGGGCATGCATGGACACGGAAGGTTACGATTAATGTGACCCTCATTTGACCCGCGTTTTTCTTGCGCGGCTGTATTTGTCGCAAACCCCTGCCTGGCTGCGTCGACAAGCGCCGGGCGTCACCGCAGGTATGAGACTCTTCCTAAGATTCCCAGCCTCCGCCAAGATTTCTATAAATCTCAACTAGACTTACAAGCTCATTCAGTTGCGCCTGGGTCAAAGTCAGTTCGGCGCTGAAGGCATTCGTTTCGTTGGTCAGAACCTCCAGATAGTTGGTAGCGCCGCCGCGGTAGCGCAACTCGGAAAGCCGCGCCGCATCCTTTGCTGCAAGCACCAATTCTTCCTGACGCTCTCGGTACTCACGATTCTTTTGATATCCAACCAGTGAGTCCGAAACGCCGCGGAAAGCCTGCTGGACTGTCTGCTGGTACGTCAATACCAACTCTTCCTTGCGAGCTTCGCTCAACCGCACACCAGACTTGATTCTTCCCCCGGCAAAAATGGGTTGCGCGATTCCTCCTCCAAAGTTCCACAATCCAGCCGGACCCGTGAACAAGCTGGTCAGCGCCGAACTTAGGAACCCGCTGTTACCAGTTAACGTAATCTGAGGGAAATACGCGGCTTTAGCAACTCCTATTTGAGCATTGGCCGCGATCAACTGTGCTTCGGCCGCGCGGATGTCGGGCCGGCGTTCCAATAGACGGGACGGAATTCCCGCAGGAACCTCCGGCAAGTGCGGCTGGTCCGTCAACTTCATTCCACGTGCGATGGGACCGGGATTGCTTCCCAGAAGCGTGCTGAGGAAGTTTTCCTGCTGCTGAATACGTCGCTCCAAGTCGGGAATCTCCTCCGCAGCGGTGGAGACCAACTGTTGGGCTTGACGGACGTCGAGCAGAGTTCCGGCACCGCCATCGGATAGTGTGCGAGTCAGTTGCAGTGACTCCTGGCGTGAGGCGAGCGTTTGCTGGGAAATCTCAAGCTGAAGGTCGTATGCGCGAAGCTGGAAATACGAAGCAGCAACATTGCTCACCAGTGTGCTGATGACCGCGCGCTGTGCCCACTCTGTTGCGAGCAAATTCGCACGAGCAGATTCAGTGGCGCGGTGGTATTTGCCCCAAAAATCCAAATCCCATACCATAGAAGCGCTCACCACATTGAAGTTCGTTTCCGTTTCCGGAGTGAGCTCCGTTTTTGGAAAGCGATCGTTCATGCCAGCAGCACCGGCGTTAACTGTCGGCAATTGGTTAGCTCGAGTGAAGCCGAACTGCGCTTGTGCCTCTAAAATTCGGGTCGCGGCAATGCGAACATCGTAATTATTCTGAAGTGCACTTCGTATCAACCGCCGCAGTTCCGGATCCTGAAAGACCTGCCACCATTTCTGGTCACCAAAGGACTGCTCCTCAGTTACAGTCGCTGACCGTGGTGTACTGGCGGCAGTCGGCGAACCTTGCAGCGAAGCACCACCAGGCGCTGGCGCTTGCTGAGAAGCATTCTTATGAGGCTCCGCCGCATCCAGCGACGGAGCCCAGCGGAACGCTCCTGGAACATCAACATTAGGTCTCCGGTAGTTGGGTCCGACCGCACAACCAGTGGTGAAAATGATGAGAAGTAAAGGAGTAATTGCGCTTTTCACGTTAGTCTGCCTCCATTGGACGCGGTTGCTGGATCGGCTGCTGAAGCTCGGGGGCACCTGCGGTGGTGTGCTTGCGCATACTCGCCAGCCGCTCCACGAGAACGTACAGTGCCGGGATGATGAAGATAGCTATGCCGGTTGCGGCCAGCATTCCGCCAATGACTGTGGTACCCATAATCTGCCGGCCGACCGAACCTGCACCGGTAGCAATGAACAAAGGCACGCAACCGAGGATGAATGCGAAAGAGGTCATCAGAATCGGCCGCAGCCTTAGCTTGGCCCCTTCCAATGCAGCATCGACCAGTGACTTGCCTTGTTCGTACTCGCTCTTGGCAAATTCCACAATCAGGATGGCGTTTTTAGCTGCCAGGCCAATCAACATCACGAGTCCGATCTGCGAGTACACATCGTTTTCGACCTGCACCATGAAGGCTGGGAAAATCATGCCGAGTATGGTACGGCGCAGCCATAACAGTCCGAAGGCGCCAAATACCGCGACCGGCGTGCTCAGCAATACGCTGAACGGGAGTGACCAGCTTTCATAAAGTGCGGCAAGGACGAGAAAGACGAAGACGAACGAGATCCCAAAGACTGCCCACGCGGGTACACCCTCACGCGCCTTCTGCTCTTGACGGGAGATACCCATGTAATCGAAGCCCATCTCGGGCGGCATTGTCTGATGGAAGACTTCTTCCAGGGCAGCAGTAGCCTGATCGGAGCTGTAACCCGGCGCGGCACTGCCGATGACCTGTGCGGATGAATATTCGTTGTAGCGCATTTTGAATTCCGGACCGTAACGCGACTCAAACCGAGTCAGGGCCGATAACGGCACCATCTCGCTGTTCTTGTTTCGGACGTAGAACTGGCCTACGTTCTCCAGGTTGGCCCGATACGGCGCTTCCGCCTCCACATAGACCTGCCAGGTCCGCCCGTATTGATTGAAGTAATTGACGAACTGTCCGCCCATGAAGGTCTGAAGAGTGTTATAGACATCGCTGAGATTGACGCCTTCCCTTAATACCTTTTCCTTGTCCACATACACGTACTTTTGCGGCGCGCTGGGTATGTAGGTGGTGGCGATCGTCCCAATTTCGGGCCGCTTGCGAGCCGCCGCCAGGAACTTGTTCAGGTTATTTACCAGGAATTCGGGGTCCTTCCCCGCGCGGTCTTCCAGCACAAACTGAAATCCGCCGGACGTGCCGACGCCCGCAATCGCCGGCGGGGAGAATGCGAACACTGTTCCCTGCGGCAGGGTGATGAGCTTCAGGTTCAACTTCGCTTTAATCACCCGGTACTGCTCGTTGATTGTCTTGCGGCTTCCCACGGATCCAACGTGACCCAGAAGAACGCGTTGTAGCTGGTACGGGTCAGACTCAGCAGACTGAATCCGACAGATGAGGAGCAATACTTGACCCCGGGCGTAGATTTCAGAACGTCTTCCACTGCTCGAGCCGCTTCCGACGTGCTCTGAATCGAAGAGGCTTCCGGCAATTGCATCTGGATGTACATGTAGCCTTGATCCTCGTCTGGTAGGAAGCTTGACGGCAAACCTTTCGCGAAGAAGAGACCGGCGGCGGCAAAACCAGCGAGCGCAACTATGGCTATCGCACTTTTTCGGATCACGGCGCCCGACGTTCGCACGTAGAAATTGCTGCCGCGCGTAAACACGCGATTGAACCAACTAAAGAACCTGAATAGTTCACCATCAGGCTGCCTACAGCGAACACTGTATAGCCCGCGATTTGATGAGAGGTATAGACTCCTGGGTCATCGTCGCAGCCCCTCCCCATAGGGTTGGCGTCACTCGTCTTGACCTAAAATTTGGCGGCGGAAACGTGCGAGCAATGAAGTCGCATCCGATGATCATTTTGTGCGTGGAAGATGAAGACTCGCAGCCTGAGCTGCGGAAGGTGCGAGTCTGCGGGATTCGAATTCTTAGGGGCACGCAAGTCCATCGAAGCACTTGAACTGTTTCGCACAAAGGATGTCAGCGCTGTGGTTCTCGATTATTGGATGTCTGGTATGAACGGCACGGAAATCGCCACCGAGATGATGCGATTGCGTCCGACGATCCCAATAATCATGTTATCTGGATTCCCCTCCCTCCCGGGCGAAGGCGTCGGAGCGGTTGATGCGTGGCTTCAAAAAGCAGGCGTAGAGCCCGAAGCATTGATTGAGAAGGTCAGCGAATTAATCAAGCGAAACCCGGAAAATGCGTTCGAGTGACTGGGGTCGGAGGTCGGCCCACACGGAACCCTTAATTGATAGCCACGGGAAAATCCGTTTCACGATTGTCAGTTGGACTACTCACGATCGTCTTTTTCTTTTTGACGGCGAATTTCTATTGTCCCGCCGCGTTCGCTGAAACTACTGGCTCCGATCAAACTTCCGGCAATCCCGTAAAACAACTTACGCTCGAAGAGTTGGGCAACGTCCAGGTCACGACTGCTACGAAGGAGCCAGAACAGGTGTGGAAAGCCGCTGCTGCTGTCTTTGTTCTGACCAGCGAGGATATTCGTCGGTCAGGTGCCACTAGCATCCCGGAAGCACTGCGCCTCGTGCCGGGTGTCGAAGTTGCGAGGATCGACTCTGATCAATGGGCCGTTGGAATTCGAGGCACAGAAACTAACTTTTCAAAGGCTGTTCTGGTCTTGATCGACGGTCGTAGTGTCTACACTCCTCTTTATGCGGGGGTGTATTGGGATGTTCAGGACGTTTTGCTGGAGGACATCGACCGAATTGAAGTGATCCGTGGGCCGGGAGCAACGATTTGGGGACCAAACTCGGCAGACGGAGTAATCAATATCATTACTAAGAAAGCTTCGGACACTCAGGGAGTTTTAGTCTCCGCTCTTGGGGGAAATGTAGACCATGTGATAGCAGAAGCCAGGTATGGAGGCATTGCGGGTGACGGGCTTAGCTATCGCATATATGGGAAAGGATTCATTCGAGGGCCAGAATATCACCCCACCGGCGATGATTTCGACGGATGGCACCAGGAACGGGGGGGATTTCGCCTCGACTGGAGCCAAAATACTCGTACGGACTACATGCTGGCAGGAGATGCTTACGGAGGTACATCGCCAGCAGAGACCGGACCCTTAAACTTCGTCAATGTTGTTTCGGGTGGGGACATCTTTGGCAGGGTGCGGCACACGTTTGAGAACGGATCCGACATTTATCTCGAAGCTTACTTCGACCGAACGATTCGCAGCGGTCCGCTTTATGGCGAGACTCGCAACACGATTGACATTGATTTTCTTCATCGTTTGAAAGTCGCCGATCGCCACCAGATTACTTATGGATTCGGACTGCATTGGAGTCCAAATCGCTTCATTCAAAACAATCCAATTGCGAACGTTGTGCCAAACGTCAACACCGACTACATCCATACCGGTTTCGTTCAAGATGAGATTCATCTTCTGAACTACAAGCTGTCCGTCATCGCGGGAGCAAAGCTGGAAGACAACAATTTCAGCGGTTTTGACATTCAGCCCACCTTGCGCGGGTTATGGAATCCCAATCCTCACCAGAGTTTCTGGGCTGCGGTAACGCGTGCGGTGACGACGCCGTCGCGTATCGAAGAGGGTTTCCAACTGTCTGGTGGAGAAATTTCCACGAATCCACCGACGTACTTGCTGGTCTCAGGCAATCCTAGTTTTAAATCAGAAACTGTTCTGGGCTACGAAGGGGGCTATCGCCAACTGCTCACTCCAAATCTCTACATCGATTTGGACGTGTTCCACAACAACTACCAGCATTTGCAGAGCTTTGGCGTTCCTACTTTAATCGGCAACACGCTGACGATTTTCTACGAGAATGCCATCGCAGGGGCTACTAACGGCATTGAGATCGCTCCGAACTGGACCGTAAAACCGTGGTGGAGGTTGTCTGGTTCCTATTCCTATGTGGGGATCGATTTCCATGCCAATGCGCCCGGTTCAAATATCAGTTCAACTGGATCAGTGCCAACTTATGAAGGCTCCAGTCCTGCTCACCAGGTGAAGGTTCACTCCAACATCAATATCGGAAAGCGATTCGACTTCGATCAGACGTACTACTATGTGAGCGCTCTCCCGGCTCAAAATGTTCATGCTTACCAGACCATGGACAGCCGCTTTCAGTGGAACATCCACAAAGAGTTTAGTTTCTCGGTGGTCGGGCAGAATCTATTTCAGCCTTATCACTATGAGTGGGGTACAGGCGACCCCACTGAGTCTCTCGTCGGGATTCGCAGGGCAGCATACCTCAAACTTACGTGGGAAACATCTCGATAACCATCAGTCAAGAGTCCGACCCTGTGAACACGCCCTGGCAATCAGGAATCATTCGGTGGGAGGGGTGGTTCGAAGACGTTTCCGGCGTGCTGTACTTTTCAAGCTTCTACCGTGTGCGACCGTCTCGTCCTGTTGATTGTTGTACTCGTCGTATTTTCTTGGTCTCAAAGCTCGGCCCCACCGAGTCTCAGGTCAAAGCAGCCTACCTCTTCAACTTTGGGAAGTTTGTCAGCTGGCAAGCTGATCGATCAGCTACCCCGGAATCGTTCGAAATTTGCGTCTTAGGCAGAGACCCATTTGGCACGATCCTTGACGCAACTGTCTCGGGTGAGAGCATCGACGGCAAAAAGATCACGATCGCGAAACCTGCCAATATTCAACAAGCAAACTTCAGGGCAGTGATTAAGACGAGTGCGTGGAAGCCTGCGGCGTGGACGCGCAAAACACTTTCGCGATTGCCGTGGCGGGTCGCGGTTTTTCCGCCCACATTGCGACTGAATTCGACGTTCCTCTGCCCGACTCGGCTTGCGTCTATTGCGGCAACTGCATTGGTGTCTGCCCCACCGGCGCGTTGATGTTTAAAAGCGAATATGACATGCGCCAGGCCGGCACATGGAACGAAAGCCTCCAGACCAAGACTGACACCATCTGTCCTTATTGCGGAGTAGGCTGCGACCTCACCGTGCTCCAGCAGGACGGCCGGATCGTTCGCGTGACCTCGCCCCTTGACCATAGCGTGACTCATGGCAATCTTTGTATCAAAGGGCGGTTTGGCTGGCAGTTCGTGCAGATCCAGCCGGTCGACAAGTAATAAAAATAGACTCGTTGGGCTGGAAAATGGACTTGGGGGCACCGTGTGCCTTTTTCAGAAGCCGCCCAGTACTTTGGTTTTTTGCGTAGGTCCGTGGTTCGAGTCCACGCGCCGCCACCAGTCTCTTCAATAACTTGCAGGCGGCGAATTATTTAATAGGAATCTCAGTCTGTTTTGAAAACCACCCAATGCTCGGCTGCGAGCCCCAGAACATCCTTACGGAAGGAACATATTTTGTCATGCTGCCAGTTGGTGCGGTGCGAGCGAAAACGTCGAAGCGCCAATTCAAAACGTCCGCGACATAGATGGTCTGATCTAAGCCCATCGCCATGAAGTGAGCCCATGCCATCTGGCCGGGGGCGGGCCCAGGTTCCCCGAAAGCGCCAAGGATTCTACCGGTCTGATCTAGTTCTATGATGCGGTCGTAACCTCCGTCGGTCATCCAAACATGCTGATCTGGCGTGATCAACAAACCGTAAGGATAGCCGATGCCCGTCCATTGCTGAATAAAGTTTCCATCGGAATCAAAATTTGGATGCGCTGATTTTCGCGGTCGCCTACGAAGACGCGCCCTTCCTTGTCAACGGCAATAGTGTGAGGCAAGTTGAATTCACCGATCCCGCTTCCATATTTGCCCCACGCCTTGATGTAGTTTCCAGAGCGAACAAACTTCACGACCCGAGAATTGCCATAGCCGTCGGCGACATAGATATCGCCGTTTTTCGCGAAAGCCACATCGGCGGGCCGGTTGAACAGCCAGTTTGCTTCTGCAGCGGTGTTGATTCTTCCCAGAACCAGCAGCACGTTACCGGACGGATCCAACTTAAGCACGAGATGGCTTCCGTCATCGGTCGTCCAGAGGTTGTCATCCGCATCGATGCGCAAACCATGCGGGTGAGCGAAGAGTCCCTCGCCGATACTCTGAATAAAATTTCCCTTCTCGTCGTATTCGGCAAGCATTGGCTTGGTTCGTTGGAAGAGAAATATATGTCCCTTCGAATTGATTGCGACGCCAGCGGCCTCGCCGGCAACCATCCCCTTGGGAAACTTGAAAAAACGAGCCACCACCCGATACGGAAGTTCCGGGACTGCCTGGAATGGAGTCGTCTTTACTGACGATGAAAGCGTAGGCGTCGTTTGTGCCCCAGCCCGCGATGCCAGGAGCGCAAGGCCAGCGAGAACCACTCCTATAGGTTGTTCATATTGTTTAAGAGACGATCAACAAAAAACAAATCAAAGCCAGGCCATGTCTCCCTTGAATAGGTTAGCTCCTCGACGCCGATCATCTTACTCCACTGTCGTGGGAACTCCACCGCCTTTCTCTTGCTGGGGTCCGCTTTGCTGCTGCTCGGCCGGCATTGTTGGCGATCGCTCTACCTGCACGCCGGCCGCTCTTCAAGAAGCCGCCGAAACGCTACGCCGAGAATAAGATGGAGTTGACGTGAGATGAAGCTTGACTGAGAAAACATTCGTAGCCGGACTGGTTCGCCGGTGGAAGTCGAGTTCCTGGCGCCAAAGAAGTAAAGCTCAAGAAGAATCACCCCAGGCTCCGGAAGGCGTCCGGGTTCTCAAGACTGAAAGTTGCGGTGCACATGCTCTGCACTCGATACCCTCGTACAACTATGCGCGACATCAAAAACCTACGTCGCGGAGGCTGTAAACAGCACCAGTCATTCGACCGAAGAACTTTGGCTGGCGTTAGCATTAGTCGCCGCTTGCAAGAGGAATTGTTCGCCAAGGGTTCTTGCTAGGGAGTTGAGAGTACTGGCAAGGGCGAGCTGCCACCGTTCCACAGACTGCTGCGCCAGTTCTTCCATTCTGTGCTCAGAAGATTGCAGGGTCGCAGCGACCTGGACCCTGAGCGACTCGGAAACCGAGGCTTCGATCCCTTTCTGGATCGTCTGCAAATTTGCGCTTGCCTCATCAAGTTGATTTCGCAGTTCCTGGACATTGCGAGTGCCGAGCTCACTCAGAACCACCTCCAGCGCGTTATCCAGTTGGCTGCGTGCACTGCGCATCGTGTCGGTGGACAATTGCGACAGGCGTTTGTCGAGGCCGGACTCGAGCCAGCGAGCAGATTCGTCCAACTTTGCCATGCGGCCTTCGAGATCGGCGATTTGTTCCTGTAAGCGCGACGATTCCAACCCGACCGCCGCTTGAACGTGCTCCAATTCCTGACGGTACGCGTCGTGTACCTCACCCAAGTTATGCTTCATCACCAGCAGTAGGTCTTCACCCAGCCGATTGAGGCGGTTCCCTGCGTCGATGACGTGCTGGTGAAGTTCTCCCAGTCCACGATTCAGGTGCTCCTGCAGATTCTGAACGACGTCGGTCGAGAAGCCCTGGGTCCGCTGCTCTACCGCTTGCAGATCCAGGGCGACCCGCCGCAGAAACTCTGCATGGGCTTCCGCCGTCCTCTGGTCGATGGCTACTTTCGCCGATTCAAGTATTTGTTCGGACTGCTCCTGTGCCTGCTTCAGGACCTGGGGTCCCAACTCCGTCTTCAGGCGCAGCTCTAGCTGCTGTTCGAGCTCGGGAGGAATTTGCGACAGCGACACCTCAAATCGGCTCCGCTTTGCCCCTTGCGCGAGCTTTTCCTTGAGGTCCGCCATCTCCGCTTCAAGTGGGTGAACAAGCTCGGCAAGCATCGCCTTGAGATGCTCGTTTGAGAGTTGCTTCTTGATTCTATCGAGCACGATTTTCGCAGAGGCGGTGGCCTGATTAGGTGGAAGGATATTGGTAGACGAAGCCACGGTAGCGACGTTTCCCTCGACGGTCGCCGGCAGTTCCGCCCAATCTTTCGGGTAAGTCTGCAACCCCCAGAAATTTTGCGGCCTGTCGAACCGCGCGCCTAGCGTCCAGCTCTGCCGCTTAGGCCCAACCGCCTGACAGCTTACAACTTGCGCCGTCGTCTCACGGCCATCCTGGCTGTGAAAGTGCAGCGGAACCCCCGCTTCCAGCCTCATAGGAGCCCGCATCGCACACCCATGTGCACTAACCACCAAGGTCTCACAGACTTCGGAGAATCTTGATCCCGAATCTAAACTGGTAACCAGTATCGGAATAGTAGCGGGTACCCTCGAGCTTCGCCGTAATGTGGGAACATTTGAATTGAGCATAGCCTCTTCTTCGTTTCGAGGAGTAGGTGCCGCTCGCCCTTTGCGGGCCAGCGCCCTGTACTAACTACGTTACCGCCAAGTTCATTTGGTAGGGCTAACCCGTAGTCTCGTTTCCGGAATGATCGACGGGGCAATAGCGACAGATGTCCTTTCGTAACCGACGAATGCCGGGTTGATCGGGTTCGGTGAGACGCGCGCGCCCTGGCATACGAAGCAATAAGTTCGCAGAACTGCTGCAACCCCCCTTGATCAATCGAATAGTCAACTCCCGCTAGAGGATTCTCCCGGAATTAGTGACTCGAAAGCATTACTGAAGTTTTCCGCATAGCCTACAAATCACTGTTATTAAACCTGTTATCTGCTTATCCTTAGGTTTTTGGAATACTCTCGCGCGCGGGCGACAGGAGCCGCGCGGGGTGATTTGCAGACCAATGTCTACCAGCGCACACTCGTGGAAAGGCCTGTCCCTCGGCGCCAACGCTTTTATGGGCGTGGTGATTGCTGCGGGCACGGCGTCCCTGCTTCTGGCTGCAATCGGCCACAGCAGCAGGAACATCGCGGAATTTCTCTGTTACCTCGGCATCGCTATTTTGGGGTCGCGGCTGCGGGTTACTCTGCCCGGGATTACAGGCACGCTTTCCGTGAACTTCCTGTTCATCCTGGTGGGGATTGCGGAGTTGAGCTACTCCGAAGCGATTACTCTCGGCGCGGTCTCCGTGCTGGCCCAGTGTTGGCAGCCCAACCGGCCCGCCGCCATCCACTTGATGTTCAACATTTGCGCGGGTTCGCTTTCGACCGCTCTGGCGTACCTTGTCTACCACGACTCGCTGGCCAACGCGCTCATCATCAGCCGCCCTCTGGTTCTGTGTCTAGCGGCTTCGACGTACTTTATCTTCAACGCCGGATGTGTTGCGGTTGTGATTTCGTCCAGCGAAGGGAAACCTCTTCGCCAGATTCTGGTGGATTGCTATTTCTGGTCTTTCCCATACTACCTGGTTGGCGCCAGCATCGCGGCTGCGATTGCCTGGTTCAACCGCAGGTTCAACTGGGAGACTTCGCTAGTGTTCGTCCCCGCGATTTACCTCATCTACCGTTCCTACCGCTTGTATCTGGGCAAGCTGGAGGACGAGAAGTTGCACGTGGAAGAGATGGCGAACCTGCATCTGCGAACCATTGAGGCCCTGGCTCTGGCAATTGAGGCCAAAGACCAGACCACGCACGATCACCTGCAGCGGGTTCGCGTCTACGCCATCGAGATAGCCAAGGAACTAGGCATCAAGGGAGCCGAATTGGAAGCCCTGCATGCCGCCGCGCTGCTGCACGACATCGGCAAGTTGGCAGTTCCCGAACATATTATCTCGAAACCCGGCCGGCTGACGCCGGAAGAGTTCGAGAAGATGAAGATTCATACCGTGGTGGGAGCGGAAATTCTCGAACGAGTCCGCTTTCCATATCCCGTGGTGCCGATCGTGCGTGCTCACCATGAAAAATGGGATGGGTCCGGTTATCCCTATGGATTAAAAGGCGAAGAGATTCCAATCGGCGCGCGCATTCTTGCCGCGGTCGACTTTCTGGACGCACTGGCTTCCGACCGGCAGTACCGGCGCGCCATGCCACTGGAGGCCGTGATGCAACAACTCGCGGCAGAATCGGGCAAGGCCTTTGATCCGAGTGTGGTGCATGTCCTCAAGCGGCGTTACCGGTCTCTGGAGAACCTGGCGCTGGCGCAATCGGCGGAAGACGGCAACGCGGCGCCGAAGACGCAGATTATGCGTGGGGAGGCGCCGGACGCCGGATTTGAAAATGCCACCGTCTCGGATTCACCGGGACGGGAAGCAACTTTTCTCTCCTCGATCGCGGCCGCGCGCCAGGAGGCGCAATCTTTATTTGAGTTGAGCCAGGATCTGGGAGCGTCACTCAGTCCGGGTGAAACGCTCTCTGTCTTCTCCGTAAAGCTCAGACCGATGGTTCCCTACGACGCGATCGCCATCTACATTCTGCGCGACAACGTCTTGATCCCGGAATATGTGAACGGAGACAACTACCGCCTGTTTTCCTCGTTGCGGATTCCGGTAGGGGACGGGCTTTCGGGTTGGGTGGCGCAGAATAAGAAACCGATTGTGAATGGAAACCCTTCGGTGGAACCCGGCTACCTGAACGATCCCGATAAGTTCAGCACGTTGCGTTCAGCGCTGGCCTTGCCTCTGGAGGGAGTGGCTGGCGTGATCGGGGTTGTCGCTCTCTATCGAGCCGAGAAAGATTCGTTCACTTCCGACCACTTACGCATCCTTCTGGCGGTGACCGGCAAGATGGCTCTGGCCATCGAGAATGCTCTCAAATACCAGCAGGCGGAAAGTTCCGCCACCACCGATTACCTTACCGGCCTGCCCAATGCCCGGTCGCTGTTTCTGCAACTCGACCGCGAATTGGCCCGCTGCAAGCGTGACAACATCTCGCTCACGCTGATGGTCTGCGACATGAACGGTTTCAAGAAGATCAACGACCGCTTCGGGCACCTGGAGGGAAACCGGGTCCTGCGTCTGTTTGCCCAGGCGCTGAAGGACACTTGCCGCGAGTACGACTATGTGGCCCGCATGGGCGGAGACGAATTTGTGGTGATTGCACCGGGTCTGGCCGCCGACGCCGCAGCGAAAAAAGTTGAGCAGGTTCGTCCTCTGGCACGGCAAGCCGGGTTCGATGTCTGCGGAGAGGACATTCTCTCGTTGAGCGTGGGACTGGCCGTGTCTCCGGATGACGGCAATGACGCCGAGCAACTTCTCACCCAGGCCGACCGCCGCATGTATGTGGAGAAGCAAAAGCAGCCTTCGCGGAAAGATCAGCGGATGCATGCGCGGATGAACTGCCGGCTCACCATCGAGTTGCATCCTCAGCCGGGCGACGGACCGGTCTTCGGCAATCTGATCGACATCAGCCTGGGGGGCTGCTATGTCGAAACCAGCGTCATTCTGACTCCCGGTTCAAACCTTAAACTGGTCTTCTCTATCGATGACGCGGACGGTGCTTTGAGCGCAGAAGGCACGGTCGCGAGGATTCATCCCGGCTCGGGGGTGGCGGTGCAGTTCAAGGAGATGAGCCGCGAGTCGCGCGAGAAGATGTACCGCATTCTGGACTTCGTCCAGAGTACGACCATGCTCTACAACAACCGCTATTTGCAGAATCGATTACAGCGGTGATTGGTTTTC
>Ga0302326_10019128_pt1 | contig 14167 bp, 14 predicted proteins | sample Palsa_T0_3_FD_202264 | JGI IMG/M metagenome (GOLD analysis project Ga0302326, IMG submission 202264) | Peat permafrost microbial communities from Stordalen Mire near Abisko, Sweden - Palsa_T0_3 | ecosystem: Environmental > Terrestrial > Soil > Palsa > Peat permafrost | place: Sweden: Abisko... | reverse complement strand
AAGCGGCCTGAAAAAAATTCGGAATTTTTTTCATCAATAAACCCTTGATTAGGTTTGATGAGGAAGTTTTGATTTTTTGCAGCAGATTTTTAATTTTAAATGGTCCTTGCGGACGGCCAGCCGCCTCCGTTCTACTTCGGCGAGCCAAGCCGCGCCACAATGTGCGGGGCGAATGTTCCAGCGCCCTTCCAGGGCGCGGGGGAACTATGATGGACCGATTACCGGGCATGTTATGCCCGGCTAATCTCCGGCAGCCCTCCGGGCTGGCAAACGATTTGCCAGACGAAAAGCCAACACAAAAAAAGCGTGATTGCGACGACGGCAAAGGCCGCGACCGGATATTTTAAAAACATAATCCAGTCCCTTGTGAGGTGAAACACAAGCCATGCCCAAAAATCGCTAATGGGAGGCGGCTGTGCTTCTTGACGTTGAGTATCGTCAGTCATATTCCCAAATCATCAACAAAATGGCTTAAACCGTCAAAGTTTATGAGAGTCATTGTCATTCGTTGACCTGTGTAGTGAGGCAGGCATGAATTGTTATGTCATGAAAGGGCGGGGGATGATATTTACTTTGGGATGCCATGCGGTAAGTTGAGGCATGAACATTTTTCTTCTGCGGCATGGGATTGCGGTGGAGCGGGGGACGCCGGGTTTTGACGCGGATTCGGAACGGCCGCTAACCCCCAAAGGCAAGCGGCAGTTGCGCAAATCCGCCGCCGCCATGAAAAAGATGAAGCTGCGCTTTGACCTCATTTTGTCCAGCCCTTATGAACGCGCCCGGCGGACGGCGGAGATTGTGGCGGACGAATTGAAGTTAAAGAAGCGGCTGAAATTTAGCGACTCGCTGAAGTTCGAAGGCGACCCGGAAAGGTTGATTGACGAAATCGCCCGGCTCAAGCCGAAGCCGGAAAATTTATTGCTGGTGGGGCATGAGCCGTATTTAAGCCGGCTGGCCTCGCTGCTGGTTTCGGGCAATGGGGACATGGCGATGGACCTCAAGAAGGGCGGCCTTTGTAAATTAGAAGCGGAAAATGTTCATGCCGGAAGATGCGCGCAATTGGTTTGGCTCCTCACGCCGAAGCAAATGAAGGAAATGGTGTGAGGTCACAGGGCGAAGATAGAGAGTTGAGGATAGAGGATGGCACATGGACGGGGTACGTGTTGCGTATTGCGTGCTGCGTCAAGTATTTGAGGATGACGGTTAGAATGAGTAGTGGGAAAATGCAAACAACCGGCAAGTTATCCTCTTCACCCCACGCGGAAGGAAATTTTCTGGATATAGTTTTTTCCAAAACTGTGTTGCAGGCGGTCCAGGATTTCCTTGCGTCGGTAGCGCACGATTTCGGAGAGCCACGTGCTGCTATCCACATTCACAAAAAGCGTTCCGTTGCGCAGGTTGGCCGGTTGCGCGTGGGCGACGATGTTTGGATCGAGGAGGGAATTCCAGACCTTGATGATTTCAATTTCGGCCTGACGCGAGTCCATTTTGAGGTCGGCCAGGACGTTTGAGACGACCTGGTCCGCGCCTCGCGCGCGAACGGCTTGAGCTTTTTCGAGCGGCTCCAGGTCAACGCCGCGCCATTGGGCCAGGGCGCGCTGACGAGCGGATTTTCTTTTAGGCGGTGGCATTGAAATCGTGTTAAGTCTTCAAGTCGTAATTTCAGACGGGAGTGTGGCCTAAAAACCAAAAGCTGGAAACTGAAAAGCTGAAAGGTGAAAAGTTTGGCGCGGCAAACGGGTCCACGGGCGCAAAATCAGGGGGAGCCGATGATTTGAGCCGTTTTAATGGCTTCCCGGGCAAACCGTTGAAACGGTTATGGCCAGAGGGCAGTGTCAGCCACCGGGCTAAAGCCACGGTGTTAATGAGATTGATACTCATGCCCGAACCTGATTTGCGCCCGGGCCCACATTCTGTAAATTTTGCACTTGCAGTTTTAAGCTTTGTGATGCAAAGTAGGCGCATGAATTCAAATTGGGCTGAAGAGAACCTGCAAACCATCCGCACTTTAATGGAGCGATCCACGGTCTACCGCCGGGCGATCGCGCCGATTGCCCTTTTCGCCGGGTCGGTGGGGATACTGGCGGCGGGCATAGGGCTTGTCTTTGAGCTGGAAACGCCCCTGGGCTTCGGCCTGGTTTGGCTGATTGCGGCGATCGTGGCGATCACGGGCGCGTTTTTTATCGTCCGCCGGCAGGCCGTTAAAGCCGGGGAGCCATTTTGGTCGCCACCGACCCGGCGTGTGGCCCAGATATTATTGCCCCCCATGACCGCAGGCATGTTTGTGGGGTTTGCGTTTACTTATGCCAATCATGGAAATGCTTCAGTCTTTTTGCCTTTTTTGTGGGCGTTATTTTACGGGTGCGCCCTTCATTCGGCGGGATTTTTTATGCCGAGAGGAGTCAGATTGTTCGGGTGGGTTTATATCCTGGCGACTATCGTTATTGTTATCGGCTTGCTCATCATTAAACCGCCTGGTTTTAGCGCGCATTGGGTGATGGGTTTTCTATTTGGCGTTCTGCATTTTGGTTATGGCACATACCTCTACCTCACGGAAAAGGGAAAGAATGCGGCGTGAACACGGAACCCTACTTACAGCTCGACCGTGTCATTCACGAGAAAGGGCGGCTGGGGATCATGTCCATGCTGGCTGCAGCCGCGGATTTGTCATTTACAGAATTACGGGACGCGCTGGGAATGACCGATGGGAACCTGACGACGCATATCCGGGCGTTACAGCAGGAAGGCTACGTTTCCGTGGCCAAATCGTATCAAAACCGGCGCCCGCTGACGACCTGCTCGCTGACAGCCAGCGGACGCAAGGCGTTCGCGGAATACATTGACCTGCTGGAAAAAATCGTCCGACAAAACAAAACTGAATAATTATTTGAACAGAAAGGAACGGTCGTAGTCTTTTACTTTGTAGTACAAAGTTAATTTAAACAGGTGTTGAATATGAAAATCATCCGTGCGGAACATTTGGGAATGTGCTTTGGCGTGAAGGATGCCATTAAACTGGCGCGGGAAACCGCGCAACGCGAACCGCTGACGATTCTGGGCGATTTGGTGCATAACGAAACTGTCCTGGCAGAACTGCGAAGCCGGGGGATTCGCATTGAGCAAGGGGTAGGGGCGGTGGCAACGCAAACGGTCATGGTCACGGCACATGGCGCATCGGAGAAGAAATTGCAGGCGGCGCGCGGGCGCGGGCTCAAGGTACTGGAAGCGACGTGTCCGCTGGTGCACGTGGCCCATCGCAGCCTGGCCAGGCTGGTGCAGGACGGTTTCCACCCGGTCATTATTGGCCGGAAAGACCATGTGGAAGTGCTGGGCATGACGGAAGATTTGACGGAGTTTGATCTAGTGCTGGCGGAAGAGGACGTGGCCAGCCTGCGCCCGCGGCATCGGTTCGGCGTGGTTTCCCAAACGACGCAACCCATCGAGAAGGTCCGTAGGCTGGTTCAACTCCTGCGCGAACGTTTCCCGCTGGCCGAGGTGAAATTTGTGGACACGGTTTGCCAGCCGACGAAACAACGCCAGAACGCGGCCGTTGAGCTCGCGCAAAAGTGCGACGTGGTGGTGGTCATCGGCGGTGCGCAGAGCAACAACACGCATGAACTGGCCCGGACCTGCTCGCGTTATTGTCGGCGGGTCCATCAGGTGCAGGCAGCGGAGGACCTGCGCGAGGAATGGTTTCACGATACGGACACAGTCGGCATCACGGCGGGGACTTCGACGCCGGATGAGGTGATCCATGAGGTAGAACGCTTTTTGATGGCGATGAATCCGGTTTCAAACCGCTCCAAAATTGTTCAATGACGTCGCAACTAAAAATGCCCGGGCTTTCGGAAATCGGCGCGTTACTGCGGGGCGAAACGGAATCCATATCTGCCTGGAGCCGGCGCTGGGAGGCGGGCAGGTTTGTGCTGCATCTGGCCATTATTGTTCTTGGCTCAGGGCTTTACGGCGCGGTGATGGGCTGCTGGCGAAGCCCGCAACAGGCTTTGTTTGTGGCGATAAAATTTCCGTTGATCATCCTGCTGGTGACCGGCGGCAATGCATTGATCAATGGACTGCTGGCTCCGTTATTGGGCCTGAATATCCGGTATAACCAATCATTTTCCGCGATGGTGATGAGTTTCACGGTGACCTCAGCGATTCTGGGCGCGTTCAGCCCGGTCATGGCGTTCCTGGTTTGGAACGCGCCCGCCTTGACCTCCGGCATATCCAACCAACCCACCTATAGTTTAATCCTGCTGGGCCACGTGGCGGTGATTGCCCTGGCGGGCACGGCGGGCAACGTGCGCCTGCTGCAGATGCTATTGCACTGGAGCCCCAGCCGAAGTGTGGCCCTGCGCGTATTGGGTGCGTGGCTGACGGGCAACCTGTTCCTGGGGACGCAACTGGCCTGGATTTTGCGGCCCTTCATCGGGTTTCCGAATTTGCCGGTGCAATTTCTCCGGCCCGATGCGTTCCATGGAAATTTTTACGAGACCATTTTCCGCACCGTTCAACAAATCATTAACAACTAACCACAAATCACTCGACCTATGAATGAACCAAACGCTGTTCCTCCAGTTATCCCTGCAGCCGGCACACCGCCGCCGAACAAAACCCGGTTGCCGGGCGAGGACCCGGCAGACACGGCGCCGATACCGCACGCTTTTGCCGCCATCGAAGCGCTCTTGCGCCAGCCACTGCGGTTGTTGTTCCAACTGCGTCAACCTGGCGCGGGCCGCATCATCGTGCAGATGCTCCTGATTGCGCTGGGGTGCAGCGTGGTCTATGGCGTCGTAGCCGGGACTTTTTCCGGTGGCGCGCAACTGTGGGCCACTCCGGTGAAAATCGCGGGAGGTTTGATGATTTCCGCGGGGATTTGCCTGCCGAGCCTGTACATTTTTACGTGCCTGAGCGGTTCGCGGGCGCGGCTATCAGAAGTCGGCGGATTGCTGGCGGGGCTGCTGATGCTGATGACGATATTGCTCGTGGGTTTTGCGCCGGTCGCATGGATTTTCTCGCAGTCCACGGAATCGCTGGCGTGGATGGGGGCGTTGCATCTCGTATTTTGGCTCGTGGCGACGGCGTTTGGAGTGCGCTTTCTGAAGCATGGATTTTCCCAAACGCAGGCAGGCTCGCAGGCGGGGGTGAATGTTTGGATCGTCATCTTCTTGCTCGTGGCTTTGCAAATGACGACGGCCTTGCGCCCGATCATTGGCAAGTCCGATACCTTTTTCCCGACGGAGAAACAATTTTTTGTGCAGCATTGGTTGGATTGTTTGAATGGAAGCGGGAGTAATTCCAGAACAAATCCGTCCAATTAACAGCATGACAAACTTAACCAAAACCTTCAACCCCAGGAGTCATTATGAATTACGCGAAATGGATTTCTCATTTTACCCATAACAAACAAAATCGCCCGGAGCCGGACTGGTCCGCGCCGGTTGACGTGCCGCCCGCCGCGCTGCCGCCGATGTTGCGTTCGATTGAACAGTTCCGGCTGGGTGATGGCGGCGGCCCGGCGTCGTTGATTGCTTTTAACCGGGAAAGCTTTCGCAATCGCACTGAGGAGCTGCGGCAGATTGTGGATTTATGGTTTGCGGAAGAAGCGGAGCACGCGCGGTTGCTGGGGTACGCGGTCCGGCGCTTTGGCGGACGGGTAATCACATTCCACTGGAGTTTCAGCGCATTTTGCCTCTGCCGGCGCGCGCTGGGGGTGCAGTTTGAATTGCAGGTGCTGACGCTTACCGAACTGGTCAGCACGGGGTATTACCGGATGTTGCGAAAATATTCGCCGGATGGTCCGCTGGCCGCGATGTGTGAATTGATCTTGCGCGATGAAGCCGGCCATGTGGCGTTTCATCGCGATCGTTTAACGGATGCGGGGCGTCCTCAACGGGGTGGGGCAGGCTGGTTTTGGCGGGCGCAATTTCTCATCTGTGGTTACGCCGCCGGGACGATGCTGTGGGTGAACCACGCGCCTGGCTTGAAAGCGATTGGAGGCACGCGCGCGGAATTTTATTCGGAAATCACCCGGCAAATGACGCGCTTCATCCATTCGCTAAGCAGGCCGGTAAAATATTCGAGTGTGCCGGCCAGGTGGGCAAAGCCGGTGGAAATTCACTAACCAAGTGGATTCTCAAAAAGTAGAACGATGAAATTAACTAAGAGCGAAACACTGGTATTTTCTGCGGCGGTAGTTTTTTTAGCAGGTATTGCTATCCTGTGGATCTCGTTTTTTCATGGACTCCTTTATTGGCAGATGACCTTAATTAACGCAATACGATGGAAAATGAAATTCGCTTGATCCGAAAAACAAGGTTCCTAACGGCGATTTTTATGGCCGGGCTATTTGTGAGTGGAGCAACGGCAATTCCGTTAGTGTCAGAAACCAACTGGCTGGCGAACTTTTTGAATGCAAGCGATAAATCTTCGGCGGCAGCCGAGTGGCTTGGGCGTGTGCATTCAGCTTTGGTTCAAACTCAATCGCAATTTCCGTTTCTTTTCTACGGAACGGATTGGCTCGCGTTCGGACATTTTGTAATAGCTATCGCATTTATTGGCGCCTTGCGCGAGCCTGTTCGCAATCGTTGGTTGTTTGATTTCGGATTGATCGCTTGCGCCCTGGTGATTCCCTATGCGCTTATTTTTGGCGCGGTGCGTGGCATTCCTTTTTGGTGGCGTATCATTGATTGCTCGTTTGGCATTTTGGGTTTCGTCCTGCTTTGGTTCTGTCGCAAATGGGCCAGGGAATTGGAGAGCAGCTTAAAAAGCTAGACAAATTTCCCGTTCCGGCGCGTCATTGTGGTAAGAAATGCGCGGAACCCGAATCGAGCAACTTTATGACGGCCACGCGCCGTCGCTTTTTGCCTACCTGCTCAATTTCACGCGCAACGAAAACGATACACGCGATGTGCTCCAGGAGATTTTTGTCAAAATCGCCCGCGAACCGGAATTGCTTAAGAATGTCCTGAACGAGCGCGCGTTCCTGATTCGGCTGGCGCACAACGCGGCGATTGATTTGATCCGGCGGCGGGACACGCGCGAGCGGACGCGGGAGAATGTTGCGGCGGAAACGATTACTGTATTTGCGCCTGCAGGCGACCCGGATGAAGAAGTTTTCCGGCAACAACTCTCGGCGGCGCTGGTGGAATTGCCGGAAGAGCAGCGCGCGGTCGTCCATTTAAAGCTTTGGGAGGAAATGACTTTTGAGGCCATCGCCGAGACGCTGGGGATTTCGCCCAACACGGCTGCCAGCCGGTATCGCTATGGGTTAGACAAATTGCGCGAGCGGCTGCGTCCACTCTACAAGGAAATAACGAATGCGAATGAATGACATGGACCCATTTGAGCAACGCTTGAAACGCCAGCCGCTGCGGCAGGCGCCCGCGGACTGGCGGGAGGAGATTTTGACCATGGCAAGGGAGGCGCAGCCGCTTCGTCAAACAGCGACTGTCCAGGGGGACTCGCTTTTCTCGGTGCTCAACCGTCGTCTGGCGTCCTTGTTATGGCCGCATCCTGTGGCGTGGGGCGGGCTGGCGGCGGTTTGGGTTTTAATTTTTGCGGCGCACTTTTCGATTGAGGATAAAGCGCCGGTCATGGCGGAAAAGGCTTTGCCGCCATCGCCGGAAGTGGTGGCGGAATTGCGCCAGCAACAGCGCATGCTGGCGGAACTGATTGGCGTGAGCGACGCAAGCGATGCCGACCGGCCCAAGGTCTTGGTGCCGGCGCCCCGGAGCGAGCGGGTGGTGATTTTAAACGCCTAACAACGGATTGGCCCCACACTTTGGGTAACGTGGGTTCAGACCTGCGGCAACGACAGCTCTTATGAATAAAGAACCTAAAAATATTTCCAAAAAAACGTGGACCACGAAAATACTCTTTGTGTTTGCCTGCTTAATAACCCTGGTCGCGCTGTTTTACGCCGAGGAGGATTTGCGGGGAAAATATGAATGGGACAAATGCAAAGCCGGGTTGGAAGCCAAAGGTGAAAAAATAAATTTTGACGATTTTATTCCTGCTCCGGTCCCGGATGACCAAAATTTTGCCATGTCGCCAGTTTGGATTGCGCGCATTAAATATAATTTTCTGCTTTCAGACAAAGCCGTAAACGGCTCCCAAATGGCGGAGGCGTGGTATGGTGACAGGGTTAATGACGACGATGTCGCAAAATTCTCTGATTTAATGCCGCTTTCAGCCTCAGCTTTAACCGGAACAAATTGGTCGCTTCAGAAGAGCACGCCAGACTTCCCGGTGCGCTGGACGAGTGGCCGCACGTTTGACCTAAGACCCTGGCAGTCCTATTATCGAAATTTAGAGGAGACAAATCCGGCCGCCCAAATCAACATCACGCCACAACCCCAAACGCCTGCCGCAGATGTGCTGTTGGCACTGAGTAAATTTGATCCGGCTATCGAACAACTGCGACAGGACAGCCAAAGGCCCTACTCAAGGTTTCCTGTGCAATACGATACGGATGATACGGCTGACATTTTGCTTCCCCATTTATTTGCCGTAAAACAATGCGCCCAGGTGCTCGAACTGCGCGCCCTCGCGGAACTGCAAGCCGGGCAAAAGGATAAAGCGTGTGACGATGTAAAATTGATGCTGCGCCTCAACGATTCCATACAGACCGAACCGTTCATTATCACGCACCTGGTGCGGATGGCTATTATACAAATGACAATTCAATGCATTTACGAAGGATTGTCAGAACATCAATGGTCGGATGCACAACTGGCTGACCTGGATTCAGAACTATCCAAAATCAATTATCCTGCCAACTATCAATTTTCTATCCTCAGCGAAAGCGCAGGTCATGCTAAGATCCTCAAATGGATTGAACAAAAGCGCAGCCATGGAGGAGAATACCTGGGACTTTTAAATTCATATAACGGCTTACCAAAATCAACTGCACGTCTTATCGGGATCGCGTTTTATTTGGCGCCTGAAGGTTGGTTTTATCAAAGTGATATCCTGTTTTCAGAGCGGGATCGCGCCTGGAGTTCCGTGGCGGCAGGGGACACTCAATTGACTATTTCACCGGAAGGAGTGCGGCAAGCGAAAAACACCGTGAAAGTGGTACTTGGTCACGGCTCCCGGTTTAATGTGATTGGTCAATTGTTGTTTTCGGCAGATTTTAGCAGCTACGCCCAAAGAACGGCCTTCGCCCAGGCATCAGTGGATTTAACGCGCACGGCCATCGCGCTGGAGCGTTACTTCCTTGCAAACGGTGAATTTCCCGCATCGCTGGACGTGCTTGCGCCTAAATATATACAGGAGATTCCAGCCGACATTATCAATGGCGAGCCTCTGCACTATCGCCTCACTTCAGATGGTCAATTTGTTTTGTATTCGGTTGGCTGGAATGAGCGAGACGATGGCGGCATTCCCTTTGCGGGAAGCACCGATAGAGGCGATTGGGTTTGGCGGTATCCGACAAAATAATCTTATTTCGAGCCAAAGACGCTGTCGAAGATGACCTCTTTGGTCTTCCATAGCAGCGCCATGGTGACGGCCAGCGGCGGAAGGCCCAGGCACAGGAAAACCAAATCAGCGGCGCTTTGAAGTCCCGCTAAATTTTCCGGGGCCAGCGCGGAAAGATTGGCGAATTCGGAAACGAGAATCACAGCGGCGATAAACAACAGCCAGACGGCGACGAGCCAGCGGTTGAGGGCGGTGAAATGATTAAGGTCATGGCGCAAGGTTTCGTCCGGCAACATTGCGCCCAGTTGCTTGAGCACGACATTGAGGTTGAACAAAAACAGGGATGCGGAGATGACCAGGACGACCACCGCGGCGCGGAAATAGTTTTGCCCGGGCATCCGGTTGAACCAGAACAGAAACGGGCACAGGCCAAGATTGACGAGTCCAAGAAGTTTGGCGCGGTCGAGGGCGGCGCGCCAGGGCCGTTCCTGTTTTTGGAAGCTGCCCATCTGCCAAAGTCCAAAGAGCAGCAGGGCGTTGGCGATAAGCGCGGGTGCGATTTCAAACGGCTGGATAAAGTTCACGCGCGCGGTTTCCGCGCAAATAATCAAGGCGGCGGGCAATCCCCAGAAAAGGGCAGAGAGGCCGCGTGCGAGTTTTCCGAGCGAACGAAGCAGTTTGGGTTCAGGGGACAAGTGATCCATTAACGCAAAGGCGCAGGATAGAAGATTGGGGGCGGGGTTCGCAATGGACGATTTTGCCGGATTACTGAAGCTGTATCCAATATATCAACGCAGTGTGGAAATATTAGGAGATTAACTCACTGATTATTCACGCGATAGAACATCTGTGAGTTGGTGAGCGGAACCACATAAGACGTCGGCAATGCGCCCGGCACTGGTGTGTAGGGCCCGGCCACATTGGTGGAGCTTAACAACTCCCCGGTATAATTGATCACCTGGTTGTTGTTGGACGAGGTCAGGTTCATCAACGGCACCGACGACGACGTATAGAGTTGCTGCACCTGGCTGGAACTCAAGGCATAATTATAAATCGCCACGTCATTAATCTTGCCCACAAATTGATTGTCGTACCCGCTGGTCGCGCTCGTCGCCCGCGCGCCAATGGACAGCGGATCGGAGGACGAATTGGTTATGCCGCTTAGAGCAGGAATGGCCGTCTGTCCCGCCAGCGCGCCATCCACGTAGAGCGAGACATTGCCGTTCGCCTCATCGCAGACCCCCGCCAAAAAGTGCCAGCCGGTATCAGTTTGGAGGTTGACGGTGCTGTTGGCATTGTAGGCCGTGCCGGCTGCATTGCGCACTTCAAACCGCAAATCCGTGCCGCTCGCGCCTTCATCCAAATCCAATTCCTCCTGATAAAAATAGCCCTTGGTGACAATGCCGGCGTTGATGGTTTGTGCGGAGCCGTCGCCAACCACCCAGGCGGTGACGGAAAATTCGCCGTTGCTGCCATTCGGCTGGCTAAAGTCAGGGTTTTGAATGAGGCTGGCGGCGCTATTGGACGAGGCATAAGTGCCAAAGCGCGCCGAGCCTTCCGTCGGGTCAGTGGCGGGATTGTACCCGGGCCGGGCCAGGACGACGTTGGAATAAACACCATCATTGCCACCCACATAATCATGGCAAATCGCGCCCTGGTTCCCGGTGCCGTTGTCGGGCGTTTCGTTCAAGCGCCAATAGCCGACAGGGTTGAGCGCCAGAACCGCCTGCGGATAGGACGCGAAAGGCAGGGGAATCTCTGCGACCGACCACAGGCTCGTTACTGCACCAGCAGTGTTGCTCACAATGCAGCCAATCGAAGGCAAACCGCTGGCAGGCAGGCTGGGCGGTGTGTATTGGGCATTGGTGGCTCCAGCAATCGCCACGCTGTTGCTGAACCACTGATAATGAAGTGGCAATTGGCTCTCCACCGTAAGCGAAAGGGTCGGGATGGTTTCTCCGGCATACACCTCCACCGAGTTGGTAGAAGGCGCTGGCAACGGACTCACAAGGACGGGCGCTTCGGAGATGTAGGTGAGCAAAATTCCATTGGTAATGGCGACCTGGCCCACCAATACCGGGGCCGTGTAATTGTAGAAGGCGACCGTCTCCGGCGAGGATTGCCCGCTGACCGGACTGCTGCCGACCCAATCGGTCAGGCCGAGCACCTGGTTGGTTAAAAGCAAGGAATTGGCGTCACTAGTGTAAATGTTCACATAAGGCGTGGCGGCGGAATAGTTTCCGACGATGCGCAGGTGATAGACATTCAGGGTGTCGGTGGGGTCGGTATAGGTGCCGTCGCCGGTGTTGTCCACGGAGAAAGCGACGGTGCCCAGTCCGGGCAAAACCGTAAAGGTGCCGCCATTGTAGATGCCAAACTGGCCACTGCTGTTTACACCCACCGAAACCGCGCTGCCGGTGATGTCATTGTGAAACAGGTTCACTTTGAATAATGTTCTGGTGCCGCTGAAGCACGTACCAATGGCAAACATGCAGTCCATCGTCCAGTTCGTGCCGGGAGGGGTGATCCACTGGTAAACTTCCTGGCTATCATTCGTATTAAAGCGCAGGGCGTTATTGGTCCCGTAAAAGTTGGTGGACAAAAGGATGTCGGTGTATTTGGGGCTGCAAAACCAGTTGCGAAACAGGCACTCGTAATCATCATCGCCCGGGGTAATCGCCGTCAGCAGGAATCCACGCCGGTTGAAATCGCTGTTACGCATTACCGGTGTCGGAGCTAGCGGGGTGCCGCTGGTATCAGGTGTGTTATAAAGGTTAACATCGCCCGTCCAGTTGTTGTAAGGTGCCGTGCTGTCATCATGAATATATTGGTAGTCCATTTGGTACGTGCTCACCCCCAAGTAAGTATTGTTGAACATTTTGATGTCGGAGCCGATGATGCCCATGTTCGTTGCCAGGAATGACTGTTGATAGCTCTGATTGCCGCCGCCCAATGTACTGGCCTGCGAAGAGGTCAGGTCGCAATAGTAACTCTGGGGCGACCACGAATCGTCACTGAAATGCATGGCAGAGTAAGGCCCCGGTCCGCCCGAGGCCAGGTAGTCGAACGTATTACCGCTGATTTGGAAATAGGTCCCGAAGAATTCATCGCCGGCCGAGTCTGAATTCGTCTCATTAAACAATTCCGCGCTGACGAACGGCCACGCCGTCGAGCTCTTGGTGCTGATGAACTTGCTGTTCTCCACCGTAACGTAATCCGAATCATCCCGAAAGCGCATATAGTCCGCCAGGCAATCCTGGGAGATGCAATTTGATACCAGGATGTCCTCGTTATCGTGGGGCGAATAAATAATGTGCTGATGATTGCCGTTGGGATCCATGATGTTCGTAAAATTACAATTCAGAACCTGGATGCTCCTCACTCCATTGAGCAGCCCAATGGCGGCGTAATAGGCATTTGTCAGGTTCAAGAACCAGCAATTGTTGATTTCGATATTTCGGGTCGGCAGATTGCCATTCTGGATGCAATAAACTCCCCAATATGCCACGTTGTTAGTAAAGATGAAGCCGTTCAATTTTATGTTTTGAGAGCCCGCTAAATAGACAATGTAGGAGAAGGAGGAGGAGAGGCTAAAAACAGCGCCCTGTGGGGTGGTAGCCGTCAACACCAACCGATTCAACGGGTTTCCCATATTCGTGAAATTTAGACTTCCGGCACTATAAGTACCGCTAGCGAAGTTGACCGTGGCGCTGCCGGATGAAAGTTCGCTCTGGACGCCACTCCAGAAAGATGGGCTGATATAGGAGGCTGGGGTGCTGCTCGAAGAGCCATTGCCGGTGCCGGTCGGAGACACCCAGTATGAGACTTGTCCCCGGGCGGAAAGACCGCCTCCCATCAACGTAGCGAGCAGCAAAACGGTCAAAATCAGTTTGGGCAGCCAGGCATAGTCACCATGTATTTTGTCAAACCGACAATGGATAGCGGAAAATCCAAGGCTGATTGGACCGGGAAAGCTGGCAATGGGAGAAAGCTTCATTGGGACAAATATTCAATGCTATTATAACACAAAAGTGGGAGTTTTCTCTTTAAATCAGAAACGGTGTTTGCCCTGGCCGCAATTTTAAAAGCTCAAATACGTGTAGGCCTTTAGCCCGCGCTCGTAGTCATCCAGCAGGCGCATGGCCTCGGAAGGCTTCATGCGGTCGGATTTTATTGCTTCGTCCATTTGCGCTTTCATCTGGCGTTTCAATTCGTTTTCGTCGTATTGCACTGCCGTGAGGGACTGGATAATGGTATTGCCTTCAATAATTTCCTCGATGTAATAGCCGCTCGGCTCGTCCGGTTCGAGAAAAACGTGGACTTCATTCACCCGGCCAAACAGGTTGTGCAAATCACCCATGATGTCCTGGTAGGCGCCCATGAGGAAGAATCCGATGTAATACGGCTCGGGCGTGCCGTTGCCGTTGGAATTTAATTTGTGCAGCGGCAGGGTGTCGCGCACGTCGCGAAAATCAATGAACTTGTTGATGGCGCCGTCAGAATCGCAGGTGATATCCACCAGCGTGCCTTCGCGCGTGGGACGCTCGTTCAGGCGCGCCACGGGCATGATGGGGAAAAGCTGGTCGAGCGCCCAATGGTCCAGCAGCGATTGGAAAACGGAAAAGTTGCAAAGATATTGGTCGGCGAGACTGTCCTCGAGCTTGCGGATTTCCTCAGCCACATAAACCTGGCCTTTGAAACTGTCAACCACGGCGCGGCTGATTTGCCAGTATAAATCCTCAAT
>Ga0302326_10019126_pt1 | contig 14167 bp, 14 predicted proteins | sample Palsa_T0_3_FD_202264 | JGI IMG/M metagenome (GOLD analysis project Ga0302326, IMG submission 202264) | Peat permafrost microbial communities from Stordalen Mire near Abisko, Sweden - Palsa_T0_3 | ecosystem: Environmental > Terrestrial > Soil > Palsa > Peat permafrost | place: Sweden: Abisko... | reverse complement strand
GCTCGCGGCGCTGCGACCCGAACTGGGCTGTGTGCTGCAGCCGCTGGGCGGCGAGTATGCGGCCACCCGCGAACTGCTGACGTCGGTGCCGTTCGCACCGGGCTACGGCGTCGAGATCGGCCTGCTGGTCGACACCTACGACCGGCTAGGCCTGGATGCGATCGCCCAGGTGAATCTCGGGGTGCGGGCACACCGCAACCGGCCGCTGGCCGAGTTGGGCCCGATGAGCCGTCAGGTCGTCGCGACGCTGCTTTCGCGCTGCGGCGTCCCGGACTCCGGCGTGGGCTTGACCCAATTCTTTGTCGACGGCGATGGCTACACGCCGCGCACCTCAGCGGTGTCGCTGGCCGATCGTCCGCCGATGAACGCGGTGCGACCGCGCTGAGCGGCGTGGCGATAGCCAGAGGACCTGCAGGCCGCCGTCGGACCCATAAGGCAATATCGGTCACGTGGCGTTGGTGTTGCTGTACGTGGTGGTGCTGGTCCTGGTGGCGATCGTGCTGTTCGGTGTGGCCAGTCTGCTGTTCGGCCGTGGTGAGCCGCTGCCGCCACTACCGCGCGGAACGACGCCCACAGTGCTGCCCGCATCCGGTGTCACCCGCGCTGACGTCGACGCCGTCAAGTTCACCCAGACGCTGCGCGGATACAAGACCAGCGAGGTGGACTGGGTACTCGACCGGCTCGGCCAGGAGCTCGACCTGCTGCGCGGCCAGCTGTCGTCGGTGCACGCCGCGGCCGCCGTCGAAGCCGACGACGCTGACACCGCGGCAGACGTCGAGGACGATCAGGAGCCGACATGACCGCGCCCGACGACGGGCTGGTTCGCTGCGACTGGGCGGTCGGTAGGCCCGGCCCGGACTTCGTGCTGTACCGCGACTACCACGACCGGGAATGGGGCCGGCCACTGCACGGGCTGGTGCCGCTATTCGAGCGGATGAGTCTGGAGGCCTTCCAAAGCGGCTTGTCCTGGCTGATCATTCTGCGCAAACGGGAGAATTTCCGGCGCGCCTTCGACGGCTTCGACGTCGAGAAGATCGCACGTTACACCGATGCCGACGTGGACCGGCTGATGGCCGACCAGGGGATCGTCCGCAATCGGGCCAAGATCGAGGCGACCATCGCCAACGCGCGGGCCGCTGCCGACACTGAGGTCGACCTCTCGGAGTTGCTGTGGTCGTTCGCGCCGCCGCCCCGGCCCCGGCCCGCGACGCTCGCTGACGTCCCCGCTACGACGACTGAATCCACTGCCATGGCACGCGAATTGAAGCGCCGCGGGTTCCGCTTCGTCGGCCCCACCACTGCCTATGCCCTGATGCAAGCGACCGGGATGGTCGACGACCACCTGCGGGCGTGCTGGGTGTCTCCCGCGAGCTGACGATGCGGCCGTTCGAGGAGCCGTGCAGAAGGACAAGACGGTCAGTGGAAACGCCGACCCGGAGGGCGTGTACAGCTAACCGTGCGGATAGGGAACAATGGAGACGTGAATTTGCAGTTCAATGCCGGGGATGGCTGGAATTCCACGGGCGCGGCATGTCCGGCGCTGATCAGGTCCGCGACGACGGGCCATTCTGGAGGGAGCACTCGATGGCGGCGATGAAGCCCCGGACCGGAGACGGTCCACTGGAAGCGACCAAGGAGGGGCGCGGCATCGTGATGCGGGTACCGCTGGAAGGCGGTGGCCGACTCGTCGTCGAGCTGACACCCGCCGAGGCCGCTGCTCTGGGCGACGAGCTCAAAGGCGTCACTAGCTGAACCTCGCCGCAACGCCCGCGCGCGGTGGCCCCGCGTCAGGTGCACACCTTCCGGTAGATCTCCAGAGTCTGTTGGGCTATCTGCGCCCATGAGAATTCCGCGATGCAGCGCTGCCGTCCCGCCTTGCCGTAACGCTCCGCCCTCTCCGGATCGGCGATCAAGGCGTTGACCGCCTCGGCGATCCTGGACTGGTAGCCGGCCGAATCGTCGGGGTCGTAGTGCACCAGCGAACCGGTGAGCCCGTGATCGACCACCTCGGGTATGCCACCAACGTCGGAGGCCACCACCGCGGTGCTGCATGCCATCGCTTCGAGGTTGACGATGCCCAACGGCTCGTATATCGACGGGCACACGAAAACGTTTGCAGCCGATAATATTTCGCGGATCTTTCCGATCCCCATCATTTCCCTGACCCAGAACACGCCGGTGCGGGTGCGGGCCAGATCGGCGACCGCAGTGCTCACTTCGTCGGCGATCTCCGGTGTGTCGGGCGCTCCGGCGCACAGCACCAACTGCACGTTCGGACCGAAGTCGTGTGCGGCCGCCAGCAGGTGGGCGACGCCTTTCTGACGGGTGATCCGCCCGACGAACGCGACGATGGGCCGGCTGCGGTCGACGCCGAGGTCGGCCAGCACCGACTCGCCCGGCACCGGCTCGGCGGGGTACCACACCTCGGTGTCGATCCCGTTGCGAACGACATGCACCCGGCCGGGATCCAGGGTCGGGTAGACCCGCAACACGTCGTCACGCATACCCGAGCTGACGGCGATCACCGCGTCGGCGGCGGTGACCGCGGTCTGTTCCACCCATGACGAGATCCGGTAGCCGCCGCCGAGCTGCTCGGCCTTCCACGGCCGCAACGGCTCCAGCGAATGCGCGGTCAAAACGTGGGGGATGTCGTAGAGCAACGACGCCAGGTGCCCGGCCAAGCCGGTGTACCACGTGTGGGTGTGGACGACGGTGGCATCCGCGGCGGCGTTGGCCATCACCAGATCGGACGACAGCGTCGAGAGCGCCGGGTTGGCGCCGCGCAGTTGAGTGTCGGGCTGGTAGGTGAACGCCCCCGGCCGCGGTGCCCCCATGCAGTGCACGTCAACCTGGCACAACGCGCGCAGCTGCGCGACGAGCTCGGTAACGTGCACCCCGGCCCCGCCGTAGACCTCCGGCGGATACTCCCGAGTCATCATCGCCACGCGCATACCCGGCACCGTAGTAGCTGCCGGCGGATGGCGCAGGGCGCACCCGGTCGGACCGCTATTGACCGGCCCGATCCAAACTGGTTGATGGACAGTCCGTCCGCGTGGGTATTCACCTGTTTGATCTGGCAGGGGTTCACAGTGGCCGATAGGTTTGTTCCATGAGGGAAGCGCCGCACGTGCTGGGCATCGTGCTGGCCGGCGGTGAGGGCAAACGGTTGTATCCGTTGACCGCCGACCGGGCCAAGCCCGCGGTTCCCTTCGGTGGCGCCTACCGCCTGATCGACTTCGTGCTCTCCAATCTGGTCAACGCCCGCTATCTGAGGATCTGCGTTCTCACCCAATACAAGTCGCATTCGTTGGACCGTCATATTTCGCAGAACTGGCGGTTGTCGGGGTTGGCCGGTGAGTACATCACCCCGGTCCCCGCCCAGCAGCGGCTCGGCCCGCGTTGGTACACCGGCTCCGCCGACGCGATCTATCAGTCGCTCAATTTGATCTACGACGAGGATCCGGACTACATCGTGGTTTTCGGCGCCGACCACGTCTACCGGATGGACCCCGAGCAGATGCTCCACTTCCACATCGACAGCGGCGCGGGGGCGACGGTGGCCGGCATCCGGGTGCCCCGCGCCGAGGCCAGTGCGTTCGGGTGCCTGGACGCCGACGATTCCGGCCGCATCCGTAGCTTCGTCGAGAAGCCGGTACAACCGCCCGGCACCCCCGACGACCCGGAAACCACGTTCGTGTCGATGGGCAACTACATCTTCACCACCAAGGTGCTGGTCGACGCCATCCGTGCCGACGCCGACGAGGACCAGTCAGATCACGACATGGGCGGCGACATCATCCCGCGGCTGGTCTCCGACGGGATGGCCGCCGTCTACGACTTCAACAACAACGAGGTGCCCGGCGCCACCGAACGCGACCACGGTTACTGGCGCGACGTCGGGACACTCGACGCGTTCTACGACGCGCACATGGATCTCGTCTCGGTGCACCCGGTGTTCAACCTCTACAACCGGCGCTGGCCGATCCGCGGCGAGCCTGAGAACCTAGCGCCGGCCAAGTTCGTCAACGGCGGCTCCGCCCAGGAGTCAGTGGTGGGCGCGGGCAGCATCATCTCAGCTGCCTCGGTCCGAAACTCGGTGGTGTCGTCCAACGTCGTCGTCGACGACGGGGCAATCGTGGAAGGCAGCGTGATCATGCCGGGCGTCCGAGTCGGCCGCGGCGCGGTAGTGCGGCACGCGATCCTAGACAAGAACGTCGTCGTCGGACCGGGTGAGATGGTCGGCGTGGACCTGGAGAGGGACCGCGAACGCTTCGCGATCAGCGCCGGCGGCGTCGTCGCCGTGGGCAAGGGCGTGTGGGTCTAGCTCCTCAGGACTGGATGTCGCGACGGCGGAATGCCGCCACGCCCGCCGCGATCAGTGCGATGTCGATGACCAGCAACCACAGCAGTGGAACCGGCGTGAAGGCGCCGCCGGTGACACGGGGAATGTGTGCGAACGGTTCCGCGTCGAGCACCCACTGCGGGAAGCCCGACAGCGAGCCGATCAAGTACAGCGCGATGAATCCGACCAGCACCCCCCATGACACCGGGGACAGCCGCGGCGCAATCCCGAACAATGCGAAGGCCACCGCGGCGGGCAGCCAGACGGCTGGAAGCGCAACGGCCGCGGTGCCCAGGACCATGAACAATTTGCCGTCAATGTCGTGGGCGGCGATTCCGTAACTCAGCCCGGCCGCCACCGCGGCGATCAGAATGGCGACGGCCGAACCCATCAGCGCAATCACGAGATGACCCGTCAGCCAACGGCTTCGGCTTACTGCTCCGCTCAGCAGCGTCTCGGCTCGTTGACCGGCCTCCTCCTGGTGCAGTCGCAGCGTCAACGAGATGGCGAATGCGGCCGCGATCATGGCCAGCATGCAAAACGCGACCGCGACAAAGGCCTGCTCCAAGGCACTGGTGCCGCCCATGCGTACGACGATGTCTTGCGCCGTGCCGCCGCCCAGCTCATCGCCGATGCCGTGAACGACGCTGCCGATCAGCACCCCGTAGAGGCACAGTCCGACGGTCCACAACAGCAGAGCGCCGCGATCCAGCCGCCACGCCAACCCGAATGCGTTCCGCAGCAACCGCGTCGCGGTCGCTGGGCCCGGACGTTCGGCGATCAACCCCGCGCCGACATCACGACCGGCGAGCAGCCGGTACGCCAGCGCGGTGAGCAGCACCGTGGTCGCCAGATGCAGCAGCAGCACCCACCACCGGTCACCGGCGTACGGGCGGACCTGCAGCGACCAGCCCAGCGGCGAGAGCCACGACAACGCAGCCGAACTCGCGTCACCAACGGCGCGCAGCGTGAACGCGGTGGCCAGCGCGGCGAATGCGGCACCGCGGGCGAATCGTGCGCTCGCTGACAACTGGGCGGCCACCGCGGCCACCGCGGTGAACACCAGACCGGAGCAGGCCAGCGCGGCCCCGAACGCCAGCGACCCGTTTGCCGGGACGCTGGTGCCAAGCAGTCCGGCCGCGCCCAGCGCACCGGTGGCCAGCGACGCCCCGAATGACAGCAGCAAGGCCGCGGTCAGGCTGGCGTACCGGCCCACCGCTGTGGAGTCCAGCAATTCGGCGCGGCCGGTTTCTTCATCGGCGCGGGTGTGCCGGATGACGGTGAGGATGACCGCCACCGCGATCAGCGTGTGGAACATCCCGGCTTTCCAGATGCCGGTCGCGCCGAGGCTGTCGTTGTAGATCTGCCCGTAGAGCGCCCGTTGGGCCGGGCTGGCCATGATCGAGGCGGCGAAGGCGGCGCGGTCCGCTTGGCCGGGGTAGACCTTCTCGATGCTGCCGACATAGACGGTGGCCAGCGGTAGTGACAGCAGCAACACCCACAGCGGCAGGACGATTCGGTCGCGACGCAGGTAGAGCCGGAGCATCCTGAGCGTCCCGGTGAAGGCCGAACCGCGTGGTGGCGCCTCGTGTGCCGGGTGGTGGGGCCGATCCAGCGTCGTCGTCATGAGCGCGCCCCGTGACCGCTCAACTCGCGCTGGCCGTCGGCGCCGTAGTGGCGCAAGAACAGTTCTTCCAGGGTGGGCGGCTGGCTGACCAGGCTGCGTACGCCGGTGTCGCCGAGCACCCGGATGAGCTCGCCGAGTCCCTCGCTGTCGACGTGGGCGTGCAGCGTGGTCCCCTCGTAGCTGACGTCTTCGACGCCGCGGATCCGGGTGAGATCGCCCGGGTCTCGCAGTAGTTCGGCGGTGATCGACGTGCGGCTGAGGTGTCGCATCGAATCCAGTGTGCCGCTCTCGACCGTCTTACCGGCGCGGATGATCGTCACCCGTTCACACAGGGCCTCGGTCTCAGCCAGGATGTGACTGGACAGCAGGACCGTTGCGCCGCGATCGCGGGCTTCTGCGACACATTGCTGAAAGACATTCTCCATCAACGGGTCCAGGCCGCTGCTCGGCTCATCGAGCAGCAGTAGCCGCGCCCGCGACGAGAATGCGGAGATCAGCGAGACCTTCTGGCGGTTGCCCTTGGAGTAGGTCCGCGCCTTCTTCTGCGGGTCCAGGTCGAAGCGCTCGATCAGCTCAACGCGGCGCTTCTCGTCGATACCGTCGCGCATCCTGGCCAACAGGTCGATGGTCTCGCCACCGGTCAGGTTGGGCCACAACGTGACATCGCCGGGCACATAGGCGATCTGCCGGTGCAGTTCGACCGCATCGCGCCAGGGATCGCCGTTGAGCATGCGCACCGTGCCGGAGTCGGCTTTCACCACACCCAGCAGGATGCGGATCGTGGTGGACTTTCCGGCGCCGTTGGGTCCCAGGAAGCCGTGCACCTCGCCCTCGCGCACGGTCAGGTCCAGCCCGTCGAGTGCTCGGGCTGAGCCGAAATTCTTTTTCAGATCCCGGATTTCGATCGGGGCGTGATTGCTGTCAACTGACATCTTGTTCTCCTTGTGCTTGAGCGAGAAAGGCGTCGTACATGTGGCTGTCAGTCATCAGGCCGTCGGTGTAGAGCTCGAGGGCGGGCAGCACCATGTCGCGGGCGTAGTCGCGCAGCACGGCCCGTAAATCAGTTGGGGTTTCGTGCATCTGGATGTACAGCAAGAAACCGCCGCCGCCGGTGATGGCCAGATACCTCGCCCTGGCCGCCGGATCGCGGCTGGCTTTCAGGATGCCGGTGCTGACGCCTTCGTCCAGGTAACTCTCGGCATTGCTTATCATGTTGCGCCACAATGTTTTCGCGAGCTCACCACCAGTCTGCATACTGCGCACCAAATAGGCCGTCAAGGGTGCGTACTCCTCGATCTCGGCCATCGCGGCAAACCAGGTTGCCGGGTCGCTGGAACGCATCGCCTCTGACTTGTCGCTGCGAATCTCTTCGGCGACGTAGTCGTCGCAGGCTTTGCGCAGACCGTCCTTGGAACCGAAGTGGTGGATGACAAGCGCCGCGCTCACCCCCGCGGCTTCGGCGATCGCGCGCAGTCCGACCCCGAAGCCATGCGCGCCGAACTGCTCGATCGCCGCGTCGCGGATCCGCGCCGTGGCAGTCAAGTCGTCGACTGAACGCATGTTCAGAACACTAAACAGTCGTTCAGCCGCGCGTCAAGGTTCTACCCCGTCACGAATCCGTAAAAATAGGGTGAGCTCAGTCGCGAACGGCGGCTAACAAGCCGTCGCCGAGCGGCACCAAGGCCGGGGTGAGCAGCTGATTCTCAGCGATGAGCCGTGCCGCCTCACGCACCGCCGCCACCTCTGCGTCGCGGGCGGCCGGGTCGCCCGCGCGCCCGCCTAACGCCGCCCCGTGCACGACGATCGCCCCGCCCGACCGCAGCAGCCGCACGCCCTCGACCACGTAGTCCGGCTGGTCGAGCGGGTCGGCGTCAATGAACACCAAGTCGTAGGAGTCGTCGGCAAGCCGGGTCAGCACGTCCTGGGCCCGGCCGCTGATCAGCCGGGTCCGCGACGGGCCGATGCCCGCGTCGGAAAATGCCTCCTTGGCGATCCGCTGGTGCTCGGGCTCGATGTCGATCGTGGTCAGCACGCCGTCTTCGCTCATGCCCGATAACAGCCACAGGCTGCTCACTCCGGCACCCGTGCCCACCTCGACGACGGCTTTGCCGCCGCTGAGCTTGGTCAGCAGGCTGAGCAACGCTCCGACCGCCGGTGTGACCGCCCCTGCGCCGATGTCGGCCGCACGCTCGCGAGCGGCCAGCAGCACCTCGTCTTCAGAGATCGACCCCTCGGCATGCGCCGAGAGAGATTCGGCCCGAGTAGGCGCTGGCTGGCCTGGTGTTCCGTCGGTGGTGGCCATGCCCGCAGCGTAAGTCCAACGCATGCCGCGTGCAGTCAGGCGCGCCCGGTGCCGGCCCCGCGACACGCCCGGACGATCGCAACGATCCACGTCACATCCGAACCCGGTATGACCAGCACAACGCAGCCCGGGCCACCATTCTTAGTGAAAGCTCAGTGCGGTCACATACCGCACATACGCCGGTAGGCGACGGTATCCACATGGAGCGTGGAGGCCGCTGGTCCGGGAATACATCTCGGTATCTTCGCGTTGCGCGCGGTGAGGAATTGCCTAGCCTCAACGGCAGTCTGAACCCGGAGGATTTGAACATCACCACACTGATGAGCCCGGCCAGCATGTCGCACCCCGAGCGGTACCGCGACGCTGACTGGGTTGAACCTGCTGACGAGCCTTACGGCACCGCAGTCTTCGACGCGACCGGAGACAAGACGGCGATGCCGTCCTGGGACGAACTGGTCCGCCAGCACGCCGATCGGGTCTACCGGTTGGCCTATCGCCTCTCCGGCAATCAGCACGATGCCGAGGATCTGACCCAGGAAACCTTTATCCGCGTTTTCCGGTCCGTGCAGAACTACCAGCCGGGAACATTCGAAGGCTGGTTGCACCGCATCACGACCAACCTGTTTCTGGATATGGTTCGCCGTCGTGGCCGGGTCCGCATGGAGGCGCTGCCCGACGACTACGACCGGGTGCCCGCCGACGAGCCGAACCCCGAGGAGATCTACCACGAGTCGCGGCTAGGCCCTGACCTGCAAGCGGCGTTGGATTCGCTGCCGCCCGAGTTCCGCGCGGCGGTGGTGCTGTGCGACATCGAAGGATTGTCCTACGAGGAGATCGGGGCCACGCTGGGCGTCAAGCTCGGGACTGTTCGCAGCCGCATCCACCGGGGACGGCAAGCGCTGCGCGATTACCTGGCGGCGCACTCGGAGAGTGCCAGCCAGGCTAAGCCTTCAGCGGCCGGTGCCGCTCAGGGCCTCGCTGACTAAGACACGAGTCGCCTGATCGGCTTTTCATTGGTGTTCTGTATCGGGCAGCGCGCTACATTCGAGGTAGTGCCGCATAGCCCGACGCGACATCGAGAGGAGCTGGTGATGGCCGAGCGGGGTCACGTGTTCCGCCGCGCGTTCTCCTGGCTCCCGGCCCAATTCGCCTCCCAGAGTGACGCGCCGGTGGGTGCGCCCCGGCAGTTCGGTTCCACCGAGCATCTGTCGACCGAGGCCATTGCGGCGTTCGTCGACGGTGAGTTGCGGATGAACGCACACCTGCGTGCCGCGCATCACATATCCCTGTGTCCGGATTGCGCCGCCGAAGTGGATGGGCATCGCCGGGCCCGCGCCGCGCTGCGCGACTCCCACCCGATCAGGATCCCCAGCACGCTGCTGGGATTGCTGTCGCAGATTCCGCACTGCCCGCCCGACGACGATGCCGGCGATCAACAGAGCGGCCCGTGGGAGCCGCCACTTACCCGGGGACACGGTGGTCCACCCCCGGAAGGTGGCACTTCCACCCGATCATCCGGGCGAGTCGGGCCATCGGAGCTGCCTAAGCGATTCACCGACGGCAGCACACGTGATCGGCCGGAACCTCGGTAGGGTGGACACCAGTTTGGTCAAGCCGGTGCACGGCGCCGTGCTCGAGTCCATAGCGCGCGTGTGCTTCAGCGCCCGGAAAAGGATGACGTGAGCTCCGATCAAGACAACAACGGCGCCCCTCGGCTGGCGCCGCGACCCATTTCCCGGCCGCCGGTTGACGCCGCGTCGCGTCAGGCCTTCAGCCGGCCCGACGGCGTGTCGGGCTCGTTCGTCGCCGAGCGGGTGCGGCCGACCAAGTATCGCGACCAAGGCGAATTCACCCCACATGACGAACCGGCCGACCCGGTTCTGTCGGAGGCGTTCGGTCGCCCGTTCCCTGGGGCCGATTCCCTACAGCGTCACCCCACCGATGCGGGTGCTCTCGAGGACAGCAAAAACAAGGACCAGCTGGAAGATCCCGAGGACCCCTGGCGTGATCCCAGTGCGGCCGCTGCTCTCGGCGAGCCGGCGGTAGCGCGGTCGGTTGCTCACGGCCCGGGCTTGGCGGGCGGCAAGCTCGGCGTGCGCGATGTGCTGTTTGGCGGACGGGTGTCTTATCCGGCACTCGTGGTGCTCGCCGTGCTGGCGTTGGTGATCGGCTTGATCGGCGGTGTGGTCGGACGTAAGACGGCTGAGGTCGTCGAGGCGTTCACCACCTCCAAGGTGACGTTGTCGACCAATGGCAACAGCGAAGCGCCGGCTGGCCGTTTCGCCAAAGTGGCTGCCGCGGTGGCTGACTCGGTGGTCACGATCCAATCGGTCAGCGACCAAGAGGGTATGCAGGGATCCGGCTTCGTCGTTGACGGCCGCGGCTACATCGTCACCAACAACCACGTCATCTCCGAAGCGGCCAACAACCCGAGCCAATTCAAGACCACCGTGGTGTTCAACGACGGCAAGGAAGTGCCTGCCAACCTGGTCGGCCGCGACCCCAAGACCGACCTGGCCGTGCTCAAGGTGGACAACGTCAACAACCTGACGGTGGCTAAGCTCGGTGACTCCGGCAAAGTTCGGGTCGGCGACGAGGTCCTTGCCGCCGGTGCGCCACTGGGTCTGCGCAGCACCGTGACGCACGGCATCGTCAGCGCACTGCACCGCCCCATCCCGTTGTCGGGGGAGGGTTCGGACACCGACACGGTGATCGACGCCATCCAGACCGACGCCTCGATCAACCACGGGAACTCCGGCGGCCCGCTGATCAACATGGACTCTCAGGTCATCGGCATCAACACCGCCGGCAAGTCGCTGTCCGACAGCGCCAGCGGGCTCGGTTTCGCGATACCGGTCAACGAAGCGAAACTGGTTGCGCAGACGCTGATCAAGGACGGCAAGATCGTGCACCCGACGTTGGGCGTGAGCACCCGGTCGGTGAGCAACTCGATCGCACAAGGTGCGCAAGTGGCCAACGTGAAGGCGGGCAGCCCCGCGGAGAAGGGCGGCATGCTGGAAAACGATGTGGTGGTCAAGGTCGGCAACCGCGGTGTGGCCGACGGCGACGAGTTCGTTGTCGCTGTGCGGCAGTTGACGATCGGGCAGCCCGCGCCCATCGAGGTGGTCCGCGACGGCCGCCACGTCACGCTGACCGTGACCCCGGGGCCGGACGGCGGCTAGTGTTCGCCAACGTCGGTTGGGGCGAGATACTCGTGCTGATCGTGGTCGGGCTGGTGGTCCTGGGCCCCGAGCGCCTTCCCGGCGCGATCCGGTGGACCACCACCGCGCTGGGGCAGGCCCGCGACTACCTCAGCGGAATGACGACCCAGCTGCGGGAGGATATCGGCCCGGACTTCGACGACCTGCGCGAGCCGCTGGCCGAGTTGCAGAAGCTGCGCCGCATGACGCCGCGGGCGGCACTGACAAAGCACCTACTCGACGGCGACGACTCGATTTTCACCGGCAACTTTGACCGGCCAGCCGTCAGTACCCCGGATAGCGTTGTGGCACAGCCGGTTACACCACCGTCGTCCACGTCGTCGGAGCCATCTGTCGCCGGGCCGGCTCCGTTCGACACCGACGCCACCTGACTTCAGCGGCGAGTGGTATCCAGTCCCAACGACATCCCTGCCAGTCCGCGGCGCCTTGCCGACAAGTTGTCGGCGACGTTGCGCAACTCCTTGCCGACGGAGGAGTCAGGAGCACTGAGCACGATCGGCACCCCGGTGTCGCCTGCGGTAACCAGCGCCGGGTCGAGCGGGATCTGCCCGAGCAACGGCACGTCGGCGCCGACTGCGCGCGACAGCCGTTCGGCGACCCGCGCGCCGCCGCCTTCGCCGAACACCTGCATCGTCGAGCCGTCCGGCAGCAGCAACCCCGACATGTTCTCGACCACACCGGCGATCCGCTGGCGGGTCTGTATCGCGATGCTGCCGGCCCGCTCAGCGACCTCGGCTGCCGCCAGCTGAGGCGTCGTCACCACCACGATCTCCGCGTTCGGAATCAGCTGGGCGACCGAGATCGCGATGTCGCCGGTGCCGGGCGGCAGGTCGAGCAGCAGCACATCCAGATCGCCCCAGTAGACGTCGGCCAGAAATTGCTGCAAAGCCCGGTGCAGCATCGGGCCGCGCCACACCACCGGCGTGTTTCCTTCGACGAACTGGGCGATGGAGATGACCTTCACCTCGTGCGCGATCGGCGGCAGAATCATCGACTCCACCTGGGTGGGCCGATCGGTGGTCCCCATCATCCGCGGGATCGAGTGGCCGTGAATGTCGGCGTCGAGCAGTCCGACCGATATCCCGCGCGCGGCCATCGCCGCGGCCAGGTTGACGGTCACCGTCGACTTACCTACGCCGCCTTTGCCAGAGGCGACCGCGTACACCCGAGTCAGCGATCCTGACTGGGCGAAGGGAATGACGGGCTCGCGGGAGTCGCCGCGCAACTGCTTGCGCAACTCGGTGCGCTGCTCGTCATTCATCACGTCCAGGGTGACCCGCACTGCGCCGGTGCCCGGCACGTCGGCCACGGCCTGGCGCACGCGCTCGCTGATTTCGGTCTTCTTTGGGCACGCGGAGGTGGTCAGGTAGATCTCGACGTGCACATCGCCGCCAGGGCCCACCTCGACACCTTTGACCATCCCGAGTTCGGTGATGGGACGTCGCAGTTCGGGGTCGATTACCTTGGCCAGCGCGGCGCGAATGCTTGCAGTCGTATCAGACATCACTGCCGAGTCTAGTTCGGCCGGGACGGCGACTGGTTAGCCGGCAGGAGTGGGTGCCGGAGCGGCTGCCGGGGGGACCGGCACCGCGGGAGCGGCGGGTGGCAACGGGTCGGGCGGAGCGGCCGGTGGCAGGGCGGGCGGCGGCGTGTTGAACGTCTGCTGGGGCGCTCCGGTTTCCTCGCCAATGCAGATCACGGTGCACCCCGGCGTGCGGGGGCCGGGCCGCTGCCACGGCTGCAGGCCGGTGCTGGGGGCCCCGCCGAGGTCGATCAGCGGCATCTGGGCCAGCGGGTCAGTGGAAGGCAGGCCGTGGATGTTGAGCGGCAGGTTCGGGCCGATGCCTTCGGGGTTCTCCAGATGCATGTCGCCGAGCGGCGGTGCGGGTCCGGTCAGCGGCGGCAGATCCACCGGGACGACGCCGGTGGCGTAGGCCGCGGCCCAGCCCAGCACGTTTTGGGCGTACGGCATGGAGTTGTTGTAACGCAGGATCGAAGACAAGACCTGTGACTCGTCGCGCAAGTTCAGCCCGCCGCTGCAGAGGTATCGAGCGGCGGCCAGGGTGGCGTCGTACAGGTTCTGCGGATCGGCCACGCCGTCGCCGTCGCCGTCGGAGGCGTAATGCGCCCAGGTGCCCGGCAGAAACTGCATTGGACCCATCGCGCGGGCATAGCTGACGCGTCCACCCGCGACGCTTTGGGTGACGACCTCGTTGCCGGGCAGTGTCCCGTCCAGGGTCGGGCCGTAGATCGGTCGAATCGCGGTGCCGCGGGAGTCGGTGGCGCCGCCGTTGGCATGCTGCGATTCGATACGCCCGATCCCGGCGAGCAGGTTCCAACTGATGCCGCAGCCCGGGTCGGCGCCGGCCATCATCCGTTCGGCGTTGCGGTAAGCCGCCAGAGCCATCGTTGGAATACCCAGTGCACCTGGTGTATTCACCACCATCGTCGGCGGGGGAGCCGACCCCGTGGCCGCCCCGATGTGCAAGCCGGTCTTCGGGTGCTCGACGGCGATGACCAGTGGGCCGGTTGGGTCGGTGGAGGCGCGCACGACCGCGGCGACCGGGGTGATGGCGGCATCGCGCAACGTCGACTTCTGCACGGGGTACGGCGGCGCAGCAGCGCCCACGACGCCGGCGAGGACCAGACAGGCGATTATGGCCACACCGAATGCC
>Ga0302326_10019124_pt1 | contig 14168 bp, 15 predicted proteins | sample Palsa_T0_3_FD_202264 | JGI IMG/M metagenome (GOLD analysis project Ga0302326, IMG submission 202264) | Peat permafrost microbial communities from Stordalen Mire near Abisko, Sweden - Palsa_T0_3 | ecosystem: Environmental > Terrestrial > Soil > Palsa > Peat permafrost | place: Sweden: Abisko... | reverse complement strand
GACGACGCGCGCACTTCCCGCCTGCGCCGCGACGGCCATTTCCGCTGCGTCCAGCCGCGTGCCCACAGGCAGCAGCACGTCGCCGCTGTGCGCTTCGATCCCGCGTGCTGCGATATTTTGCCCCGGCTCCGCCGTGCGCTCCGAGCGCATCCGTCCGCCGGCCACTCGCGTGTGCTCGATCATCACCACGGCATCCGCGCCCGCAGGTACGGCCGCACCCGTCATGATTTCGACGCATTGGCCCGGCCCAATCGTGGCCGCGAAAGCAGCGCCAGCGCGAATTTCTCCCACAATCTCCAGTGCCGCTCCTGGCGCCGCAAGATCCTCCGAGCGCACGGCAAATCCATCGCGCGTGGAACGATTGAAGGGAGGGTAATCGCGATCGGCCACGACGGCCTGCGACAAAACGCGCGCCTGCGCGTCGCCCAGGTCAATCGTCTCAATTTTGAGTGGAGTGGCGGACGTAGCGAGCGCGGCGCGAATCGTCTCAATTACTTTTGCGCGCGCCTCGGGAAAAGGCAACATGGTCAGAAACCAAAAAGTGCCGTCAGAGCCAGCCCGCGAGCTGCGTGCCCGGCAAAATAATGGTCGCGTCGCGCTCGGGCCCCGTCGAAATCATGCCGATTTCGATCTCCAAGGTATCGGAAATGAATTTCAAATAATCGCGCGCGAGCTGCGGCAGCCGCTCCGCGTCGCGCACGCCTTCGGTGGCCGCCAACCAGCCCGGTAGCGTGCGATAGACCGGCGTGATCTCAGCCAGTTCTTCGGCCGTCGCCGGCATTTCGTTCATCACCGTGCCTTTATATTTGTAGCCGGTGCAGACCTGAATTTCGCGCTGCGTGTCAAAAACGTCGAGCTTCGTAACCACCAGCGACGATATGCCGTTGATCATCGCCGCGTAGCGCAGCACCACCATATCCAGCCAACCGCAGCGCCGCGGGCGTCCTGTGACCGCGCCAAATTCGCGGCCGCGTTCGCGCACCTGGCTATTCTCAAGATCGGGCATCTCCGTGGGAAACGGACCGCTGCCCACGCGCGTGGTGTAGGCCTTGGTCACCCCGGCCACGCCGGTAATGCACGTTGGTCCCACGCCCGCGCCGGTGCACGCGCCGCCTGAAGTCGCGTTCGACGACGTGACGAATGGATACGTGCCGTAGTCGATGTCCAGCATCGTCCCCTGCGCGCCCTCGAACAGCACCGATTCCCCGCGGCGCATCGCGCCGTTCACTAATTCGGCCGTGTCGCACACGAACGGCTGCAACCGCGCGCCAAACTCCAGATATCTTTCCGCGACTCCCGTCATATCCAAATGGGCGCCGTAGGTGGCCCAGCACACGGCATCTTTTTCGCGCGCCACGCGTTCGAGTTTCTCGCGGAATTTTTTCGGCTCGGCCAAATCGGCCACGCGCATGCCGTCGCGCGCCATTTTGTCCTGATAGGCTGGGCCGATGCCGCGCGAGGTGGTGCCGATTTTCGCCGCACCGCGCGCCGCCTCCGCCGCCTTTTCCATTTGCCTGTGATACGGAAAGATTAGATGCGCGCGGTCAGAAAGGTGCAGCCGGCCCGTGAAATCGATTCCCGCCGCGGTCAATTCGTCGATCTCGCTCACCAGCGCTTCCGGATCGACCACGACGCCGGTGCCGATCACCGCATGCCGCCCGGGTCGCAGAATGCCGGAAGGAATCAGCCGCAAAATAAAGCGCCGCCCGTCGAAAATTACGGTGTGGCCCGCGTTGTGGCCGCCCGCACAGCGCACAATGTAATCGAACGACGCGGCCAGGTAATCCACCACCTTGCCTTTGCCTTCGTCTCCCCACTGCGCGCCCACCACAACCACAGCCTTCGCTGCCACGTTTGCTCTCTTTCGCACCCGCACATCTGGTCTGGCGCCTCTACTTCAGGCCCGCTGGTTACAGCCGAATTGACCAGAAGGAATGGCCCCACTGCGCAGACAATAATCCTACCGTGCGTATATCTCGAAGGCAAGCGCGCTCACTCGACCGCAAAAGCAATCAGGCGCTGGGCTTAACTGTTTATGGAAATTGGCTGCAGCTGGGCGGTCGTCAAAACAACATCGGTCCAAAAATGAAAACGCTCCACACAGCGCCACGGGCGGGAGCTGTGCGGAGCGTTTGGGACCACTGCGGCGTTACTTCGCCTCGTGCATGGAGGCGCGCTTGCGTGCGAAAAGCGCCAAGCCGCCCAATGCGAGCAACCCGACGATAAGCTGCGCCGAGCTGCTGGGCTCCGGAACAGCGAGGCTTGCATAGGCTGGAGCGACGCTAACCATTGCGATTACTACCGCGGACGCGAGTACAAGTCTTTTCATTAGTCCCCCCTCAGAGGTGCTGGAAACAGCACCCAAATCGCTGCAGCTTTGTGGCCAATGCGGATTTGCCGCAAACGCAAGGTTTATGGACGGCAAGTTACAGACGTCGCCCCATATTTCCTCAGGACGTACCCTTTATCTGCAAAGGTATGCACTTCGTGCGCTCCAATTTCGCGACCGGTCCCAGAAGCCGATGTGATGACCTTGAACTCTCATCGATGGCGCGGCCGGACGAAGGTGGAGGACACGGATCAGCCCTGGCCGACGCGGCGATGCGGACTTTGCGACCAGAACCGGCGCGGTATAATCTAAAGTCGTAGTGGGTTTTTCGGAGGAGACCGTCATGGCCGAAGTCGCAACGTTTGGAGCGGGCTGTTTTTGGGGCGTGGAGGCCGCGTTCCGCCGCGTGCCCGGCGTTCTGGATGCGGCCGTAGGATACACTGGCGGGCACACGGCGAATCCCAGTTACAAGGATGTTTGCACGGATCGCACGGGCCACGCCGAGGTGGTGCAGGTCACTTTCGATCCCGCGCAAGTGAGTTTCGAAAAACTGCTCGAGGTGTTTTGGGAAGAGCACGATCCAACCCAGGTGAACCGGCAGGGACCGGACTTCGGCAAACAATATCGCAGCGCGATATTTTTTCATTCGCCGGAGCAGGAAGCCATCGCCAAGAAATCGAAAGCCGCGCTCGATGCCTCGGGAAAGTTCCGGCGGCCCATCGCCACGGAGATCACGCCGGCTTCCACGTTCTACCGCGCCGAAGAGTATCACCAGCGCTACCTTGAAAAGCGCGGCGCGGCGTCCTGCCACTTCTAGATTTTTTCCAAAAACGGCCGGCGATTGCGCCGTACACCAATGCCGCTCTGGCTTAGGCCAGCAGCTTATCGACCGCTTTCGTGATCGTATCTTTCGGAACGGCGCCCACGATCTGATCGGCCACTTGCCCGCCTTTGAAGATCAGTAGCGTGGGAATGCCGCGGATATTGAATTTGCCCGCCGAATTCACGTTTTCATCGACGTTTAGCTTCACGACCTTCAGCCGCCCCGAATAAGTGGCCGCAATTTCGGCCACGGTCGGCGCGAGCATGTGGCACGGCCGGCACCACTCCGCCCAAAAATCCACCATCACCGGAGTCGTGCTGCTGGCATCGATCACTTCCGTCTGAAAACTGCTGTCGCTCACGCTGTTTACGTTTTCCGCCATCTGAACCTTTCTTGCAGGGAGCGGTCAAACCACGCCGCCCTGCCGCCTCAAGCCGATATGCCGCAGGTCAATTAGATGTTCCGCCAGCCCTTCGGTTTCTGCTTTTCCACGCCACTTCGTATAACCGAGCATACTCCCCGGCCGATGCCTGCCAGGAATAATCTTTGGCCATGCCGTTCAATTGCACTTGCAGCCAAATGTCCGCTTGCTCATATACCGCCAGCGCCTCGCGCACCGACCCCAGCAGCGCCTGCCCGTCGTACGCGGAAAATTTGAATCCGGTGCCGCGCCCCGTGCTGGCATCGAACGATTCAATCGTGTCGTCCAATCCGCCCGTAGCCCTCACGATCGGTACCGTACCATAGCGCAAACTATAAATTTGATTCAAGCCGCAAGGCTCGTAACGGGAGGGCATCAAAAACATGTCCGCCCCGGCCTCGATCTTGTGCGCGATGGCGTTGTCGTACGCCACCATGACGGACACTTTGTGCGGGAAACGCGCCGCAAGATCGCGGAACAATCGCTCGTAGCGCGCTTCGCCGGCGCCCAGCACCACAACCGCGAAATCGAGCTTCATCAGTTGGGGCGACGCCTCTTCGATCAAATCGAAGCCCTTCTGCGCCGCGAACCGCGATACGATGCCCACCAACGGCCGCTGCAAATCTTCTTCCCGCGAGGCGGGCAGCCCAAACGCTTCAAGCACATCTTTCTTGCACCCGCGCTTCCCGCTCAAATCCTTGGCCGAATATTGCGCCGCGATCAATTTATCCTGCTCCGGGCTCCACACGCTGTAATCCACGCCGTTCAGTATGCCCTGCAGGCGATCCGCCCGCGCGCGCACCACGCCCTCCAGCCCGCAGCCGTACTCAGTAGTCTGAATCTCTTGAGCGTATTTCTTGCTCACCGTCGTCAGATAATCGGAAAAGATCAGGCCGCCCTTTAGAAAATTTACGTTTCCAAAAAATTCCAGAGTCTCCGGCGCAAACAGCGAATCCGGCAGTCCCAGTTGCGGCAAGACGCTCTGCGGAAACGCTCCGTGGTACCCCATGTTGTGAATCGTGAAGACCACCGGCACGCCCACCAGCGCCGGATCGCCCTCATACTGCGTGCGCAGCAGGACGGGCACCAGGCCGGCTTGCCAATCGTGGCAATGAATTACGTCGAAGGGACCGGCGCGCTTTGCAAATTCCACCACAGCTCTGGCGTATTCGCCGAAGCGATCGGCGTTGTCGGGATAGTCCTTGCCTTGCAAACCGTATAACGCTTCGCGATCGAAATATGGCGGGTCGTCCACGAAAAAATAGCGCACGCCGCCTTTCGCGCCGCCGCTCACAATCGAAGGAAAGCGCAACCGCTCGCCAAACGCCACGGTAAGGCTCGGCAGCACCACGGGTTCCGTAGGATTTTTTCGGTAGCGCGGCAGGATCACGCTGACGGCGTGCCCCAGCGCCACCAGCGCCTTCGGCAGCGCCTCGACCACGTCCGCCAACCCACCGGTCTTCGAGTATGGAAGTCCTTCGGATGCGGCGAACAGAATTCTCATTTGCCCTCAGGAGAAAATCCGAAATTACTGAACGCCTGCGGATTCGTCAAGGTTCAGCTTTTCACCGCGGCGGCTTGAGCGCGGCGCGCCTGCATCGCGCGCGTCAAATGCGGGACAACGCCCACGATCCGCTCGATCAACATCAATTGAGCGCGGTGATGCATTTCGTGCTCTTTGGCGCTCAGGATCATGTCAAAGCGGCTCCTCGATGCGATCGGCGCGCCCGGGGGCATCGCCACGCGCTCCGCCAAGAACGCTTCCGTCAAGCCATCGAGCCATCCCGCCCATTCGTCGCCGGAGGTCCTGAGCATCTCGATGATCTGCGCCTTGCTCCGCGGCAATTTCTCTTCCGCCGCCATGCGCTGCATCAGCGCCGGGAAATCGAATCCGACCATGGTTTCCCGCTTTTCCAGGGCATTGATCTGGTATTGAAATTGATACCCGAGCGCGATATGCGCCAAAAGCTCGCCCACGGAGCGCGTGTCGGGCGCGGCGCGAAAACCATATTGTTCTTCCGGCAAATCTTCGGCGATGATCATCGTGTTCTTGCGCACCGTGCGAAAACTCTCCGCCATTTCTTTGGCGCCGTAATAATTCATTTCGATTTCTCCTTCGCGGAAGTTGCGATTCAATTCGGGGCAATTGCTCAACGTTACATTCTAACACGCCAGCCGCGGCGCCATCGCCATCGCGGGGCTTATTGGTGGGCCGTTGCCCAAGCTGGCCCGTCGACCCCAAATCGCGTAAACTTCGCTTGCGCCTCGCTGTATGGGAGTCCAAGCATGCCCGGCCTTTTCAAGACATCCAATCCCGCTTTGAATGAAAACACGTTCAAAGGCGAAGCAGCCGTCGCCGGCGAGCCGATGACGCTGCAAGGCACGGTCAACAAAACCGGCGTGCTGCTGCTTTGCGTCGTCGCCACGGCTGCCTGGACCTGGGGCATCGCGCACTCCCAAGCGCCCCAGGCGGCGCTGCCTTGGATGATCGGCGGCCTGGTCGGCGGCTTGGTTTTTTCTCTGGTCACAATTTTCAAGAAGGAGTGGGCGCCGATCACGGCCCCGATCTACGCGCTGTGCGAAGGATTGGCCCTGGGCGGCATCTCCGCGCTGCTCGAAATGCAATATCCCGGCATCGCGATCCAAGCTATGGGATTGACGTTCGCCGTCACCGCCGTGATGTTGGTGCTCTATACGTCGGGCGTGCTCCGCGCGACGCCGAAATTCACGGTCGGCGTGATCGCCGCAACTGGCGGCATCTTCGTTCTGTATATGGTGGATCTGGTTCTAGGAATGTTCGGTCATCACGTTCCGCTGCTGAATAGCTCGGGGCCGTGGGGAATCGCCATCAGCGTCGCGATCGTGATCATCGCCGCGCTGAATCTGATTCTCGATTTCGATTTTGTCGAAACCGGCGTGCACGCCAGCGCCCCAAAATATATGGAATGGTACGGCGCGTTTGGCATCATGGTCACGCTGGTCTGGATGTACCTCGAGATCCTTCGCCTGCTCTCCAAAATCCGCGACCGCTAGCGCCCTGCGCACAAAGCCGGAGCGGCCGCTCACGCTTCCGAAATTTCGTCTCCCACGCGGATCTCCCCGCCCGAGACAATCTCGGCCCTCAATCCCCCGCGATGCAGCAGCGCCTTAATCACTCCCGCTGCGCCCGACACAGCCTCCAAATGCTCGCACGGCTCGCACAACCGAATCCCCACCAACGTTACCGCACCGACGCGAAATTTTCGCCCCACCAGGTGATTCAGCGCGACTCCGAGCGTGGTCAAATTCCGCCGCGCGCTCGCGGCCGGCAATTCGATCTTCGATTCACGCGCGATCGCGGCCAGCGCCTCTTCTTCGATCAGCGTGACGTGCTTGCCGCCGCCCTCCCAATTGGAAAACGTACCGGCGCTCACCGCGTATCGGTCCCCTTCAATACCCTTCCCTTCGATAACGTTCGCCACGGTGACAGACTCAAGCGCCGCCTGCGGCTCCCGCGCGATATAAATTCCCGTCAATCGCCCCGTCCAATTCATCTTTAGCTCCGGCCTTCGCCGCGTTGATCTTAACAACGAATTCCACGCGCCGTTAAGCTCTTCGCGCCACAAAGATTCCCTCGCGAAAACAAGAAGGGCCTCCCGGTAGGGAAGCCCTTCTCGAAGCGAACGAGGCAATCCGGAAATTCAGTCGCGGCGATGCAATGAGCGCGTTACGCTTTCCGCGAAAGGAGCTGCTTGCGGCTCACGATCGCCAGGGCCGAAATCCCCGCGCCCAATTGCAGCAGCGCGCTCGGCTCTGGAACGGACGGCGGATCGCCGCCCTGATTGCAATCGCCAACGCGATTCCGATTGATGTCCTGCGCGTGCGCCAGCGGGCTGGAGATCAGCACGCCAATGCCAAGCGCAAGCGCCAGAATCGCGGACTTGCGAACGATCGACTTGGAAGTGATGCCTGCCGGGCGAACTGTTTCAGATGTTTGAACCATATTCTTTTATTCCTCCCGTTTTTCGGTCCCCTCAGTTTTGGGACTGGAAACAGGACTGTGAGGCGGATTGGCCTGTGAACCATCCACGCCCTAGACAATGCAATCCGCATGCCCAAGCTTGCGATTGCGTGGCGTCAGGCCAGAATCCACATATCTAGCTTAATTTCATGTATTTACGCAGACTTAGAGCGCCAGCACAACCCGCACGCGGCCCGCTTCAAAGGCCAGAAACTGGTAGAACTGTTCCCCGGGGAATGGCAATCTCTTTCCCCAGGCCGTTCGGACTCCGCAGGCGCCAAGCCACCCTCCCGCCGCTCCTGATAAACTCTTCTCGAATGAGCCCCGAACGACTCGGCCAACATTTCCTGACGGGCCACGGCTGGTGCGAGCGCATCATCGCGGCCGTCGCGCCCAAGTCGGACGCCGTGTGGCTCGAGATCGGCGCGGGTCACGGCGAAATGACCACGCTGCTCGCCCGCCGCGCGAAGCAAGTGATCGCCATCGAACTCGATCCGCCGCTCGCCCGTCGCCTCGAAGACGTGGCGGCGCCGCTCGGCAACGTGCGCGTGGTCCCGGGCGATGTGCTGCAGCTCGATCTCGCGTCGCTGATTGCATCGTCGCTCGCGCCCGGTGAGCGCGTGCGCGTTTACGGCAATCTGCCGTACTACATCACCTCGCCGATCCTGCATCGCCTGTTTGAGTCCGCCGAACGCATCGCCTCGATCGACATCGTCGTGCAGATGGAAGTGGCGCAGCGCATTGCCGCGCGCCCAGGCCGCCGCGAATACGGCTACCTCTCGGTCTTGGCGCAATTCCACGCGCGTCCCGAAATCCTGGCAAAAATTCCGCCAGGCGCATTTCTCCCGCGCCCGCGCGTTGATTCCGCGCTGGTCAGCATGCAGATGCCCGGCGCCGGAAGCACGCTTGGCGTTACGGACACCGGCGCATTCTTCGAGTTCGTGAAGATGTGCTTCGCGCAGAAACGCAAAACGCTCTCCAACAACCTGCGCGCCGCGATTGGCGAAGAACGCACCCGCCTCGCCCTAGCGGCCGCAGGAATCCAGCCGCGCGCCCGCGCCGAGGAATTGTCCGTGCCGCAATTTGCCGCGCTCTATCGCGCCCTGCCTTAGCGCGCTCTTCTACGGCTTTTGCCGTACGCCCCCAAGCGAACACTTTCTCCGCTCCTGGCATCTAATCATTTGGGGAGTCCTGAAGTGATCAGCCCGACAGCGAATCGCGAAACGATTTCGCTCTCGATCAGGAGGCAATCATGAAACTGCAAACGAAGCTGTTCATCCCCATGCTGGCTTTGGCCACCGTTGCGGCGCTCGGTACCGGAAATTTGGCGCCGGCTTCGGCTCAGCAAAACCCGGAAAGCCAGCAGGTCGCGCCGCGCGGATCGGCACCGCAGCCGCCGAAAAACACGCTCGCCGGCCAGGTGGATCGCGCGCTTTCCTCCATGCCGCGCTACACCATCTTCGATAACATCGCTTTCAAAGTCAGGGGCGGCAAGGTTGTCCTTTCCGGACAAGTCGCGCAGCCCATCGTGAAGAGCGATGCCGAAGACGCGGTGAAGAGCATCAAAGGCGTCACCCTGGTGGTCGATAAAATCCAGGTGCTCCCACTTTCGCCGTTCGACGATCAAACCCGGCAAGCGGAATATCACGCCATCTACGACTTCCCGAGCCTCTCGCACTACGGCCTCGGCTCCTATCATGCGATTCGCATCATCGTCGATAACGGCCACGTGACGCTGTACGGCACGGTGGACTCGAAGTCCGACGCCGATACCGCGAACATCCGCGCGAATAGCGTACCCAACGTCTTTTCGGTGACCAACAACCTCACGGTTCAGGCGAGCTAAGCCAAAATCGCGGCGCCGCGAACCCTCGCCACAACGCAACTCGGGCGCGAACCGAAGTTCCGCACGGTCCGCGCCCGGCATGTTGCTAGCCGCGCACCACGCTCCCAGGCATTCTTGCCGCGCGCGTCGCGGCTCTGGGATACTCGCCGGATGAGGCTCGGAATGCGATTTTTGCTGGCGCTCGCGCTCGTCGCCGCCGTTGCGGCACGCGCCGACGAAATTCGCCTGAAAGACGGCTCGAAGATCATTGGCACGATCGTAGGCTTCGAGGATGGCTCGTTTAAGGTGCAGACCTCCTACGGCTTCGCGATGGTCCAAAAGGACCAGATCGCCGAAATCATTCCGACGCCGCCCAAGCCGCCGGCAAAGCCGCAAAAGCCCATGAATGCTGACTCGCCGGCCGCGGCCTCAACCGCCGCGTCCGCGAGCGACGCTGCGCCGGCGCCCGCCAATTCCCTACCGGATGCCGCGGGCGATTCGCCCTCCGCATCGCCGAGTGCCGCGCCAACCGACGCGCCAGAATCTCGTCCAGCCAAATCCGTGAACGCTTCGCGCGCCTCGCTGCCCGCTGCGGTTCGGAATCCCGTTCCCGCTCCGGTTCCCTCACCTGCTCCCGTGCCAGCCGCCGCACCCTCCGCTCCGCTGGCCGCCGTGGAAGCTGTCTCCACGCCGCAGCCGCTGCGCGAAGAAATCGTCGGCAATCTCTATATCAATCGCACCTACGGATTCGATATCTACAAGCCGCCCGATTGGCAGATGCTGCCCGAAGAAATGCATTCGTTGCCCAACGCCGTCGCCGCGATGGGAACCGACGACAGCACCACGCTGCTGCTCGTGGGCCGCGAAACGCGCAAAGGCGCGCTCGAAGCGCAGGCCGCCGCCACCGATACCGAACTTCACGACATTTACGACAATATCCGGCTGATTTCCGCGGCCCAATCCACCGTCGCCGGCGAACCTGCGATCGAGCGCCACTTCCGCGGCTCGGCCGCCGGCCAGGATTGGTCCGTGACCGTCGTGAGCGTCGCCCACGGTTCCGATCTTTTCACCGTGCTGGGCATGACCTACGCCGATTCCGATCTGATTCAAATTCAGGAAAACGTCATCGCGCGCGCCATCTCCAGCCTGCGTTTCGAGCAGCCATGAAACCCACCGCGATCGTCCTGGTCAGTTGCCCCGACGCCAAAGGAATCAACGCCGCCATCGCCGATTTCATCTTTCGCCACAACGGCAACATCGTGCACGCCGACGAGCATCAGGACGCCGAGGAAAAACTGTTTCTGATGCGCGTGGAATGGGAGCTGGAAGGTTTCGCGATCGCCGCCGGCGATTTCGAGCACGCGTTTGCGCCGCTGGCCGAACGCTTCCGGATGCAATGGCGCATGGCGCTTTCAGCCACAAAACCGCGGGTCGCGATTTTCGTTTCGCAACACGATCACTGCCTGGTCGATCTTCTCTATCGCCACCGCACCGGTGAATTGCCCTGCGAAATTCCGCTGATCGTCAGCAATCACGCCGATGCGCAGCGCGACGCCGAATTTCACGGCATCCCCTACCACATGATTCCCGTCTGGCCCGAAGACAAAACCGCCGCCGAGCGCACTCAACTCGATCTGTTGCGCTTCGAGCGCATCGATTTCGTAGTCCTCGCGCGCTACATGCAGATTCTTTCGCCGGAATTCGTGCGCGAATATCCCCAACGCATCATCAATATTCATCATTCGTTTCTGCCCGCCTTCGTGGGCGCCAAGCCGCACCGCCAGGCATTTCAACGCGGCGTAAAATTGATCGGCGCCACCGCGCACTACGTCACCGAAACCTTGGACGACGGCCCCATCATCGAGCAGGACGTCGCGCGCATTTCCCATCGTGATGCCGTCGACGATCTGGCGCAAAAAGGCCGCGATCTCGAAAAAATCGTGCTTTCGCGCGCGGTGCGCTGGCACCTTGAAAATCGTATCCTGGTCTACGGCAAGAAAACTGTAATCTTCGACTAGCGTCTATCGCGGTGTTATGCTGCTCCCATCGCTGTTTTCGTCCGGATGGAGCATGCGCCCTCGTCATTTTCTAATCGTGGTTCTGGTCATCGCTGCCGCCTCGTGGCCTTGCCTGGGCCAGATGAGCGGCGGTCCCAACCCCACCAGCTTCGTATTCCAGATCAACGGCATCGTGCGCGACGGGGAAACCAACCGAGCCATTGGCGGAGTTCGCGTGAACCTTCTGAATATGGGGACGCCTCAGGCATTCGCCCTCACCACCACCGAAGGACAATTTACGTTCTCGGGCGTGCGCAACGGCCGATACGACATTCAGATCAACACTGACGGTTTCAATCTGTTCGATCAAGGTGTCACGATCGACCGTGGTTCCGCTTTCGTTATGGTCGAACTGAAAAAATCCGAGATTGCGGCGCCCACTGCGCCAGGCGCGTCCGTCTCTGTTCATCAGCTCGGCGTGCCCGCGAAAGCGCAGAAGGAATTTGAAAAGGCCTGCGATCTGATGAGCGGCAAAACGGATTATCAGGGCGCAATCGATGAATTCGACCGCGCGATTCAGGATTACCCGGATTATTACGAAGCGTACGCCATGGAGAGCGCTGCCTACCTCGCCCTCTCGGACGCGGCCGCCGCCGAAAAAGCCCTGCGCAAATCGATCGACCTCAGCGCGGGAAAAGACCCCGTGGGTCTGTACCTGCTCGCCGGATTGCTGAATTCCACGGGCCGCTATTTGGAGGCGGAGGGTCCTGCGCGGCAATGCATCGCGCTCGACGCGTCGTCGTGGCACGGATATTTTGAGCTTGCGCGTGCTCTGCTGGGGCTCGGCGATCTGGAGGGAGCGCAGGAAAGCGCGCTCGAGGCTCGCAGTCAGGCGCCCGATAATCCCAGGATTATTTTGCTCGTGGCGAATATCCACGGCGCGCTACGCGATTACGCCGCGTACTTGCAGGATCTTGATAGCTATCTGGCGCTGAACCCGCCGGGACCGATGGCCGGCGAGGTTCGCAAAACGCGCGATCAGGTGCAGCAGGCGCTGGCCGGCGAGCAACCCGCCTCCGCGCCGGCATCGCAACCGCGGCAATGATTTTCGCCGGCGAAATCTAAAATTTTGTGACTTCGGAAAAGCGGAAGCCGTGGACTTTCATGGCCGGGACAACCATCTCGAACGATTCTTCCGCGGTCGAGCGAATGGCTGGGCTTAGCGCCGCGACATTTCTCAGCATCTCCAGCACACTCTGATTGAAACGGAAATTGCGCACGCCGGCGACGATCGAACCGCCTTCAACCAGGAATGTGCCGTCGCGCGTCATTCCCGTGAGCACTTTTTCATACGGATCCACTTCGCGGATATACCAGAGCCGCGTAACAAGAATCCCGCGCTCGGTGGAACCGACCATTTCCTCCACCGATTCGCTGCCGCCGTCGAACACAAGATTGAAGGGCGCTTCGCCCCATTCGTTGGGCAGCGAAAAACCGTGGCCCGTCGGTTTCGTCTTCATCTTCTTCGCGCTCGATCGCGAATAGACCAGATTCTTCGGCACGCCGCGATCGACCAGCAGCACGCGCTGCCGGGGAACTCCTTCTCCGTCGTACGGCGTTCCGGTTTGCAGCGGATGAAACGCGTCGTCCCATAGCGTGATATTGTCGCCCATCAACTTTTTGCCGAGGCGCCCGGTAAAACACGAGCGTTTATCGCGCACCGCGGTCGCGGCGAAATCGTAAAACAAAAATCCAACAAGATCGAGCACCGCGGCCGGCTCAAGGATCACGGTCCACGGCCCGGGATCAAGCGCGCGCGGATTGCGAGATAGGATCGCTTTGTTGCTGGCGCGCTCGGCCAGTTCCTGCGGATCTACAGCGGCTAGCGCCGGAGAATTCTCTTTGGCCCAGCCGGAAGAATCCGCCTCAAGAATTGTTACGGAGAATTCTGCGCGCGTCTGCCGGTACGCCGCGACCAATCCGCGCGAATTCGCAAGCAGCGACGCCGATCCGCCCGTGGTGAAAATTCCGGCGGCGGTCTGTCCGCGCAACGCCGCAAGCTTCGCCACGCGCTCCACCGCGCGCGCCCGGTCCGCCGGCGTGGCGTTCGCGGTTGCAGCGTCAAAGCGCGAAACCTTGGCGTATTTCCGCCGGCCGGCCAGCATGGGCAGAAGATCGGGATCGCGCGGCTGGCTGCGCGCGAGCGTGCCGGAAGCGGCCACCACGCGGCGCAACGATTCTTCGTCGGTCTTGTTGGTCGTCGCGCGGGCGGTGCGTCCGCCGAAAACCGTGCGCACCGAAACGGTCTGCGAAAGCTCGGCGACGTTTTGGTGAATTGTGTTGTTGGCGAAGCGCGTCAGCGCGTCGGCGTTGGCCGTAATGTCCACTTCGGTCTCGTCCGCATCGGAGAGGCGCAGAATGCGCTCGGCGATGCGATGCAGCTCGGCTTCAGCCGGCAGGTGCGCCGCGGCTACTTCCGGTCCGGAGACGCGGCTGGCCTTCGAGCGAGCTTTGCGATGAGCCGTCTTCATGGTTTCGCGAATGCCGCGCCGATTTTCACGTTGCGAAAGCGCGCGGGCGATGCGCCGTGTCCCGTGCCCATGGTCTGCATCGGCTGCCCCTTGCCGCAGTTCGGCGTGCCCCACAACGTCCAATGATCGCGCGAACAAATCGCGTCGCACGAATTCCAGAATTCGGTGGTGATCCCGCTGTAGCTGGGATTTTTCAGCATGCGCGTTTTTTTGCCGCCCTTAATTTCCCAGCCGATTTCCGT
>Ga0302326_10019123_pt1 | contig 14168 bp, 8 predicted proteins | sample Palsa_T0_3_FD_202264 | JGI IMG/M metagenome (GOLD analysis project Ga0302326, IMG submission 202264) | Peat permafrost microbial communities from Stordalen Mire near Abisko, Sweden - Palsa_T0_3 | ecosystem: Environmental > Terrestrial > Soil > Palsa > Peat permafrost | place: Sweden: Abisko... | reverse complement strand
ATGACGATTTCGTCCGGTACGGAAACGACGATAGAGTTGCTCGCCTCCCAGCTTTTTTGAGTTTGGATTCCCGCAAGGGGGCGATAGAGGGTACCCGCGACTGGCGTCGTCAGATGGACGGTGACCTCTTGCCGTGGACGCCATCGTCAACGCAGCCAATTCCTCTCTCCTGGGGGGCGGCGGCGTGGACGGCGCCATCCATCGGGCAGCCGGACGCGAGTTGCTCGATGAGTGCCGGCTTTGGGCGGCTGCAAGACAGGCGAGGCCAAGCTCACCCGCGGCTACGACCTCAAGGCGAAATTCGTTATTCACGCGGTCGGCCCTGTTTGGCGCGGCGGTACGCACGGGGAACCGGAACTCCTGGCTTCATGCTGCCGGCGTTCGCTTGAAATTGCTTCGGAACATCAATTGATATCCATTGCCTTCTCGGCGATCAGCACCGGGATTTACGGTTATCCCGTCGAGCAAGCGGCGTGGGTGGCGATCACGACAACCGGGGCATTCATCCAAAGGCCCACTTCGCTTCATGAGGTCGTTTTCTGCTGTTTTTCTCCGGCCGACTACCGGCTTTATACAGAACTTCTGGTTTCCAGCTCGTAACTGACTCTGGCGGAAATGCCGAAATCGCGGGGCTAATCGCCGCTGGCCGGATTGGCGCTATAGTTGATCTCCGAAGCGTTCGTCAGCAATCCCAACGACGCAAGAAGCGCCTCGTCAATCTTTCCGGAGATAACGAGTCCGTGATTGAATTGATAATCCCCTATCGCCCGGCGCAGACCGACCCCGATCGTACCATCCGGCGGCCCGTTATAGTATCCTTGGTTTGCCAATAGTTGCTCCACGAGCGCCACCACCGAGACGTCAAAGGTATCACCGCCATTGTCCGAATAAATTGAGTCAGGTGACGAGTCGGCATAGGCGTCCGAATCGTCGTACGGCGCTGTGAGATCATCCGGGACGATGAATATGCGGCCATTATTCGATTCGAAATGGCGATGATGATGACGCTGCCCCGCGGCGAGGTTCCGTTGGCCTCCTGCCCGCGTGTTCTGGTTATGGTTCGCTGAGCGCGATTGGTTCGTACTCGCCGTCTGACTGCCGGAGACATTCGCAGGGCCGGCGGTTGAGAGTGGCGCGGCAGTCAGAATTTGAGGGCTGCTTCCGCCGAATGCAGATGACACGTTCGTGGCCGCGCCATGGTCTTGCAGAATCACCGGCTCTCCGGCCACCTGGCCGTGCGTTGCCGCCGAATCGGAACCTCTCATTTCCCGTAAATCGTTCTCGCTGGCGGACGAGTGGCTGTGGCCGATGCTAAACCAGTTTCCGGAACCGCGGCTGGCCGCTTCTGTGCCGGATTCGTGCGCAAAAGAACTCCTCCCCGCACCGGAGCTTGGCGTGACGCCGTTCGCCCCGCCCTCTCCATGCCCACCAGAACCGGTCCCAACGCCACCCGCTCCGCCTGCCCGTGCGGCTTCCACCGCCAAGCCTGTCACGATTACCAACCGCGCTATGCGCAAACCCCACTTCATCGGCATCCATGCCCTCCATCCAGATTGACGGAAAGGAGTCTCTCTTAATTCAACAATTCGATCCCAAATACTCGCGGGGCAACGGCCGCGCAAACGGCGCGAGGGGCGTATCTTACCTGGCATCCGCCCGCGGCAGGAGCCAGTCGAGAGCTTGGTGAAAATCGGCCAGGGCGTATGCGGCTGCCAAACGGAAAATGGAGGGCACCCGCTGCTGTCGGTACCGGGGAGACCGCGGCGACAGTTGCCGACGGCGGAATATGCTCCATCCCGCTACTTGATCCCCTCCACGTTGTATCCCAGCGCAGGGAGGCTTGAGCCGTCCGGCAGCGAGCAGGGCGTATCGCCAAAGTTGGCGGTTACCACCACCCCGTTGGCAAAGCGCGTCCGCTGAAGGGAGTGGTCGGACGTCAACCACTCGTGGGAAATCATCTCGGAATAGCCTGTCGCCCGCGCCACCGCCGTCGTCTGGTAACTCTTTACGAACCGGTCCTTGTTCGCCTCCCAGATTTTCCGGTCGAACATGAACATCGGGGGCGTGCCGTAGAGGGCATTCCAAAGATCGCGCCGGTCCCATAACTTCGGCAATTTGTTGTTGTAGTCGCCCCAATACCATTGGGCCACCACGCAGTCGTGGTAAACCAGTTCCCAAAGCGGCAGCCGATAAACGTGGCCGGTTTGGAACTTGGCGACCTTCTCCGGGACGTCCTCCCAGATTCGCGCCATGTCCCGCCCCGCGTCGGGAATGCGGTAGGGACCGAGGCTCAGCATCCCTTCGAAATAGTCAACGAATGGCACGGCTGCGTCGTGGCCCGTCTCGCTGCCGCAAACCAAGCCGCATCCTTCGCTCACGTAGCGGAGCAGCTCCATCTTGTAATTCTTGCTGTCGGTGCGCGTCATCGGGTGGTTCGGGTCATAGCATTCGCGCCAGGGGCTCGCGGTTGTCGTGTCAATGAACCGGCAACGGTAGGGGTGCGTCGCCAGATCGGGCGGGATGCGCCGTTTTGCGTAGGCCACGGCCTCCCGGTCGCAGAGCGTGCCGCACGGGATCATCTTTCCATCCTTCGTCTCGACTTCCCAGCCGCGCACCCATTGGCCGTCCGCGCCGATCATGAGGTCATGGTTTTTCCACGCGTCGCTCGTCCAGTCGGGGTGAAGCCATTTGAGAAGCGGGAAGTTCTCCGGGTTCATGGCGTCCTGGTAGATGTCGTAGCGGCTGGTCAGGACGCCCATGTCGTTCAGGGCCTTGATCTGGTCCGGCGGCAGGGCGTTGCTCCAGAGGATGCGCCGGATGCCGAGCCCCTGCAGTTCGCGGCACCATGCGGCGGCAGCCGGGTCCCAGCACCAGATGTTCACGGCGCCCACTAGGAGATCCACGGCGGGGAGAGCCTTGCGCTTCTCTTCCAGCGTTTTGAAAAGCCCCGTCTTCTTCGCATACTCGCGGTAACGCTTGGCCATGGCGACATAGCCGCCGCTGTCAGAAAAAATATAGCGGATGACGCGGTCCGGCCCGAAATGCTGCTTCTGGGGCTCCCACTTGGGAACGAGGTCGAGCAGGCCGTCGCGGCGGGGAACGTCAACGGACGCATCGTCCGGCGTCTCGACGATCGCCATCCAGCCCGTGCCGCCATCCAGCACCCCGTACCACGGCATGCAAAGCCCATGGCCGCCATACAGGATGTAGTGCATTGCGGGAAGCGACTCATCGTCGGTGGGATAACTGATTCCCTCGTTCACGGGCAGAATGAGCAATTCTCCCTTCGCGGATGCGAACGGGGCGGGCCAGGCGAGCGGGGCGTCCATCTCGCCCTCTGCGCGGATGCTGACAACCATCTCGGGAGTGTCCCCGTCGAGCCGTGCCGTTGCTGTCAACTCGCGCATTGACGCCGGGTCGAGGAGTTTCAGGTCGATCTTGGGTCCGTCGGCCCTGGCATCGAGGACGACCATGGGTGCCCCGTCCATCCGCTGGACCCACGTCCGGTTCGCCCGGAGATCCTTCACGGCGAACGTGGCGTCGCCGGTGCGGAGGCTGACCTCGACGGCTGCATTGCCGATGGTCACCGCGGCTGGCAGGCCCTGCGTGCGTAGCGCCGAGAGGCTCCCCTGCCGCGTGAGCGCAAAATCGTCGCACCAGACGGTGGCAGGACCATCCCCGATGAGGCGCGGACAGATCGTCGCAATTCCCGGCGCTATGACGAAATGGGAGCGCAAGAAACGCCACTCCTTCGCCTCGCGCGCCACCTGCCCGCCGTATGCCCAGTTGATGACCTTGCCGCCGGCATCGCGGGCGATGGCGCAGAGCATCGCGCTCCCTGCGCCTTGGACGCGGACCCAGGCGCTCAGTTCATAGATCTCGCCGGGCTGGACTTTGAGGGTGAGTGAAGGCGTGAGGCTCCAGTCTTTTTGGCCGGTATGCTCGATGCGCAGGGACTGGGTGCTGCCGTGGCGCTCGGCTGTGTCGAGGACGCCCCTGACCGCCATCGGATCCCGCGCCCAAAGCGGATTCCATCCCTCCGTGCCGTTCTCGAAATTCCCGTTCTGAAGGAGCGACGCGCCGGGAGAGCGAGCCATGTCGGGCGACTGAGCCAGGGAAGCCGCACAGCATGCCTTGATGCAACACAGCGTCGTCAATAAGCGATTCATCGCGGCAAAGCCACGCCGGAACTTGGAGGAATACCTCATGGAGATCGTCAACAATCGTGTCCTGTTTGCGTCTGCGGGCCATTCCTTCAATAAGGGGTATCAGCGGTGGAGGCAAATTCGACGGTTTTCGTCACGACGCCGGCCGGGTCGCAGATTTCGATCACCGCCCCGTTCACGCGACTGTATTGGTGTCTTTCATCGCTCAAGGGCAAGACGGGGAAGGTAATGCCATCGCCGCCTTGATCTTTTCTAAAGCTTCCAATGCGCCCATCGGCAGGCTGATGCTGCCGTCCGGGGCTTCCGGTTGCCGGATGCTTCGGAAGCAGAAAACGGCTTCCGCACCGTGCGGCGTCTCAGAAAAACCGGCGTTGCAGGCCGGGAAGACCTTGCCAAACCGCTGGTCGGAGAGACAATCTCAGAAAACCACCCTACTCGTCATGAACATGAAGCCAACTGGGAAATACCGGCTGAATTCATTTATTTAACTCACATCCCCAATACCTCCCCTATGCGCAAATCCCTCGCTCCCCTGCTTCTCACCCTGTTGCTCCTCTGCGTTTCTTCAGCCCCGGCGTTTGACCTCGCCAACGGCCTGATGTACGCCGTGCCGGCCCCGAAGGGAGGGCCTCCCGCGATGGACGGCAGCGACACTGGCTGGGACTTATCCGCGGCCGAGCCCATCTGGATGTCCACCCAGCTTGCCAAGCAACTGCACGGCAGCCTGGCTTTGAACTACGATGAGAATAATTTGTACGTCTACGCCAAAATCCACATCCCCGGACCGAAGATGACCGATCCCCACGGGCCGACCGATCCGTTTTGGGTGGGCGATGAAGTGGAACTGCGTCTCTGTTCGGACCCGAAACTCGGCTACCCCTTGAGTAACGCGAACCCCGTGATGCACACCTCAAAGCAGGTCTGCCACATCGCTTTCTGGAAGGATACGAACGACGGCCAGGACTACATCAATATCCAGTATGGCGGCATGCATGGCGGCTCGCAGGGAAAAGCCACCAATCCCCCCGGCAGCAAGGTCAAGTTCACCGAAACCGAAAACCAGTACGTGATGCAGGCGGTGCTGCCCTGGTCGTGCCTCAACGTGCCCGACGGCAAGAACCCCTTCAAGCCCGGCGAGCGCATGACGAATATTTTCGGGATTCACTGGCACACCGGAGGCTGGTTCTACGCGGTCAACGCCGTTTACTCGAGCAGCCCTGGGGATTTTGCCTTTATGCAGTGGCAATGCTGGGGCCAGACCGAGTTCAGCGCCACGGGGAACCTCAAGCCGCACCATGAAACGATGGAGGATGCCCTCGCGGCCAGCGCATCGGCCCCGGTGGGCGTCCCGGTCACGGTCAACGTGCCCGAGGCCGGGAAGCTTTCGTTGAATATCGTCGGCGAGAACGGCGAGGTCATTCGTGATGTCCTTGGCGCGCAGCCCGTCCAGCCGGGCCAATACACCGCATATTGGGATGGGCGGGACCAATGGGGTTTTGCGCGGACGCCGGGCAAATATCATTGGGCCGCCTATTTCTCGCACGGTCTAAAGGCCCGCATGGTCGGTTTCGTCGGCTCGTCCGGCACTCCCCCCTGGCCTACCGATGACGGCAAAGGCGGATGGGGCGGCGATCATGGCGTGCCGACTTCGGCGGCGGCGGATGACAGCGGCATTTATCTCGGCTGGCTGGGATCGGAAGCCCAGAGGCAGATCGTAAAGATTGATTACTCGGGCAATACAATTTGGCGCGCCACTCCTTTTGTTCAGGGCGGCTTCGGAGACCTGCGCGCCCTCGCCACCAACGGGAAGTATCTTTTTGCCGCGTATAATGGCTTGCAGCCGATGATCGCCCGGCTCGATCCGAAGACGGGGCTCATCGTTCTTTATAAGAATGTCCCCGGCAATGGAACCACCGTGCCGGTGGAGTCGGGGTCAGCCTCGACAATCTCGCTGGTCAAAGCGCCGGAGGGCAGCCTGCCGGCGGAGGGCGGATACAATGGCATGGGCCGGTCGCCCCAGCCGTATGACGGCACCGAGCCGGATTGCATCGGTCTTGCGGCGACGAACAAGGAAGTCTTTGCCTCGGTTTATTCGCAGAACATTATCCAGGCCATCGACGTTGAATCCGGCCAGCCGACCCGTACCCTCGCCTGCCCGCGTCCCCGCGGTCTCGCCCTCGATGCCCAGGGCAATCTCTACGCCGTCTCTTACGGCGCCGATCAACCGGCGCGGATCGTCCGGTTCGATGGCGCGGCGGGCGGCGCAAAGCCCGTGGTAACGGGCAACCTGGTAGCCCCGGTGGGCATTGCGGTGGACGCCGCCGGCAATATCAGCGTCACCGACGAAGGCCCCAGCCAACAGATCAAAACCTTCTCCGCCGATGGCAGGCTGGCGCGCACGCTCGGCAAGGAAGGCGGGCGCCCATGGGCCGGGACGTACGATCCGACCTCCTACCGCGATCCTTCCGCCATCACGTCGGACAAGCAGGGTGGCCTCGTCGTGGCGGAATCGTCCATCCCCAAGATTTTTGACCGGATCGACGCCGCTTCCGGCAAGACGCTCGCCCGCTGGTTCGGCGCCCCCGGCTATGGAGTGGAAAACATCGCGGACCCCGATGATCCCATGACCAACTATTATCCCTTCGAGCCGGAGGGTTTCGCGCGCGCAACCGTCCCCGGCGAAGGCAAGGTCGGGTTGCCCGATGCCTATTGGGTTCCGCAAAAAGCGGGCATGGAGGGAGTCGGAACCTTGTTCGGGGAGGGTTTTCCCAGCATCAGCACGCTAGCCAATGGCCGCAAGTACTTCATCTCCGATGCCAACCCCCATGCCGTCTGCCTGATCGAAGGTGACAACATCAAACCGGTCGGCCACCTGGACTGCTATAACACTCGCGACCGCCGCCGCCCCGACACCAAGAAGCCCTATATCGAGGTGTGGGTCGATGACAATGGCGACAATAAAGTCCAGCCGTCCGAATTGACGATGCTCGATACCGTGGCCGGCAAGCCCTTGCCGGGCATGTCCCAGGGAGCCGGCACGATGTGGATGGACCGGGACGGCAACGCCTACCTGACCACCGCCGCCAACAGCGTTCTGAAGATACCGGCCGATGGTTTCGAACCCAACGGGGCGATTCGCTGGAACCTCCAGAAGGCGAGTTTCGCCGTGCCGGTCCTCATGCCCAGCAAACTCAAAGGCCTCGGCGTCAGCCCGCGGAGCGGCCCGGTCGGCATCCGTGTCGACAGCGCGGGCAATTTCTATACCTGCATTACAACCACCGTTCCGCCGCTGACACCCGCGCTCGCCGGAAAAATCAGCGTGACCTACCCCACTATTCCGCAGTCGAAATGGTGCGTCTATGCCGATGAAGCGACCGCCAAGCGCATGCACGAGGGCCTGGGCCATACCGCTGAATCCAATGCGGTCAAATTCGCCAAGTATGGACCGGACGGGAAGTTGATCTGGATGGCCGGCCGCAAAGCGGTGGCCGCGCCCAATCCCGGCGAGATGTACCATACCTGGTCCATGAACGACCTCGTGGGGGACAACTACGTCTCCATGTGCAGCGAATGGGGCCCAATCTACTTCTACACCACCGACGGATTTTTCGTCGACGCGCTGATGAACGATCCCAATTCACTCCCCCCGGCGGGTCCGTACACGTTCGGAAGCGAAAACTTCAGCGGACGCGTCCAGGCCTTCGACAAGCTCAAGAAAGTTTACGCCTACGATCAGGGAGGCGTCTACGCGGTGGATGGTTTCGACGACAATATGCGCGTTGCCGGCGAGCAGCGGTTCAATGGCAGCGTGGTGCTGGACAAGACCTACGAGGGCGTGCCACAGAGCGCCATCGCCTCCAGCCTCCAGATCGCTCCCATTTCCGGTGACATCACGCAAAAGGCCGCATGGAGCGCCCTGCCTGAGGTCACGCTCAAGAGCAGCAACGGCGCGCCCCTAGCCACCGCAAAGGTCGGCTACGACAATCAAAATGTGTACGCCTGGATTCATGTGGTCGATGACAAACCGCTCCAGAACGGCGCCAATGATCCGAGCGTCGTCTTCAAGAGCGGCGACGTGGTGGGGCTTGATCTCGGCCCGGGGGGCGACCGCAACTCGCCGGCGTTGGGAGACGTGCGCCTGCTGGCGGCGAAGATGCAGGGGCAGGACCGGCTCATCGCCATGAAGCCGATTTCGAAACTGGCCCGGCAGCCGCAGCAGTATATGACCCCGGCATCGGGCACGAAGAGGTTTGACTTCGTGGGCGATGTCCCCGGCGGCAAGGTCCTCCTGACCCCCGATGCGGATCGCAAAGGCTACACGGCGCTCTTCTCCGTGCCGCGCGGCTTCCTCGAGTTCACGATTGCCCCCGGCACTCCGCTCAAGGGCGACATCGAGGTCCTTCTTTCCGGCATCAAGTCACAGGGCCTGCAAGCAGTCTCGCGCAATTGGCTCTATTCAGGCGGCCATGTGGAAACGACGATGGTCGACGATATCCCGACCGAGGCCTGGCTTTATCCCCAGTATTGGGGCGATATCGTCGTCAAATAGCCGCTCTCACAACTGATCCTCCGGAGTTCCTTGCCGGAGCTCCGGGGGGATCGAGCGCATGATGGGCTTGAACGCAAAGGAAATCCCCCGTTCCTTTTTTTGTGGTGCGCCAATTCAGACCATGTTCCACAGCTTTGCAGAGGGGAGGACTTTCACCCGATTTGACGGTGGTTCAGGGGCTCGGGGCATCTCGGATCGTCAACCCTGGCGCTGTTCACCAGCGCCGAGGCGCAGAGCGGGATCCGGTTTGCGGCGAGGCTGATGCCGCATCGGGCCGGGAGACGCGGAAATTCATGATCAGGCCGGCCGGCAGGGAATCCAGGCAACCGGATCGGCAGACGTTCGGGTTTTGATCATCCCTTTGGACCGAACCGGCCGGGGCGATTCGTCAGCCGCAGCGATCTCTCATCCCATCGGCGAGCCCGGAAAATTTTTGTTTCTGCGGACCACTCGCGGCAGACTGGTCGCGAGATGACCGATGTGATTGTAATTGGTGCCGGCGCCGCTGGCCTGATGTGTGCCAGCGTTGCCGGCCGGCAGGGCCGTTCTGTCGTCCTGCTGGAGAAAGGCGAGCGGATCGGCAACAAGATCCTCATCTCCGGGGGCGGCCGGTGTAACTTCACTAATCGTGCCGCCGGCCCCGAGAACTACCTCTCGTCCAATCCGGATTTCTGCAAATCGGCGCTTGCCCGCTATACGCCGGACGATTTCATCGCGCTCGTGGACAGCCACGGCATCGCCTACTACGAAAAGAAACTCGGCCAGCTTTTTTGTGACCACAGCTCGCGCGACATCGTGGCGATGCTGGAGCGCGAGTGCGAAGCGAGCCGGGTCGAGATCAAGACCGGCGTGAAGATCGAAGCAGTTCGACGCGCCGAGGCGGACGGAAGTTTCGTCGTCGAAACCGCGGACGCATCCATGGAGGCGAAGCGCCTGGTTGTCGCCACGGGAGGCCTCTCCCTGCCAAAACTCGGCGCGACCGACTTTGCTTACCGCGTCGCGCGCCAGTTTGGATTGAACATTCTGCCTCCCCGTGCCGGGCTGGTCCCGTTCACGTTCGGAGGCGAGGCACTCGCTTTTTGCCGCGCGCTCAGCGGCGTCTCCGCCGCCTGTTCGGTGCGGCTGGAGGAGAACGGGAAAAAAGCCCTCCGCCCCCCCGGCTTCACGGAGCACTTTCTCTTCACGCATCGCGGCCTGAGCGGACCGGCGATGCTGCAAGTTTCATCCTATTGGCAACCGCCCACGGGACTGTGCATCAATCTGTTTCCCGATGGCGACGCCCGCGCGTGGCTGAAGGAAAATCACGCCTCCGGCATGCGGCTCAACACCGTCCTCTCGCGCCGGCTTCCCGAGCGACTCGCTTCCGCCTGGTGCGCGGCGTCGGGACCGACCCGGATCATGCGCGCGTATAGTCCCTCTGATCTCGATGAACTCGCGCGCCGCCTCGAGAACTGGACGCTCCATCCGACCGGCACAGAGGGCTATACGACCGCGGAGGTGACGGTCGGCGGCATCGATACGCGCGATCTTCATTCCAAGACCATGGAGGCGCGCGCTGTGCCGGGACTCTATTTTATCGGCGAGGCGCTCGATGTGACCGGCTGGCTGGGCGGCTATAATTTCCAGTGGGCGTGGGCCTCGGGACACGCGTGCGGACTGGCGGTGTCGTCATGAAAAAAAGGCCCGCTCGGGTTCCTCGCGTGCGAACCCCGGCTGAGACCGCGCGGCGTGAGGCGATCGAGGAAATCCGCGCCATTTACCGGGAACTGGAAACACGTCCGGTCGATCGCGACTGCCGCAGACTCACCGAATGTTGCGCGTTCCGCGTCACGGGCCGCACGCCGCAACTCACCCGTGGCGAAGCGATCGTCGCCGCCAAAGCCCTGCGAGCCTCGGGACGCAAAGCCCTGCTGGAACGCGCGGATGGCTCATGCCCGATGCTTCGCGATGACGGCAAGTGCCTTATTTACCAGGACCGGCCCTTTGGCTGCCGGACGCATTTCTGCGCGGCGGCGGGCGGCCCTTACGCACGCAGCGAAGTAATCGATCTCATCCGGCGCCTGGAGGCAGCGGATGAACGGCTCAACGGCTGCGGCCCGCGCACTTTGCCCGTTGCGGTCCGAGACGAGTTGCGCCTGCTGGAGTAGCAAAACGGCACATCAGCCGTCCTCATTGAATTACCACCACCGGGCGTAGCTGACGGCACGCTGGACGTTGAGATACCAGAGCGGGAACGGTTTAGTCGAGGAAACTGTCCTGAAAACAGTCGCGTCCTTCAAAGGCGTCCGGGGTGCAAATCCCCGGTGCTCCGCGTCTTTTACCAAAATCCCCGTAGCTCAACAGAACCAGAGCCGTCCTTTCCTAACGGACAGATGCGAGTGCGACTGCCGCTTTTATTTCGGAAAAAAGTTAGAGCGGCTATCTCGCTTCGCTCGGTTCTCGCCGGGGACAAGGCCCGCATGGTGCAAAAGCAGCACGTCTGGTTCTCAGCCAGAAGACCTCGGAGCATTACCGGGTGCGGGCGCCATTTTGATTCCCTCCATAGCTCAAAAGCAGAGCACCCAGCCGATAACCGGGCGACCGGGGAGCGTTACCTCGTGGAGGGACCAATGGCTGTTTAGCTGAGAGAGATTAGCGCCTCCCTGAAGAGGAGGAGAGGCCGGCGCGATACCGGCAGCAGCCATCACTTTCTTGCGCCATTGGCGTAACAGCTAGCACCCCTGCCTTCCAAACAGACGGCGCCGGGGCAGCACCGTCCCGGCGCACCATTTTCAACGCTCCCGTAGCTCAATGTATAGAGCGCCGCGCTTCGAACGCGGAGGTTGCAGGCGAGATTCCTGCCGGGAGTGCCATTTTCCCCCGCGTAGCCCAAAGCAGAGGCACTCCGTTTAGAGCGGAGAAAGTGCAGGTGCGAGTCCTGTCGCGGGGACTTTTTTCGCTCCCGTAGCCCAAAAGCAGAGGCAACCGGCTTAAACCCGGTACAGTGTCGGTGCAAACCCGACCGGGAGCATAACCCCCTTCAAAAGCCCGTGTAGTCCAACAGCAGAGACATCCGCCTCAAAAGCGGACCAGTGCAGGTGCGAATCCCGCCACGAGCATTCTATTTCAAAGGAACCTGAACCGGACAAGCGAGCGGGGATTCTTTGCTAAAGAAATCGATCCGCGTCTTGCGGGTTGGGGAGCATGCCCTCCGCGTGAGTGCCTCGGCGACTGTGAGTTGATCAAGGTCGCGTGAATCATCGTTGTCGATGGAGGACCAGAGTCGGTCACGAACGTCGCGGACACCGTCGCCCGCCACAGCCGGTTCCTTGATCGACGCCATCTCCTTCAGGGCCGCCTGCGGGAAGTCCGGTTCGAGTCCCCGCTCAATCATTGCCTTGCGTGCAACGGAGGCAAGGGCGGTCCGGTCGGTAGACTGGCCGTGGAAACGCTGGGGTTGATCACTCAAGGTGGTCGGGTTGGAGCCGGTTGGTTTCATAGATATTCACTTCAACGGTGCAGAGGGACACGCATATCGGGATCACAGTTGTATCACGGGAAGCATCTTCAACACAAAACTCTCCTCACAGGCTGGGCGAACAAAGAAATCGTCAGAGATATTTCGCTTCGCTCGACGTTTTGGGAATAGGTTTCTGACGTGGACAAAGCCGCCGTTCTCAAGGCGATCGTAGACGTGCTTCGAGCCGAGTTCGAGACGCTCCACACCACGTCACAAAAAACCCGCGCCACCGGCAATGACGCCGAGAGCAAAGCAGAAGGCAAATACGACACGCGCTCCACGGAAGACAACTATCTCGCCGACGGGCTTGCGCGACAAGCTCACGCCACAGCCCAGGCCGGAGCCGCTTACGAAAACTTCACCCCACGCACATTCGGTCTGGACACCCCAATCGACCTCGGAGCGCTCGTTCAACTCGCGTTCCCGGATGAGACGCACTGGTTTTTTCTTGGACCCGCCGGCGGGGGCATCGAGGTTATCTGCGACGGCATACCAGTCACCGTCCTCACTCCCGGCTCCCGGCTGGGGAGACAGCTCATCGGCCTGAAAACTGGCGATGCAACAGCGTCTCCAAGAGCGGTGGTGCGCTCGGTGGAGTAGAAAGGTGGATGACATCGCTTCCGAGGACGGATTCTTCGAATACCGTTTCATGGGAGACGATCCCGGACATGGTGACAATCGCGGGCTCCGGGAGGCGTTCGAGGGCGCCATCATTCACGTAGGGTTTCACCCCATGGTGAAAGCCCACGTTGTAACCTAGCTTTGCTTAACTAAAAGGCGCAACCGCAGCCTGACCACACTGAATACCACCGTTATGAAGAATAAAATATTAGCCGTCACATTTCTTTCCGCCGTTCTTTTTGTAACCGGCAGCGCCATGGGGCAAGTCACTTCCCAAGGGCAGGAAAATGTCAAAAGCGAACCAAAAACCACCGCCCAGGATGTGAAGGATTACACCTACGCTGAAAAAGCCAAATTCACCGAAGAACTGAAGAGGCAGTTGACCGCGATAAACAAGGATATCGACCAGGTCGATGCCAAAATTGCAAAAGAAAGCGATGAAGCTAGGGCGAAAGCCAAACCCAAACTTCATGCCTTGCGTGTGAAGGCCGGCCAGTTCGGCAAACAAATAGACGCGGCAAAGGACGCCACCGAGTCAGATTGGGATCGCGTGAAGGAAGACTCCAAACACGCCTATAGCGAACTAAAGGATGGGGTCGACCGGGCACACAAGTGGGTGAGCGACAAAATCGCGCCTTGAGGGCGAAATTTCAGCAGAAGATGCGAGACACTTCCGAGGGAGGAGGCTTATGGCGATCAAGGAGTTGTCCGTTTCACGTGGCAACTATTGGATCACAGGGCGCCGTTTGCGCCCAACTGGCTCTCGTCTCTTGCGCTTAGGAGAAATCCGATGGCGAACAGCAAAGATGTCGTGGTCACCGGGGTCTCCACCGGAATTGGTTGGGGAACCACAAAGGTGCTTGTTTCAAAGGGATTTCGCGTGTTCGGTTCTGTACGCAAGCAGGCTGACGCCGATCGTTTGCAAAAAGAGTTCGGTAACGGCTTCGTGCCTCTCATGATGGACGTTACGGACGCCGACGCTGTACATCAAGCTGCCCAGAAGGTCGGTTCCATGATAGGCGACAGGAATCTGGTTGGCCTGGTGAACAATGCAGGAATTGTGGTGAGCGGGCCACTGCTTTATCTGAGGCCCAGCGAGTACAGGCGGCAGTTGGATGTCAACATGATCTCCCCGCTTGTCGTAATCCAAGCCTTCGCTCCTCTTTTGGGAACGGATAAGACGAGGCAGGGTCCCACCGGCCGCGTCGTAAACATCAGCTCTACCGGCGCAAAAGTTGCTATCCCGCTTCTCGGTGCTTATAGCTCCTCCAAATCTGGTCTTGAAGGAATGTCGGACGCGCTGCGGCGAGAACTGATGTTATTTGGCATCGAC
>Ga0302326_10019121_pt1 | contig 14169 bp, 14 predicted proteins | sample Palsa_T0_3_FD_202264 | JGI IMG/M metagenome (GOLD analysis project Ga0302326, IMG submission 202264) | Peat permafrost microbial communities from Stordalen Mire near Abisko, Sweden - Palsa_T0_3 | ecosystem: Environmental > Terrestrial > Soil > Palsa > Peat permafrost | place: Sweden: Abisko... | reverse complement strand
GCCCCTGGCAATATGGACGCCTTAATGGTCCTCTCGGAGAGCCAACTCGCCCAGCGCTTCCGCGAATCCGGCTTCGATTCGTTTTGTAATCCCGCCGCGCCAGCCCCAACCCCACCCGCACCGGCCCCCAAAACCGCCACTTCGTTTTGTAATCGCAACTCAACGCTGTCGGCCGTAAGCAACAAAATTCCCCGGAACGCCCCTTGCCCCTGCCGCTCCGGCGCAAAATACAAAAAATGCTGTGGAGGTCCGACCGCACACGCCATGAAGCCGGCTGCATAACCCGTCCGAACACCTCGAACCCGGCCCGCCATACACTATCGACGCCCGAACTGCGCCGCACCCGCTATCCTCGAACTGAGCCATGCCCGACACCCAATCCCTCTCCCCCGACATCCTGCTCTACATCGCCAAACTTCTCAACGTCCCGATGAAAGGCCTCATCGCCACCATCGAACTCCTCGACGAACACGGCACCGTCCCCTTCATCGCCCGCTACCGCAAAGAAGCCACCGGCAATCTCGACGAAGTCCAGATCCGCGCCATCGAGGAAAAGCTTGCCTACTTCCGCGAGCTCGAAGACCGCCGCGAAACCATCCTCCGCACCATTGCCGACCAGGGCAAACTCACCGACGACCTCCGCGCCCGCATCCAGGCCACCCTCGAAAAAAGCGAACTCGAAGACCTCTACCTCCCTCACAAACCCAGGCGCCGGACCAAAGCCACCATCGCCCGCGAAAAAGGCCTCGAACCCCTCGCCACCTACCTCTGGGAGCAGCAGCCCGGCCCCCTCCCGCTCGCGCAGCTTGCCGCCACTTTCGTCAATGCCGAAAAGGCCGTCGCCACTCCCGAAGAGGCCCTCGAAGGCGCGCGCCACATCGTCGCCGAAACCGTCGCCGAGAATGCCGACTTCCGCAAAGGCCTCCGCCGCATGATGTTCGAAGAAGGCGTCGTCGTCAGCTCCAAATCGGACGGCGCAGTCGACGACCAGGAAAAGTTCAAGATGTATTACGATTACCGCGAGCCCGTCAACAAAATCCCGTCCCACCGCATGCTCGCCATCCGCCGCGGCGAAACCGAAAACGTTCTCTACTTCAACATCGAGCTCGATTCCGAACGCTCCCTCGCCTGGCTCAAAAGCCGCGTCCTCCAGCGCTCCGGCGACTGGACCCCGCACCTCGAACTCGCCACTCAGGATTCCTACAAGCGCCTCCTCAACCTCTCCATCCAGTCCGAAGTCCGCCTCGAGCTCAAGCAGCAGGCCGACCTCGAAGCCATCAAAGTCTTCCGCGAAAACCTCGAAAACCTCCTCCTCGCCCCGCCCGCCGGACAGGTCGCCGTCCTCGCGCTCGACCCCGGCATCCGCACCGGCTGCAAGGTCGCCGTCGTCGATGAAACCGGCAAATTCCTCGGCCACGACGTCATCTATCCCCACCAGCCGAAGAACGATTTCGCGGGCTCGTCGCGCATCCTCAAAGCCCTCATAGCGCAGCACAACGTCCGCGCCATCGCCATCGGCAACGGCACGGCCTCGCGTGAAACCGACGCCTTCGTGCGCGAATTCCTCAAGAACGAATCTCTCGACGGCATCTTCACCGTCATGGTCAACGAATCCGGTGCGTCCATCTATTCCGCGTCCGATATCGCCCGTCAGGAATTTCCCGATCTCGAGCTCACCGTGCGCGGCGCCATCTCCATCGCCCGCCGCCTCCAGGACCCACTCGCCGAACTCGTCAAGATCGATCCGAAATCCATCGGCGTCGGCCAGTACCAGCACGATGTCGATCAGTCGCAGCTCCAGAAGTCCCTCGAAACCGTCATCGAAAGCTGCGTGAACCGAGTCGGCGTCGACCTCAACACGGCCTCATGGGCGCTGCTTCGCTACGTCGCCGGCGTCACCGAGCGGACCGCGCAGAAGATCGTCGAATTCCGCGACTATAAGGGCAAATTCCGCTCGCGCGTCCAGCTCAGGACGGTAGCCGGCGTCGGCCCCAAAACCTTCGAACAGGCCGCCGGCTTTCTGCGCATCCGGGGCGGGGAAAACCCCCTCGACCTCACCGCCGTGCACCCCGAGTCGTATCCCGTCGTGGAGCAAATCGCCAATCTGCTCGGCGTCTCCGTCGCGGACCTGATCCACAAGCCCGAACTCCTCACCAGCGTCAAGCGCGAGAATCTCACCGCGGGCGTCTACACCGTGAACGACATTCTGGAGGAACTGAAAAAGCCCGGCCGCGATCCTCGCGACAAGTTCATCGCCCCGAAGTTCGACGATCAGGTCAAAGAACTGGCCGACCTCAAGCCCGGCATGACCCTCGAAGGCATCGTCACCAACGTCACCAAATTCGGAGCGTTCGTCGACGTGGGCGTTCATCAGGACGGCCTCGTGCACATCAGCGAACTTTCCAACCGCTATATCAAGGACCCCTCCGAAGCCGTTAAAGTAGGACAGATCGTTAAGGTGCAGGTCCTGAGCGCGGACACAAAAACCAAACGCATTGCGCTCTCGATCAAAGCCCTGCAGGGCCCGGCGCCGCGTCAACAACCTAAGCCGCAAATCCCCAAACCAGAGATCAAAGATCAAATTGCAACGTTAGCTGACCGCTGGAAAACGCGAAAATAGAAAGGAGAGAAACTATGTTCCGAGAAGCATTACTTTTTACCGTATCCTTAACCGCCTTCGCCCAGGCGAACTACCAGGCGCTGAAGCAGGCTCTGGCGCTCACCGATGCCCAAACGCAACAACTCCAGGATCTCCAGAAGAACCGCCAGGAAGCCGCCCAGGCCGTCTATCAGAAGATCTCGGATAAGCAGCGTCAGCTCAACGAAGCGCTGGCTTCCCCGACTCCGAATCCAGCCGCGATAGGGCAACTCGAGATCGACATGGCAAATCTCCGCAAACAGATCGGCGCAGGCCCATCGGTGCGGGACGAAGCGCTCGCGATTCTGACGGACGCCCAGAAGGAGAAGCTGAAAGACCTCCAGAACGCCATGCAGTTGCAAAGGGCAGCCAACGAAGCCATAGGCCTGGGCCTCATTAGCGCGCCCCCACCCGTAGCAACCCCCATCCGAGGCGTTTCAAGATGACCCAGGTAGGACAGGCGGTTTCGCCTGTCCAGAACGCGCCCGCGAAGCGGAGCGGCCAATTAGCCGCCCAGCTAGGCCTGCCCCTGAGAGGCGACCCCGATCGCCCCATCCAAACCGCCGCCCTGCTGGAACACGCCACCCAAGCCCAGCTAGCCTTCATAGGCCACGAAAAATTCTTCGAAGCCGGCCTCAACTCCGAAGCAGGCTGCATAATCGCCCTGCCCACCTACCCCGGAACCGAAAACCAATCCATAATCGAATCCCCCCAGCCAAGAGCCCACTTCGCCCAGGCCCTCCAAATCCTCTACCCCACGCCCGCCATCAACCCCGGCATCGCCCCCACCGCCGAAATCGACCCCACCGCCCAAATCGACCCCTCCGCGGAAATCGGCGCCTACGTCGTCATCGGACCCCACGCCCGCATCGGCGAAAACGTCCGAATGGCCCCCGGCTGCACCATAGGCCGCGACGTAACCATAGCCGCCGGAACCACCCTCCACCCCCGCGTCACCATCTACCCCCGCGTAGCCATAGGCCGAAACTGCATCCTCCACGCCGGCGCCGTAATCGGCGCCGACGGTTTCGGCTTCGAACTATCCGACGGCCAATACCGCAAAGTCCCCCAGGTCGGCACCGTCGAAATCGGTAACGACGTAGAAATCGGCGCCAACACCTGCATCGACCGCGCCACCCTCGGCGCCACCATCATCGGCGACGGCGCCAAGCTCGACAACATGGTCCACATCGCCCACAACTGCCGCATCGGGCGTCACGTCGTAATCGCCGCTCAGACCGGCTTCGCCGGCGGCGTCTCTGTAGGCGACTACGCCGTCGTAGGCGGCCAGGTCGGCGTGGGCGACAAAGCCCGCATCGAATCGAAAGCCATCGTCGGCTCCGGCGCGGGTATCCTTACCTCCAAAATCGTACGCGCCGGCGAACCCGTCTGGGGCACCCCCGCCCGACCCCTCCGCCAATACCTCGAACAGGTCGCCACCCTCTCGCGCCTGGCCAAAAAACGCAGGGCCCAAAAAGCGCAGGAAAAATAATGCTGGTAGTGGTAGGCGGCCATTCGCGCAACATCGGCAAGACCTCGGTCGTCTGCGGCATCATCCGTCACTTGCCCGAGTTCCACTGGACAGCCATCAAGATCACGCAATACGGCCACGGCGTCTGCTCCCACGAAGGCGAACCCTGCGAATGCGCCGACCCGCGCCACCCCGTCGCCATGTCGGAAGAAAAGGGCACAGACCCCGCCACCGATTCCGGGCGCTTCCTGGCCTCGGGCGCGCACCACGCCTACTGGCTCCGCACACCCGCCGGTGGCCTCGGCGAAGCCATGCCGAAGCTGCGCCAGGCGATCGCCCGAACCCCCAACGCGATAGTCGAATCCAACAGCCTTCTGCAGTTCCTGAAACCGGACCTCTGCCTCATGGTGATGGACGGCGCCATACCCGACTTTAAACCCACCAGCCGCCGCTTCCTCGACCGTGCCGACGCCCTGGTCGTCACCTCGAACGCCTCCCTTGCCTGGCACGACCTGCCCGCCTCGCTCTTCCAGCACAAACCTCGCTTCCTCGCCCCGGCCCCCAACTACCAAAGCCCGGAACTCGTGGGGCAGCTTATCAAGCTGCGCGCCGTTTGCCAAGCTGCTTGCCAACCGGCGCCACCTGGCCCCGGACCATGAGCACCGCGACCTTGTCCTGCGGCGCCAGGATAGGCCGGGCCGGCCAAGCCCGCATACTTTCAATGAGATCTTGGTTGAAGGCAGCGATGCTGGTGCGGTCCATGGTCAGGATGGCAGTGATCGCCAGCCGCCCATGAGAGGTGAGCTGGTTACGGCGGCGTCTCTCCTGAAGTGCGCCACGAGTGCTTGCAGTAAGTTGCTTGTTGCCAGCAACTTACTTGGAGGTTTCTGGAGAGCGGGGGGTAGTTCCAGGGCTCTGGTGAATTCGCTGAACCCGGAAGGTGGGCACCATCTCCAGCGTGGTCAGGCGCATACATTCCCTTCGGTAATCCCCGGTCCGCAGCAAAAGCACCGACGATCTTCTCCTTATCGTCCTCGTCATAGACATATTTCTCCGGCAGGTTCTGTCGCAGAAAACGGTTCCAGAGCCGGGCAGTGTACCGCGAAACAGCACGCGGTCAAAGCCGGACAGCACACCCAGAATCTCCTTCGTGAATTTGGCGCATCTGACAATATAAATCCTCGGAGGCACGCCAACACTCTTTGCGGCTTTGCCGTTATGCGGAGCAGCTGGGCAACCCACAGAAGCCTGCGGCAGGGCTGTTTCGGGGTGGCAGTACTGGGGTTTTCGAGACACGCGGCGTGTCAAGTTCGTCGTACGTCGATTTTTCGACAGGCGTTAGTTGAAAATACTTGTCGGCCTGGGCTGTGCATTAACGGCGGACACCCGAGCACTTCACTTCGGAATCCTCAGATACGCCAGGGAAGTTCGGGCGAATATGCACGCCGCTCCTGAACGATACCCGACCTTAGATGTGCATGGCCGGGAATGTATCACTACTTCTAACGAAAAGGGCACCTTTTTTGCCGACCCAACAACGGCCGAAGGCTACATCAGGCCCACTCATCTTAGTAAGCATGAACATAATTGGACACTACTTTCCTTTGTTTTAAAATCGTTGATCCTATAAATATTCTTGGTAATTCAGTAAGATTTCAATCGCACGGTGAGAGAATAAATGCCATCAGGTAGAAAGTTGGCGAACAATGCGACGGCCTTTAGAGATCGGTCTAACTGATAACGTGAGCGCCAGTCCTTATACTCTGCCCGGCTCTGCACCGGCAGACTGCTTTAAAACCCACATCGAGCGGTTGGCGTACCTCATTGGCAGAGGCATCGCGACGCCCTCCACGATCCCCCCGGAGGAGATAGAGCAGGCACAGGCTCTCCTGCTCCGCATCGGAATAGCGATGCCTGCCAGCCCTTCGATGCCTGGCAGCCCTTCAACGGCGCGGAGAACCGGCGCGCCTCCGGCCCGGCGGAAGTTCGCGCGCAGCGATTTTCGATCCCGGACCGCGGTCACTCGATAAGAGATCGCGGGAGTAAGATGCGTTAATATAGCGGTGCCGAGACCGCCCGGAACGGGTTCGAAACGGGCCTCGCAAGTTTCTGGACGTTATCCGGTTCATTCCTCGAGGCCGGACAGGGAAGGAAGACCCTGAAGGTGGTTCCTCCGCCCGCGCGACTCTTCACCACAATGGAGCCTCCATGGCCTTTCGCGATGCCCAGGGCGGCCGCCAGTCCCAGCCCGCGCCCCGTGAAGCGGGTCGAAAAGAAGGGATCGAAAATCTTCGCCTGCGTTTCACTGTTCATGCCAGATCCCGAATCCGATACTTCGATTACCGCGTATGTTCCGGGAGATGTCTCAATGTCGGGGGCGTTGCGCGAAATGTATTCCTCATCGAAATGCTCCATGCGCGTGGCGACCACGATATGCCCCGACTTGCCTTCCGATACAGCTTCCGCTCCGTTCGTCACGAGATTCGTGACCAGTTGCTTGATCTGACGTACATCGGCGTTGACAAACAGGGGTTCGGGCGCCAGATCGAACTCCAGTGTCACAGGCTTCGGCAGGGAACTCATTGCCAGTGAACTGGCCTGCCGCACTGTTTCCGAAAGATTGAGCCGGCGGAGAAGTGCGCGTTCATTACCGGAATAGGTGAGCATCTGGCGCGTGAGGTCTGCCGCGCTGTGACCCGCCTTAATCACTTTATTTAAGGCATCGCAGAATTGGCTGTCTTCGGGCGCGTCGTCCAGCGCCATAGCGGCATATCCGAGGATCACCGCAAGGAGATTATTAAAATTATGCGCGATTCCACCGGCAAGAACTTCGAGGCTGACCTGTCTGGCCTCGGCTTGGGTTCGCCTGTCGTTTCGCCTGCGCGTTGTTATGTCCCGAAAGTTGAACTGCATCAGTCGATCGTCGAAAACGCTTCCGACTACTTCCGTTTCCACTAAGCGACCGTACCTGTCCCGCAGACCGACGACCGGAAACTGCACGAGGCCCTCCGCCCGAACCCGCTCAAAACCATCGATGCCCAGAGGGGCTGCGATCAGCGGATCGATGTCCCAGAACAACCGGCCAATCAGTTGCTCGCGACCGAAACCAACAAGGAGATGGACGATCGACTGATTCGCGTCGATGATCCTCCCGGATTCGGCATCCGCGATCAGGAGACCGTCGCTTGCGCTGTCGAACAGGCGGCGGTAAGTCTGCGCCGGGCCGGGTTCATTCACAGTCAGCAAAATCAGATTGTCAGTGCCTTGATTCAAACGGCAACAGTTGATCTGGAAAACCCGATGGCCGATACGTTCAAAATCATGCTCAATGATGACTTCCCGAGACCCTCCGCCGTCGCCACGAAGCCCGAAGTGAAACAGTCTGTGCACTTCGGGAAAATTCCACTGGCCGCAGCCCACATCGAAAATCCGCCGATGGAGGGTTTCCTCGGCAGACACGTGAAAAGTTTCCAGAAACGAACGATTCGCTGTCTGAACCTGCAACTGTTCATTCAGCACGATTAAAGGTTCGCGAATGGCCGTTAGAATAGTATCCCTGTCCAGGCATCCCATCCTGTTCCTTTCCTGGTTCAGCACGATGGTTCGCAGGTTTTCCTCTCGATGAGTTTTGTACTGCGCCCATCGACTATATTTATGTTAGTTTTAGTACCAATTGGCAAGCAGGTGCAAGTGTAAGTTAAGTTAAGTGGCTCCGTTCCGTCCTGTTCCATATCCAGAACAAGAATGGTCTTTTCCTAACATTATGATCTCATCGAACCATCGTGTATCAAGAGAAAATCATGGAGTCTGTTCCGAATTGGAAACAAGACGGTGGTTATCGTTACATTGGATGCTGTAAAAAGGCAAACCACGTGGGCTTCTGTATTTCCTGCTACGCTACCGGCTGGCGGTTTACTGAAGGTCAGATTTCGGGTTTTGGGACCACGTACCCCTGCCGCGATACGATTCGGGCATCCGGATACTGCGCTAGTGCTGTTTGGCTCAGTGCGACCTTAATCCGACGGCGCTGTCCACGCTTTGAAGGTGGCGTTCGGATTCGACACTGCGCGCGGGCAGCCTGCCGCATCGGCGACTTCGCCTCCCGTTTCCCAGGCGATGTCTTCGATGGAATCGAAGGCGCTGAACTTCATGAAAGCAAAAGCGCCATCAATGCCGCACGCGTAATCGGCCTTGCAGGGCAGAATGGCAATCTGCGCGCCGGTTAGCAACCTGCCCCACGATAAACTAGGGCCACAGCATGAACGCACGCATTTCGATTGTTTTTCTGACCTTTTTGGCCGCCTTACCCGCAGCCGCGCAAACCCCTCCCGGCATTTTCGAAAGCGAAACAGATATCGGCACTCTCTCCCACCCGGGGGCATCCGAATACGATGCCGCGAAGAAAACCTACACCCTCACCAGCAGCGGCGAAAACATGTGGGCCGATGAAGACGACTTCCACTTCGTCTGGAAAAAGGTAACCGGCGACATCACGCTCACCGCCGACATTTCATTCCCCGCTACCACCGGCAACGCGCATAAAAAGGGCGTGCTCATGGCGCGCCGCAGTCTTGATAAAGATTCGGATTACGTGGATGCCGCGTTCCACCTGGCAGGCCTCACCTCGCTGCAATCGCGCGATCAGAAGGGCGCCACGACGCGCGAAGTGCAGTCCTATATGTCCTCCCCGAAGAAACTGCGCCTTGCTAAGCGCGGCAATTATTTTTTCATGTATGTTGCAGGCGCGGATGGTGTTTTCCACCTCTCTGGCGGCTCCATGAAACTGGCTCTGGACCAGCCTTTTTACGTCGGAATCGGCGCCTGCGCGCATGACAAAGACGGCATCGAAAAGGTCGCCTTCTCCGATGTCGATCTCGCCGCCGCGCCAGCCTCCACCGGTACTCCGAAGCTCTTCAGCACGCTCGAGGCTGTCCCCGTGCAGTCCACTGACAGGCGCGCCGTCCACGTCGCCGAAGGCAAGCTCGAAGCCCCCGGCTGGAGCAAGGACGGCAAGACCCTCCTGTTTGCTTCCGACGGACATATCGTGAAAATCCCCGCGGCGGGCGGCACTCCGGAGCCCCTCAAAACAGGCGGACTGACCCATAACGGAGTCCATTTCGGTATTTCTCCCGACGGCACAAAACTCGCGCTCACGGAAGAATCGAAGAGCAAGGCCTCCATCTACGTGGCGCTGGCCGATGGCGGATCTCCCAAAGGAGTCACCAAGCTATCGCCCTCCTGGTTTCAAAGCTGGTCTCCCGATGGAAAAACAATTCTTCTTACAGGCCGGCGTAAAGTAAGCAAGCTCGACAAACTCACGGATGCGGCGATCGGCGTCATCGAGAACAGACTCGAAATGTACACCATTCCCGTCAAAGTGGGCCTTGAGACGCCGTTGAATGCCGGCGAAGGCACGAACCCCGTTTACTCGCCCGACGGCAAATACATCTACTTCGATTCCACGCGCGGTACCGGGATCCGGCAGATCTGGCGTATGCTGGCGGACGGCACCAAGCCGGAGCAGGTCACCACCGACGATTTCGCCAACTGGCATCCGCACGTCTCACCGGATGGCACTCAGGTGGCGTTCCTGACCTGCGACAAAGCTCTTGCGGATAAGCCCGAAAATAAAGACATCAAAGTGAGGTCGCTGGTGTTTGCCGACCGAGTCATCCGGGTCATCTCAAACCTTTTCGGAGGTGAAGGTACGTTCGGTACCAACCCCTGGTCCGCCGACAGCAAGACCCTTTCGTACGTCAGCTATCAGATGATTCCGCAATAACTCGCGGCGACCGTTAGACTAAGGGGCAATGGCGGCGGGTCTGACGGATCCCACCGAAATACCGCTGGCTGTCCTTACTGTCTTCGCTTCCGCGCGACTGATGCGCGAGATCTTCGAGCGCTTACGACAGCCCGGCATCGTGGGTGAAATTCTTGCGGGCCTTCTGGTGGGCCCGCACGTTCTGGCCTGGATTCGCTCCAACGACTTCCTGACCGCGCTATCCGAAATGGGCGTTAGGTTTCTGTCTGCGGCGTGACGTTTTCCTTCATGATGGCCGGCGGTATCGCGCTCCTCTGGCGCCTGCCGCCGGTGGAAGCCATGTTCATCGCCGCGGCAATGGTTGCGAACAGCGTCGTCATCACGGCCGAAGTTCTGTCGCGCGGACTGCTCGACCTGCGCGCCAGCCGCGCGATCCTCGCGAGCGTGGTGGTCGACGATATCCTCGGGCTCATCGTGCTCGCCGTCGTTTCCGGCAGCGCGCAGGGCCGCATGAACTCGTTCGATCTCATCCTGACGGCCACGCTGGCATTGGGTTCACGCTGCTCTTCGGGCTCAGGCTGCTTGCGGTCTACGCGGGCGTGGCAGCGATTATCGGAGCGTTCCTCGCGGGCATGGCACTGTCGGAAACCGTCGAAGAGCGCGTGCGGACGATGACTGCCGGAGTCTCCGAACTTCTGGTTCCGTTCTTTCCGGTGGGGATTGGGATGCGCCTCGATCCCGCGGTTTTCTCGAACGCCCGAACGGTCTTACTCGCGATCTCTTTGCTGGTGGCAGCGCTGCTCTCGAAGCTGATCGGCTGCGGGCCGGGTGCTATCCGACTGGGCAGGACCGATGCCCTGCGCGTGGGCACGGGCACGGCTCCGCGAGGCGAGGTCGGTACGGTAGTGGCGCAGTTAGGGCGTAAGCTGGGCGTCATGCCGGACAGTATCTTCGCTATTATTATTTCTCTCTCCGCGGCGACAACTCTGGCGGCGCCGCCGATAATCCGGCTGGCCTTTCGCGGCGCTAAGACGGAGCGTTAAGATGGTACGGTCTCTAAAATGACACTCAACATTCGGCTTGGCCTGATGATGCTGCTGAATTACATCATCTGGGGTTCCTGGTACGTCACCATCAGTACCTACCTCACTACCACCTTGAAGTTCACCGGCACGCAGACGGGCGCGGTGTTCGGCACCACGGCACTAGCGGCTCTCCTTTCGCCGTTCTTCGTGGGTCTGATCGCGGATCGCTTATTCGCCACTGAAAAGGTCCTGGCCGCGCTCTACGCGATCGGCGCGGTGCTGGTCTTCACCGTGACAACGGTAACCAGTTTTCCGGCTGTGTATGCGCTGATGCTGCTCTATTGCCTGAGTTACTTCCCTACCATCGCGCTCACGAATTCGCTCGCCATGCAACAGGTTAAGAACGTAGGGCAGGATTTCCCACCCATCCGTATGATGGGCACGCTGGGGTGGATTGTGATCGGGCTGGCGATCGGCTACATGAAGGTCGAAGCGACCGCGACGCCGTTTCTGCTGGCGGCGGGTGCGTCGGTCGTCATGAGTATTTTCAGCCTGACATTGTTGCCGCATACGCCGCCGCGCGCCAAAGGCGAGGCGGTTACGGTGCGCAGCATCCTGGGACTCGATGCGTTGTCGATGATGAAGCGGCCGTCCTTCGCGGTCTTCATCGTGGCGTCTATTTTGGCCTGCATTCCGCTGACGTTTTATTTCTCATTCACCAACGATTACCTGAACGACGTAGGCGTGCAGAACGCGGCGGGTAAGATGACGCTTGGACAGGTGTCTGAAGTGCTCATGATGCTTTCGATGCCGTTTATTTTTCGATGGGTTACCGTGAAGTACATCCTGGTGGCCGGGCTGCTTTCGTGGACCGTTCGCTACGCGCTGCTGGCGCACGGCAACGCGGGTTCGAGCGTGTGGATGTTCTACGTGGCCATTATCCTGCATGGCATCTGCTATGACTTCTTCTTCATGACGGGCCAGATGTATACCGATCAGGAAGCGCCGCCGCATCTGCGCGGGACGGCCCAAGGGTTCATCACGTTTGTCACGTATGGAGTGGGGATGCTGGTTGGCTCGTTGCTTTCGGGCGTTACCGTGGATTACTTTAAGGGCAACTGGCCGGCGTTCTGGCTGAGTTCGGCGGGGATGTCGTTCGTGATTCTGCTGATGATCCTGTTCTTCTTCAGAAGTTCGGAGAAGATCGAACAAAAGGCTACGGCGTAGCGTGAGGTCTTGTGAAGTGTTAATGGGATTCGCCGTTCAATCCTCCGAGAACGCCTTCACTTCCGCCAGAAAACCCTGCGCCGCATTCAGGTTGTAGCCGCCTAATTCCCTCATCAGCCATCGCAGAGCCGGAGAGCCTTCTTCGCGAGCGCCGAATCTCCGCGACACCCAGATGGCAAGCGGAATCAAAGCCAGACCGAACGCCACGTTGCTCACCAGAAACCCAGCCCCGGGCACCCGGTACGCGTCCACGGCCCAAAACCCTTCGAGCGCAACGATCAGGAATGGCGCCCACCACACCACCTGCCCCGTCAGCAGCGCCCATTGCGTCGCGCGGACACGCACGGCCCGCAGGCGCTCGATCTGTTTCTGTATCTCCGCAACTGGCATCTCATAATCGATCCGCACCGCCATCGCCATCATTCGCACCGACACTGTCAGCATCGCAATCGTCCATACCTGCAACACTACGCCGGGCAACGCAAACCGTGGCTCGGCCCAGTGCCTGTAAATGAAATTGCCCAGCACAACCGCCACCGCCAGCCCGAACAAGGCCCCCGCAGCCGTCAGAGCCGCGAACCGGCGCAGCGGCGTTCGCACCCGGTCCATCTTTGCGGCCACCAGCAACTGCCGGTTCAGGCGAATCGTGAGATCCAGTTTTCGGTCATATTCAACCCACCGGTCTTTCATTACGTCAAGTTCCATATTCCTGCCTCAATTTGTTTTTCAATCTGTTGATTTTGGTTGCGACATTCGTCTCGGTGATGCCGAGAACGTCCGCGATTTCCCGATAGGTTTGCTCGTCGAGATACATCAGGATGAGCGCTTTGTTGAGCGGATCGAGCCCGTCGATAAAGCGGTAGAGAAGCTGCACGTCCTCCGGCCGGCTGTCGCTTTCACCGGAAGCCTCGATCAGCCGCGCCTCGTCCGAGATGATGCAGCGCGTTCGTACGTTCTCACGCCGGTAGAAAGAGATGGCAACATTCAGCGCGATCCGGTACATCCACGTTGAGAACCGGCAACGCCTGTTGATATTCTGACCGTCAAACCTGCCGAACGATCGCCAAAGCTGGACAAGGATTTCCTGCGCCAGATCTTCCCGCGAGTCGCGATCACGGCAGTAAGAATGGCAGATCTTGTAAAGGATCTTTCGGTGATCGTCGACAAGTGTTTGAAACTGTTCCTGAAGACCTGACGTTGTCATCGGCCTGCCGCGCCCATCCTTTCACACTGTTATTCGCAGCAGGCCGGAAGAAATCACAGGATGCGGCTCGAATTTGCTATCGTGCAAATGTGCGCCTCGAAATCAAGACCGTAGGTTGCAGCGGACAGATCTCGCTCGGCAAGAAGTACGCGGGCAGAACCGTGACGGTTGAACAGGTTGCCGAAAGGCGTATGGACCATCAAAACGGCGCGTGTGATCCCGGATGACGAACTTTGGCTGCATACACCTGAAATGCGTGCAAGTCTGGATCGTGCTCTCGAATGGTCGGCATCCCATCCCCGTGCTGAAACCGATCTCGGCGCGCTGGCAGAGAAAATGAAGCGCAAGCGTTAACATCTGCCGATGCCCGTCCGGCTCGACCTGAATAATCTGACGTTTCAGGAACACTGGTTTGCCCTTGAATGGTTTGCGTTGGAAAAAGAGGAGCAATTGGCTGTTCTTCATTGCTGCGGCAAACTCGCAAAGATGGACTGGGACGCGATCTATCGTGACAAAGGACTTCGCTGGGAACCGATCCAGAGCCGCACCGGTAGGACTGGAGAACGCCTGTACTCGATCCGGATGAGCGGGAAAGTGCGGGCCGTTGGGAAGCGTAGCGGAGAATTCGTCGAGTTTCTGACGCTGCACGCGGATCACGATTCAACCTACCGATAGCCTGGCTGGCGCTGTCTATGCCAGCCCTCGCAACGCCTCGTCCACATGTTCTTCGAACCTGCTCTGGGAGGAAAAAACGTGGCGCACAATTCCTTTCCGATCGATTACAAACGTAGCCCGGCCCGCAATCAAAGCGAAGAAACTCGCCGCACCGTAGAGTTTCCGTAC
>Ga0302326_10019114_pt1 | contig 14173 bp, 17 predicted proteins | sample Palsa_T0_3_FD_202264 | JGI IMG/M metagenome (GOLD analysis project Ga0302326, IMG submission 202264) | Peat permafrost microbial communities from Stordalen Mire near Abisko, Sweden - Palsa_T0_3 | ecosystem: Environmental > Terrestrial > Soil > Palsa > Peat permafrost | place: Sweden: Abisko... | reverse complement strand
CAAATCGGAACTCAAGCCGGGCCTGATTCTCTTCCGGCGCGGCGACGTGGAGCATCGGATGTGGTATTGCCGCATGAAGATGCCCAAGGCCGACCGTTACAAGACGGTTTCGCTCAAGACAACCGACCCCGATGTGGCGCGGGAACGCGCCTTCGATCAAGACGCAGACATCCGATTCCGCTTAAAACATGACGTTCCTGTGTTCAACCATCCCTTCCGCGAGGTGGGGAGAGAGTATCTGCTGACCCAGGAGGCGCGGGCGAAGCGCGGAGAAATCAGCGCCGCGCGGCCCAAGAAGGTCCGCGCCATCATCGAAGGCGCTTTAGACAGATATGTAGGATCAACGCAGGTCCACCTTATCGGTGACGAGCTTTGGGGCGGCTACCCGGCATGGCGGCGGGAGAACGGCGCGGGTCGTCACAAGCGCAACGGCGTTCGCCAAGTCAGCGACGACATGGCGCAAGCCTTTGCGGATAAGGAAGCCGAGCGCCGCACCAAGGTTCAGCAGACCCTCGGCATCAGGGTTTTGAGACCGATTGAAGTCAAACCTTCCGAAGAACGGGTGGTTCCTTTTATCAGTGATTCCACCATCCGCTTTGAGATGTCCATCTTCGGGGCGGTGATGAGTTACGCCATCAAGAAACGCTACGTTCCTGCCAGCCAGCGTTTTGACGAGCGTCCAAAGCTCAAGTCCATGCGGCGCGACGAGTTCACGCTGGAGGAATACCGCAAACTCCACACTGTCGGAAGGAAGTGGATTGCGGAGGCACAGAAGCCTTCAAGCGTCTGGTATCGGACTGTTACGTACAACATGATCCTGATTGCGTGTAATACAGGCATGAGGCCAGCGGAGATGAAGAATCTGCGCTGGCGCGACATCATGCCCGCAAAAGACCGCGAGGGACGCGAGATTGTCGTGCTTTTCGTGCAGGGCAAGGGCAAGTCGCGCAAGCTGGTGGCTCCCAAGAGCGTCGGAGATTATCTGGAACGCATCCGCGCTACCTCCAAAGCCACCGAACCGGACGACAGAGTATTTACCAATGTCACAGGCAAGCCCGCAAAAACTCTCTACAATTCCCTGATTGCCGATCTTCTGAACGAAGCGAAGCTGCGCGAAGGCACGCAGGGAGTTCCGCGTTCGACGTACTGCTTCCGGCATACCTATGCCACGCTCCGATTGCAGGAAGGAGTGGACGTGTATTTCCTCGCCGAGCAGATGGGAACTTCCGTCCACATGATTGAAAGCCACTATGGACACGTGAACACCATCAAGCACGCCGACCGCGTGTTGCAGGGCATGGCGGGATGGGAACTGCCGCAACCGGAACCGGACGATACCAAGGCCAAGGCGTCAAAAGCGGCAGCGACCCGCGATCAGTCCAAAAGAGGTCAGCGCAACAAGCCGCGCTGACCTGAACCTCCCCAAGCCGTCTTTTGCCGGAGCCGCTGGCGGAGGCTGGCGCAGGGAGGTAATCCTCCCAATTGTCCGGCCCGGATTCTCCTCACTGAGATTTTTCTGATTTGCCGCTGCCCCGCTGGGGCGTGTTTTAGCGGCAAATCTCCCCTGCACGTGCCGCCGCCGGCGGCTGTTCTTCGTGCAGCTCCAATCTTCTAGAGCTACGGCTGCCGAAAAGCCTACCAAAACAAATCTTAATGTCAAAACAAAACATTTTGTTTAAACATAGGTCGGTGATATGATATACACCGTTGTTTGTGGAGGCCAGATGGAAAGAAGGCACGACGAGATCCTGACCGCTCGGCTTGAGGATGTCTTGCTAAACGGGTGTTCGCACATCACGTGGGACGAACTGTATCACTGGTACGGTGTACAGAAGATTGCGGCTGGTACTTGGCGCGACCTGAAGACACGCTGGGAAGAAGTCACGAAGGGGCGAAAGGCAGGTCCGCTGAAAAAGGTCGAGGGACGCGGCGGAATGTTCCTCCACGATGGGAGCAAATCCAAGTTCGTAGATCCCGATGAGTGAAGGTAGATGCGTAAAATTAGCGTGCCGGCGTCCGATTCATACTCAACAGACCTATGGAACGCCACGAACTTAAACGGGACTCTGCTCTGAAGCAATGGTTTTGTCTCGAATGCGGCCGCACTTCGAACCATGTCGGCAAGCTGGCCGCTCAGGACGAACTGAATAAGCTCGCCTGTGTTAACCCACAGAAGGCCGCAGATTCGCGCCGGATCAAGCGAAAAAGCGACAAACGTTTCCCAAAATAGGACAGCCCCACCGTGACGTGGGTCAGTTTGAAAATCTAGTAGGGGATGCGTCTGCCGCTGATTCATGGCATCATGTGTTTATGCGTAGTCGAGCAAGCAAAGGGCGCGATTTCTTCGCAAATGCCCGTCGTGTTGTAGAACAGGCCATCGGCGAACAGATGGACGGCACTCGGCTTGAAAACCCCGACGCTGGCAAGAATCCGGCTGCCGTGGCGCTCAGTAAACTCGGCGCGTCAAAAGGCGGCAAGGCGAGAGCCGCTAAACTCTCGCCAGCCAAACGTAAACAGATTGCGAGAAACGCCGCCGCCAAGCGATGGGGCAAGGATTAACAGCAGCGATTCAGTTTGCCGCCGCCCGTTCCACTCCCTTAAGTCATGTGGCAACTGTACAGTCTTAAGGAGAAACTGTTTTTATGGCGACTAACGACAGTCAAATCCGCTGCGAACATTGCCCAAGCAGGACGCCGCTGAGACCTGATCCCGTAGAGTTAGAACGTGCAAAGCATGGCGTGTTTGATCCGCCTTTGGATGAAGGAATCCGTAATATAGTGCTTACCCTGTTGGGGAACGGAGTGGAGACATTCGAGTCCTGTGAGGGCGGACCCGGGCACAGTTTCCCGGAACCAACCGTACGATTCGAAGGGGGAGCGTCCGAAGGTTTGAAAGCAATGGCGATCGCGATGGAAAACGGATTGCCGGTTTTTAGATTGAGGCGAGTGTGGGGGATTATCGATAAAGCTATTCATGGCCCGTGGTGGGAAATGACGTTTAATCCCCCAAAACTCTCGCTCCCAATGAAGGACTAACGCCCTTCGTTATTGAATTGTTGGCACTTCTCGCAAAGCCGATAACCACCAGTACCAGCTTTGCGCTCCCACGAAGGGATGTCACGTCCCGGAGGACATACGTTGTTATTGTGGTGAACCCGAAGGTTGGCAGCCTTCTGGTTTTCGTTGATCGAATAAAACGCTGCGACTTGTGTCATTTTCGTGTCCTCATACTTGGTTGTTACATCAGTTACGGGGATTGACAACCAGAGAGGGCAGCCATACCATTAAAGGTTTTCTGGCTGGCCGATCTGGCCACAGAAACGGGGAGTGCAGAACGGCTATGTCGCGAAACTAAGTTCGTCCTGCACTCCTTACACTGCAACTTTATTTCCCAAACTCGATGAGCTTGCCCCCTTTGCCGTTATCCTCCTGATCTAACTTTTCTCTAGGGATGAGCCGGAGTTGCGGTTTGTCCCGAAAATAGCCAGAAGGAACACAAACCAAGTCCTCCAAATCCGGCGCAGAAAGGCAAAGGTCGGCCAGAATTTGTTCCTTTGTTCTAATGTCCGATGCAACCAACATGTCGATGCTGCGGGGGAGGAGTCGCGGTGTTTCAGGCAATAGAGCATCATCTAGGGGCTCCCACTTCCGCCATCCTCTCCGACTAAGATTTATCCAAGTTCGCCGTAGTTGAATTTCGTCCAAGATGCCCAGCTGTTCGCAACGTTTAACCATCGCTTGGATTGATACCCTCCAGCGATCCTTCAAAGTGTAAAAACCGTTGAGAGTGGGTGCCCATAGTTCCGCCGTGAACCGTTTAGCTGGAAGTAAGAAGGCCAACGCAAACCGATGGCATTGATTTTCCATCAGACGATTTGTGCTTGCACCTCGAAACTGTTTCCCGTCAATCCCACGGTGCAACAAGAGGTGACCAAGCTCATGGGCGGCATCAAAGCGTAATCTAACGGCGCTCGCTTTTTCTGAATTGAGAAAGATATAGGGACTATCTGCGGTAGGCCACTGCGAGAATGAATCCAGTGTTTCGGTTGCCAGTTCGCCTTTTGCAACTACGATCCCGTTGTTTTCTAAAACTAGTAGAAGGTCTGTAATTGGAGTGTCACCGAGGTTCCAAAACACTCTGCACTGTGTGGCGATTTCCTCTATCTGGTCGTTTGTGATCTGCGTCGCATCTGTAGGCAAGACAAACGCAGGAATATTGAGAGAAGGAAGCTCCAGAAATTGTTTGAGGTACGCGACGATTTCCTTGAGCCACTGAAAGCGTGCCTCAACGCGCACTCTGGCCATCTTCGTTGCTGTACTCATTGAGCGATACCAAATACACGTTTGATCAAACGGCTCAAGATTTTTCAAAAAGAAAGAGCGGGGACAGTTGAGCACCTGCGCTAAACGATCCATAACATCTGGACTCGGAGTCTGCTTGCCGCGTTCGTACTGGGAAACATTTGCGCTCGTAACGCCAATCATTTGAGCCAGAGCAACCGCCGTTAAACCACGCGCTTCCCGCGCTTGGATAAGCCTCTCGTTGTTAAATCCGGGAGTTCCGATCATTCGCCTTGCGCCTTGGTCTTAATGCGTGGAATCGCTTTGTCGGCAATCTTGATCTCAATATCAGCGGCCACTTCGCGCTGCTGGTATATCTGGAGCAAGTCGCGCACGTTGTAAACTTTTGAATAGCACGTCAGATCAGTGTCAGGAATCCCGATATGGAGGAACGGGGTGAAGCCTTTTTCTTCGTCGGCTGCATTCGCGGTTTGCCCATGAAGCACGTATATGTTTACACGTCCAGATTTACTCAAACCCGGAAGGGGTTCAAGGAGCAGTTCGGCTCTTAGGTAATAATCCAGGTGCTTATTGATGGCTGCGTTTTGCTTTCTAGTTTCGGCAGGGGGCACGAACTCTCCTGGGGACCCGACATGGTGGGCCGTAATAACTAATCGTTTGGTCTTGACGAGCACATACGGGTAATCATTGATATGGCGCATGTCGTAGGCTTTAAGCCCTTGCGCTCGGGCACTGGTGCGGAAGACGTTCTCGAACATCGCACGCCGTACGAACGGGAACACCGTTTCGGCCTCTTGTTTTTCCCATAAGGCACCGTGATAGGAATAGCTGTAAGCTTCTCCATACAAAGCATCTTGCTTTGTCACAAGATCTTTCCAGAAGGCTGCCGGACTGCCGTCGATTATCAGATCACGGACCGCATCTTCCATTGTTTCCACTCCAACCCTTGAAATGGCCTCACAAGTTAAGTATGGTGCACAATAATGCGTAAAAAGTAAAGCATAAAGCGCATTGTGCTGCAAAATATTAAGAGTTGCATTAACAAACCTTTGTCGTGCAAGCATAATGGTTAATATGAATCGGCTACAAAAATCACGCAGCGCCCAAGTCATAAGGTGCCTGATCGAAGGCCGCTCCATTCAGGCGACCGTCCGAATGACAGGAGTTTCCAAGAACACAATCGTTAAGCTGCTGGCTGATCTGGCCGATGCCTGTGTTGGCTACCATGACGCCAATGTTCGGAATCTCAAGGTGCGCCGTTTGCAGTGCGATGAAATCTGGAATTTTGCCTGGGCGAAAGCGAAGAATGCAACCCCTGAGCAAAGGGCGGAAGGCCAGGGTGATACTTGGACGTGGACGGCAATCGATGCCGACACCAAGCTCTGTGTGAGTTACTTAGTGGGCGGACGTGATGCGAGTTGGGCAACGGAGTTTATGCACGATTGCGCTCGGCGCATCAGCAATCGAGTCCAGATCACTACGGACGGTCACAGGGCATACCTTGAGGCTGTGGAGATTGCCTTCGGAGCCGACATCGATTACGCGCAATTGCAGAAGATTTACGGCGCACCAACAGAGAGCGATACGCGTTATTCTCCGGCGTGTTGCATTGGCTGTGACATGAAAACCGTGAGCGGCAATTCCGACCCTAAGCACGCGAGGACCCGCTTTTTTGAGCGCCAGAACCTTTCCATGCGGATGAGCATCCGGCGATTCACTCGCCTTACGAATGCCTTCTCTAAGAAAGTAGAGAACCACGCAGCTTCCGTGGCGCTCTGGTTTATGTACTACAATTTCTGCCGAGTGCATCAGACGTTGCGAGTAACGCCAGCAATGGAAGCCGGAATCTCTGACCACGTTTGGAGCATTGACGAAGTATTGCAGATGGCCGAGCCTTACATGCCGAAGCCGGAGCCGCGTGGCTCTTACAAGAAAAGAATTTCAAACTGACCTTATCCGCTGAAGGCCTGATGACCAGAACCAACAACAAGTCACGGATCTCAAGAAAACGAGGGGCAGCTGCAGGAAATCCCCCGGATCTGGCTGTCGTGTTGGCGGCCTCACCTATGACGCTGAGCGTCAATCAGTATCAGGAACTCTCCCGCGCGACCGATCGAACTGCGAGGAGGATAGGCTCCAGTCGTCTGGATTTCCCCTTGCTGGGGCTGTTTGGAGAGATCGGGAGCTTACTGAGTGAGCTTAAAAAAAAGCAGCGCGATACTGTTTCCTATGTTGGTTACGAGGAGTCGGTTGTCGAAGAACTCGGTGACGTACTGTGGTACTTTTCGAGTCTAGCAAATCGCGCCGGTATAACCCTATCCGAGATGGCTCTTCAGATTCACCGTGACCTGAATAACGGCGGGCGGCTAAGCCATCAAACACAAGACATCATGTTTGCCGCTTTCCAGCCAGCTTTGGAGGCAAGGGGACCCGGTGCTCAAGATTCGTTCGAAGCCACTCTGATGCGTTTGGCTGGCGAAGCAGGAAAGTTAGTTGCCGACTTCTCCGCTGGGCGCATCGAGAACAATTCAGGTCTGCTTTCAACTCACATGTCGGCAATCTTCCTTGCGCTCATCAATGCCGCGAACGAAGCGCATGTAAGTCTTGCCGAGGCAGCCCACCGAAACCTGGAGAAGATTTTCGACCGCTGGCCCGATAAACGTACATATCCGGCATTATTCGACGAAAGCGATGATCCTGCCGAGCAGATCCCACGACGCATAGAAATGCAAATATTTGAGAAGACCCAAAACAATCGGACGCACGTATCTTTGCGTTGTAACGGCATCAATATTGGTGATCGTCTGACGGACAATAAGCTTGAGACGGATGACTATAGGTTCCATGACGTTTTTCATTTGGCGAACGCCGCTATTCTCGGATGGTCCCCCGTCATGCGCGCACTGTTCCGCGTCAAACGGAAGAGCCGGCCCAAGTTGGACGAGGCAGAAGACGGCGCGCGCGCCATTCTCATCGAGGAGGGAATATCGACCTGGGTTTTCAATCACGCAACGAGGCTGAATGATTTTGAAAACCTGAAGAGCCTCGACTACGGTTTGCTCAAGGCAGTGCGCAAGCTAGTCTCGGGATATGAAGCGGAACACTGCCCTCTCTGGCTATGGGAAGAAGCAATCTTGAAAGGTTACGAAGTGTTTCGCGCGCTGCGCAAGCATCGCGGTGGCATTGTCGTGGCTGACCTGAACAAGCGAACCATAACCTTCGAGAAAATGACAAAATGAAGCCAGCCGCCTTCGTTGAAGCTCTGACTGCCATCCACCTTGAAGATGTCTTTAATCCGTACAGCGACCGGTGCATGCTGCACGACCGGGCAGATGCTGCTGAAAGACGGCGCGCCAATCTTCTCGCCGTTGTTGAAGCGGCGTGCGAAGACGGGATTGATTCAGTTTGGATAGCGCGCGATCTCGGCTACCGGGGCGGAAGGCGAACCGGCCTTCCACTAACCGATGAAATACACCTTCAGACGTTTAGCGAGATTTATGGAGGTCTGGCGCTATCGCGCGCAACGAAAGGTCCTCCGGTAGCAGAACGTACCGCGGCCATTATCTGGAGGGTGCTGACACAAATCAATCGGCCGGTGTTCCTCTGGAATATCTTCCCCTTGCATCCGTTCGAGCCTGGCGACCCTTTGTCCAACCGCTGTCACACGCGGGCTGAGCGCGAAGTATTCCAAGACCTTCTATTCACGCTCCTAGAGATGCTGCGTCCGAAGAGCATAATTGCCATCGGGAGGGACGCGCACAAATCGCTCATCGACCTTGCTATCGACTGCCATGCGGTCAGGCATCCGAGTTATGGCGGTCAGACAGAATTCATCCGCGGGATGAACGAACTCTACAACCTCGGTCCCCAGCCTCTGCATTAACTTTATCTATGCGGCCTCGCTCGCTTCGTAGGTCGCTCCACATTTTGTAAGTAGTTGATTCACGTCCTTGCGCCCGCCGCCCGGAGCGTCGATCTCCGCGTGTGTGGAGACTATGGTCAAGGGACCGACCTGCACACCGGCTTCTTGCCCCACAAAGGCCATGAGGCGCGCGAGTCCGACCAGATTGCCGAGTAATCGTGCGACGTAATAGTGGTTCCGGTACACCGCAGTCAGCATCAACCGGCTTTCGTGATCGAGCTTAAAGCTGAGGAAGCTCAGACACTGCCGGTTCATCACCGGTCCGGCATCGCGCTCGGGGTCATAAATCGGAATATCAAGGGTTGGGTCCGAAATTGTCAGCTCGTAGATGTTCCGAAAAGTCTTTCCACCGCCGTGCACATGGTTCTTCATCTTGGCAATCATGTCTCCCAGTGGATTTATGACCTTGCCGTCAGAGGTGGTTCGCCGGATCATTCGCTCGAAATACCTCCCCCAGTCCCCCTTTTTCTTTACGTGCTCATAAACGTTTTCGTAAACATCGTAGAGCTTGGGCACGCCATGCCGCTTGTAAAGATCGTGGGGGAAGATAGTATTTGCCACTGCCTGGAGCGGCATAGCCTCTTTTGCGCGGAGAAAACCATCAACCAGTTGGATAACACTACGGTCAGCCGCCGATTCACTCAATGGTTCTGCCACATCCATGATGACGTTGTGGGCTTCATGGCCGTGCGCGGCATTGACCGCGTTTGCGGCCTCAAGCCACGCCGCTGCGCATGTTTTTGTCGGTTTAATGGGCAGATACATTTGTCAGATCCTCTCTCATTTCGGCAAATCCATAAAGCTTTGGCGATAGATAGTCGTCACTGAGCCATGCGTACCCGCCGATGCCCCAGGTTGCTCCCCAGCTATTTCGAATCAGAATCACCTTTCGGACACCATTCATGCCATGACCAACCGCGATGACCGCGTGTCGCCGTTTGGGGTCAGGCGGCTCCGCGGACGCAATGAGGCCGTCTGCATTCGGCTGGTAAAACGCATCGGACAAATACATGGTCAGGATCACCGGCGCACCCTTGTCAAGGAGTTCCAGTACTTCGACAAGAGAAGTGCGGCCCCGAGCGCTTGCACGCCGATAACGCGGTTCAGCCTTTGCAGGCGGTTTCCACAGCGCGATATCAGTTGGCACGCTGGCCAGATATGGCCAGATTTTCTCTGGCGGCTGGCCATCTTCCTTGATCGCCGTTAGCATTCCTCCCAGCGTGGCGCCGTCGTCCGGGCTCCCACCATCGCGCTTCAGAGCATGAAAGTAGGCAAACTCGCACGACAACGGCTCCCAGTCAGGCCGCACCGCGGCGTGAGCGTCACTGGCGGCGAAAGCCATGCACGTCGGCCTTATGCCTTGGTCGCGCACTGGTCCCAACATGGAGCGCAAGTCACAGTCGATCGTCACCCCCATCAGGCGGCCTCCAGCAGCATTAGGCGCCGCTCGGCATGCGACAATCCCTCGTCTTCCGGTCCGGTGAGATCATAGTGAACACTAAACGATCCGAGCGGCGAGCCATCTGGTATCCATGGGCGCCGTTCTGCAAGGACCATACGGCCAAGCTGCTGCCCTTCGGAAAGGGCCGTAATTGATCGCGTGACGTGGCCGCCTACGGCCTCGCCATCGTCGCCCTCCCGCTCGTCGCGGACGACGGCGAACCCGGTCCTATTAAGCTCGTCAAACGTCCATACGTATCCAGCGCCGCTATGCTCCATCAGCTTGAGAACGAACAGGTCGGACCGGCTTCCTTCGATGATGGTGTTTTCATCCTTGGCGGTTAGCAGCCAGACATCGCGAAAAAAATCGGGTGGCTCATATTCACCGAGAATCCTCTTCTTGATCGCTTTCGGTTGGACCTCCAGTAGGGCGTCTAGTGTGCGTCTCTTGATAACTCCGACACCGCGCCGCATCAGCGATCGGCACGTCGCGTCGTAACTGGCTCCGATCCTGAGCGAGAGCTGATAGACCACCACCGGGTCGGCCATCATTTCAGGCGTCCAGCCCTGCCGTTGAAAATGTGCCGCAAAAAGCCACGAAGGCAGCATGAACGCTGTGGCGAAGGCATCTGCTTCGAATTCCTGTTGTTTACGATTCGGCGCACCATCAAACATCCGCCGCAAAATTGATTCGTCATCCAGGCTTGGATGGTGACCAAGACGGCAGTGACCTAGTTCATGTGCGCCTGTAAAACGCTGCACACTTAAACCGCGCTTTGTCGTCACCATGACACCCGGCATCGGGACATCGATGAAAACACCGAGCAGACCATCGAGGGGCTTAAACACAAGCGGTACGCCGCATTTTACGATCGTGTCAAATACGTCGATCCGTCCGCCGTCCTGCTCGATTCGCTCCCGCATGTCGAACTGACGGTGCAGGCGGCCGGCTTCCCGACTGCCTTTCAGAATTGCCCCTCGCATGTCAGTCATTCGATGACCCCTCGCTCTGGGCGCGCGCGCGAAGATACTCAGCGAACCGGCTCAATTCCCGGCGGTCGCCTTCCGACAGGCCGGCCGCCGCGCGCGCGAGGTGAGCGACATCTTCAGACATACCCGCATCGGACTGGCTCTCTCCGGTGAAATAAACAACAGGACGCTTGTAGAGTTGTGCCAACTTCTTTAGTTCCAGCGCATCTATGCGGCGCTGGCCGCTTTCGATATGCGATAGCGCTGTACGCGGGATGCTTAGATACTTCGCTACCTCATCCTGAGAGAGTCCCAGATATTCTCGCGCTTCACGAAGCCGTGCGCCGAGCTTCTGCCGGTCGACGCTCTCGTCATTCGAGGACTTTGGATTGTCGTTATCTTTGTCGTCTGGCATCAAATCTTCTCCTTGTGATGTTCGCTCCACCGCTGCTGTAATTTCGGCATTAGATTCTGGACGACTTCATCCACGCTGTCATATCCGCCAGCCTGCACAAGACTTTCGGGCAGCTCAAAAGGGACCTTCGTTTCCAACTCAAGCAGGAGTTCGACGATGACCAGCGAATCGACCGTCGGCTGCGGACCGACGCCATGCAGCACAGCTTGCATCTCGCCTTGCTCTGCAAGAAATTCTCGGATGGATGTCTCAATCGTCTGGGCGGGGAAAGCCGCCGATGTTTTGGGCTTTGCTGTCGTTGCAGTGGTCATACGGTTCACCTGCGTCTGATTTACGAACATACTAGCACTGCTATGTTCGAAAATCAAACATTAAATAAACCGCAGTCAGAAACTAGCCCGGAACCCTCAACCGCGTAGGGGACGCTCGTCGTGTCGATTGTGCTCTTGAGAGATCTTTATATAATTTAAGATGCTCTCAAGAGCATTAACTTGCGCCATGAGACTATTCGCTGTATGCTCTCAAGAGCACCTTAAGTACGATAAGATTCTCTTGAGGGAATATGGTAGCTCGCAATCAGCTACTCACGGCTCCGCCCTTCCCGGTCGAACAGGCCGTAATCCGTCTCGGTCACAACCTTCGGATGGCCAGAATCCGGCGGAAATACACGATTGAGGAAGTCGCCGAGAAGATCGGGGCGGGGCGGCGCGCCGTCATGGATGCCGAAAAAGGCAAAGCCTCAACAGGCATCGCCGTCTATGCAGCTCTGCTTTGGCTCTATGGTCTGAATCAGCCACTTGAGGACCTCGCGAATCCTTTAAAGGACGAGCAAGGTCTTGCCTTGGCGGGCGCTAAAGCGAACATCCGCGCCCGTAAGAGCGGGGGCCTCGACAATGATTTCTAAGGCGTCCGTATCCGAGTGCTTTGTCTATATCACCCTGCCGGGCGGCACATCGGCAACAACGGCGGGCCGGTTTGTGCTGGAAAAAACCCAACGGGGCGACCCGCTCGGGCGCTTTGTCTACGGTCGGTCGTATCTCGACAATCCTAATGCGGTTCCGATCGATCCGGTTGAACTCCTGCTCTCGGAGAAGACCTACGAGACGGTCCAACTCAATGGCATCTTCGGCGCCCTCCGCGATGCAGGACCAGATTTTTGGGGTCGCCGCGTCATTGAGAAACATGCCGGCAAAGCGCAGCTTGGAGAATTGGATTACCTGTTGGAGTCGCCTGATGATCGAGCAGGTGCTCTCGGCTTTGGATTGAACAAGGTCCCGCCGGCCCCCCAGCGGAAGTTCAATAAAACTCTGGATCTTGAGAAACTCCAGAATCTCGCTAACGCGCTAATCAAGGACGAAATTCCAAGAGATCCTGACGCGGCGCAGGTCCAGGATTTGATCCTGCTCGGAACTTCCATGGGCGGTGCCCGTCCGAAAGCCGTCGTGCAGGACGATCAAGGACTCTGGATCGCAAAATTCAATCGGCCGGACGATCGCTGGAATAACACGAGGGTTGAGCATGCGATGCTGCGACTGGCACGGGAGTGCGGAATCAGTACCGTCGAGAGCCGGATTGAAGCGGTCGCTGGAAAAGATGTTTTGCTTATCAAGCGCTTTGACCGAGAGAAGATGGAAAAGGGCTACGCGCGCGCGCGCATGGTCAGCGGCCTGACGCTCTTGGGTGCCGATGAATCTCTCGAAATGCGAACACGCTGGTCTTATGTGATCTTAGTCGAGGAACTGCGCAGGGTCGTCGCTGAACCCAAGAAAGATGCAAGAGAGCTATTCCGCCGAATCTGCTACAACGCGCTTATCTCGAACATCGACGATCATCCGCGCAACCATGCTGTGATTGCAAAAGACAAGGATTGGAAGCTGTCTCCTGCTTATGATCTGACGCCCACCCCCGTGATCGCTCAGGAGCGTCGGGACCTTGCCATGGAATGCGGTGATATGGGTCGTTATGCAAACGCCAAGAATATTCTTTCGCAGCGCGCACGCTTCCTGCTTGACGAAGATGAAGCGGCTAAGATTGTCGGCGATATGAAGGAACAGGTTGCCGGCACTTGGTACAACACCGTGCGTGCCAGCGGTGTTTCAGAAAATGACGCTGAAATTATTCGCGGAGCCTTCGTCTATGAGGGATTTTCTTTGTGAGGCTAATCATTGGTGGCTAGTTGATGGCGCAGCGATAGTCGGAGGTGCTTGCGGAGTCCTAGAGCCGACTAAATCCTTCAGCCAGTTCCCCGCTAAGGTAATCACAGCAGCAAGCGCGATAGCGGCAATGACCTTATAGTAGGTTTGTTCTTTCTCGATCGCATGGATTCGTTCGCCCAGGGTCTTATCGACGTTCTTGATTGTTTTGGAGAGCCCCGCGAAGGACAACACCTCACCGGCGACAGCAGTTATTAGCTCGGTATCCATGCCTTTGCGTATCGAACCATCCTTCTTGTATATGGATTCACGGTCCAAGTTGGCATACCAGATAAGAAAGATGGATTGACCGCGTTTGAGATGAATAGGCACGGGACCTGCATTAAAAACTGAGTAAGTCAGCTGCCCGCGAAAGCCTGGATCGACATGAAACCCTGAAACGTTGACCAAGCCACGAAATTTGGTCTTCGCCCGAATTGAAATAAACGCGAGCGCGTCGGCGGGAACCGAGACAATCTCTTCGGTAAGCAGGAAGGCGAACTGACCAGGTGGAATCGTGAATGCTTCGTCTTTATCGAGCTTGCGAACCGTTACAGTCGCGGGATCGGCCGTCTGATCGGTGGGAGATACATAGACCTCAGGGCCAATGGCCAAAGTGTAGGCAGCACAGTCGACCCGTTCGGGGACGAATGGCTCTATGAGCTTTGGTAGTCGCTCAATGAGGGTTTCTCCACTCCAGAACATTCCGCCATCGTTTGCCATGGGCCTATCCTTTTCCTATGAGGTATCTCTACTTTATAACGCATCGAGACATGCGATTGCCTGCCCCTGATCTGGAATTGATTTGGCGCTCAATCTGATTGCTGTTCAAGCGGACCGGCTAGGCCTTCTGCCGCGCCAGAACTCCGGCGACAGCAAAGAAGGGTGGATATGGGCGAGATCTCTCTACTTTAGCCGTCTTCTCAAGACAAGC
>Ga0302326_10019109_pt1 | contig 14175 bp, 9 predicted proteins | sample Palsa_T0_3_FD_202264 | JGI IMG/M metagenome (GOLD analysis project Ga0302326, IMG submission 202264) | Peat permafrost microbial communities from Stordalen Mire near Abisko, Sweden - Palsa_T0_3 | ecosystem: Environmental > Terrestrial > Soil > Palsa > Peat permafrost | place: Sweden: Abisko... | reverse complement strand
TGGACGTTCATCGCATGCGCAGCCAGCAGCCCATCACTCCGTTCTGGTTTGATCTGCTCTATCTGAACGGCGGCAATTTGTTGGATGAGCCGCAATCACACCGCTTTGCTGCATTGTCGGAAATTGCCGGATCGTCGCTGATTCCTCACACCACGACGTCGGACTCAGCTCGCGCGGACGAATTTCTGGGACAGTCTTTACGATTGGGCCACGAAGGCATCCTGGCCAAGGCGTTGGATGCCCGCTACGCCGCCGGAGCGCGTGGACAAAGTTGGCTGAAGGTGAAGCGCGCCCGTACGCTGGATCTGATTATTCTGGCCGCGGAATGGGGCCACGGGAGACGCGAGGGCTGGTTGAGCAATCTGCATCTGGGCGCGCCGGATGTGGAGAAAGGCGGCTTCGCCATGCTCGGAAAAACCTTCAAAGGCCTCACCGATGAAATGCTAGCCTGGCAGACGCAGGAGCTTTTGAAAATCGAGATCAGCCGCGATAACTATACCGTGTACGTGGAGCCAAAACTGGTGGTGGAAATCGCGTTCAATGAAATTCAAGTGAGCCCGCGTTATCCAAACGGCTGGGCACTGCGCTTTGCGCGTGTGAAGCGCTATCGCACCGACAAGTCCGCGGCACAGGCGGACACGTTCCAAACTGTGCAGAAGCTGGCGGGCGCTTGAGTACACGAATGCGCTGGGCGATCGTGCTCGCGCCGGCGCTGCTGCTTTATTTTCTCCCGCTGCCGGGCTTGAATCCCGGCCAGCGTCATTTGCTCGCGATTTTCGCCGGTACCATTATTTCGCTCGTCGCGCAGCCGGTCCTGATGGGCGTCAGCGTGTTGCTCGCCATGACTATTCTGGTTCTCACCAACACGCTGCCCGGAACCAAAGTCCTCTCCGGATTCAGCAACGCAACGGTCTGGCTGATCTTCACCGCGTTCCTGTTCGCGCGCGCCATCACTGCTACCGGTTTCGGTCTCCGCATCGCATACCTCTTTGTACGGCGCTTCGGACATAGCGCGCTCACGCTCGGCTATTCGGTAGCCGCATCCGATCTCGCGCTGGCCCCATTTATCCCGTCCGATACCGCGCGCGGCGGCGGCGTTATCTATCCAATTGTCCGCAGCCTGGCGCAAGTTTTTGAATCCGAGCCAGGGCCCACCTCAGGACGCATCGGAGCTTTCCTGGTGCTGGTTGGTTTTCACGCTACCTACACCACGTCCGCCATGTTCCTGACCGGCATGGCCGCGAATCCTCTGATCGCAGAATTTGCCCGCAAGATCGCGCACGTGGAATTGACCTGGGGCCAATGGGCGCTCGCCGCAGCCGTACCAGGACTTCTCTCGCTCACCGTGATTCCCTACCTTATATACCGCTTGCACCCACCCGAGGTCCGGGATACGCAAGCGGCCCAGCGTCACGCACTACAAGAACTCCGCCGCATGGGACCTCTCAGCGGCCGCGAGTGGCGCCTCCTCGCGATCCTGCTCGGAGTAATGGCTGGTTGGGTGACTTCGCCGTGGCACGGACTGCACAACGCCTTCGTCGCGCTGGCCGGCGTTTCCGCCATCCTGCTCACCAGCGTGCTTACCTGGGACGATTTGCTGCACGAAACCAAAGCCTGGGATGCATTGATCTGGTTCGCCGGACTCTTGATGATGGCCGACGCGTTGTTGGAATCCGGTGTCATCAAGATCGTTTCCGGCGCCATCTTCGCGCGCATGTCCGGATGGCCCTGGTGGGCAGCTGCCGCGTTCCTCGCCTGTACATATTTATATGCCCACTACGGATTCGCCAGCATGACCGCCCACGTCACCGCGCTTTATCCTGGATTTCTCGCGGCCGGACTGGTGGCAGGTGCGCCGCCCCTGCTGATGGCATTCCTACTGGCTTTTTTCTCAAATCTGGACGCCGCCATGACGCATTATGGCACCGGCTCGGCACCGGTATATTTCGGCTCCGGCTACGTCTCGCAAACCACTTGGTGGCGGATCGGATTTCTGATCTCGCTTGTCAATTTGTTTATCTGGCTGGGCGTGGGATCGCTGTGGTGGAAATTGCTGCGCATGTGGTAGCGCCATACCGATCGCTTACGCTCGCGGCTCGGAATGAGGTTCCCCTTGCCGAGCCGCGACCGTGAGGGAGTCGGTGCCTTTGTTTTTCAATCACGGACCAACGTCTTCAACGGAGCGCTTCGAGACAAGTCTGGAGCCGAATCGTCGGAACGCTCCCTCGCGGTCGCGGTTCGGAATGCGGCACCCTCCGTCCTCTGGAGCCGCTTACCCCTCCGCCGCCCCCGGCCGCCAATCCCCAGTCAATCTCTCCAACGCAATCCGCACCAACTGGCTCCGGGTCCGCACACCAGTCTTATCGAACAATTGCTGCATCACCGCTTTTACCGTCCCTTCGGACGTCTGCAACTTCACCGCGATCTCTTTGTTCGTCAGACCTTCAAAAACGCCCTTCAGCACCGCGCGCTCGCGCTCGGTCAGCGGCTGCGACGTTCGCTGCTCGTCGGATTTTCCGCTGGCGCCCGCCACCAGCGATCTCACCGCGCGCTGGTCCAGCCACATCTCCCCGTTCATCACTTTATAAATCGCTTCCACCAGTTGCGCGGGCGGGCTGTGCTTCAAAAAAATTCCCGCCGCTCCGCCTTCCAGCGCTCGCAGCGTCCCCGTATCGCTCATTCCCGCCGTGACCATCAGAACGCGGCCGCTGAAGCCTTTCTTCCTGGCGGATTCCAGGAAGCTCGACCCTTGTTCCTCGCCCAGGTCGTAATCCAACAAAACTACGTCGATTTGTTCCTGATCCAGCAGGCCCAGCGCTTCCGTTGCCGACGCGCAAGTTCCGGCGATCCGAAAATCAGGTTCGGCCTGGAGCAGCCGGCTGAGGCTCTCCCGGAACAAGCCGTGATCGTCCACCAATAGAATCCTGATCTCCTGGCTCATGACTCTCTTTCCCCGCGCCGGAAAGTAGGGGCGATAGCTCCACAATGAAACTGCACCCCTCCGGCTCGGGCGCGTACCGCAGATCGCCCCGGAACGTTCGCATAAATTCCCGCGACAAGTACAACCCCAAGCCCGTCGCCTGTGCCCCTTGCTGGAACGGCCGGAACAGCCGCTCGGGATTTCGGACACCGCCGCCGGTGTCGCGGAATTCGATCGCGATCCGTTCCTGCTCCGTTCGGGCGCTCACTTTCAACACACGGCGCGTCCGGTTCGACATGGCTCGTTCGCTGTTCTTCGTCAGATTGAGGAAGACCTGCATCAAACTCTGGCGGTCCGCCCAAACCCGCGCTAGCCCCGGCTCCACGCTCCACTGCACTTCTATCCCGCTCTCTCGTAGCGCGGGTTCCACGATGATCCGCAATTCTTCCAGCAAGGACGGCAGATCCAGACCCGCGGCTTGATTGGCGCTCTGCCTCAAATCCATCGCAGCAATTTTCTCGAGCGCCGGAATCAAGGTCCCCAACGCCTCGAAATCCTTGTTCTGCGCCAGGACACCGCTGCGCGCCAGATTCTGATGCACCACCGCGATCGCCCCGCAGACGTTGCGGATCTCATGCGACACCGCGCCCACCAAAATGCGCGACCCCGCCATCAATTGGTGCAGGTTGAACTCCTCGCGGTTCCGCAGATCTTCGGAACTGTCCACCACCATCGCCGCCAAACGCGCCCCCGCGCTGGTGCGGTATGTGGAGAACCACACATCCGCCAGAAACGCTTGGCCATCCTCGGTGCGCCCGCGGCACTGCATCGCGGTGCGAAAGGACGGCCGGTCATGATCCGGCGCCGGAACATTCATAAGCGCCGGCAGGTATTCGCGTATCGATTTTCCAACCAGCGCGCCAGGTTCCAGGGCCAGCATTCGATGCGCGGCATCATTCGCCAGCAGTACACAGCCTTCTGAGTTCGTAGTGAAAATCGCAGCCGGGCTACTCTCCACCAGGACCTTGAGCTGCTCTTCCGCCTCGCGCCGGGCCTCAACTTCGCCCTCAATCTGCTGCACATGTTGCAACGCGGCCTGCCGGCTGCGAACTAATTCATATACGAACAAACCCATTCCCAGGAACGCCGCGAAAATCAGAATGTCTCGTGGCACGCCCGCCGCCGGGAACCATGCGAACGAATCGAACATCTCTGTCAGGAACGTGCATAACGCGGCCACTCCGGCAATCTGCCAGCGCTTCAAGACACTGCCCACTAACAGCATGGGAAATAGGTAAAGGAAACCCAGAGGGATGTTCCCCTCCACGCGCCAATCGACGAATGCGATCAGCGCAATCATCAGTCCGGCTCGCAGCAGAACGGACCTGGGGCTGCCTCGGAGTAAGAAAAACAACATATCCTTGTCGCGCTTGTCCTTATTCATTCTACAGATCGAGTCAATCACGAATCTACGAGGTAGCAAAAAGATAAGCCTTGGATTAGCCGAAAGATAGTGGACTCGCGGGGCGTCGCATCGCTACATTGCAAGTTGGACCTCGTTGGTTCGAAGTGTCGATTCCGTTTCCTCGGTTAACGAAACTCTCGCCGTTTGCTTATGCTTTCTTTATGGCCTCTCGTCCCATCTCAAATCGGCGTTATCTACGTTTAGCACAGGCCTTGTTGCCTGTGTTGCTGTCCGCCTGCTGCCTGGCGCAGAATCCCGCGCCGCCGCACGCCTACACTTGGCAGGAACTGCGTGACAAGTTTGAAGCGTCCAACCCCACGCTTCTGGCAGCGAAAATCGGCATCGACGAATCCAAGGCGGATGAAATCACGGCGTACCTGCGCCCCAATCCGGACCTGACCACGGGCGTTGATCAGATCAATTTCTTTTCCGAGCAAACCACTCCCAGCGGAGGTGCAAATGCCTATCGGCCCTTCGCATTCGCGTTTCCGTCCGCCTCCCTCAGCTACCTGTATGAGCGGCGGCACAAGCGGGAACTGCGTCGCGAGAGTGCCCAGAAAGCCACCTCCATTGCGGAGTCCCAGCTGGCGGACCAGGAAAGAAATCTCCTCTTCAACCTGCGCAGCGCTTTTGTAACTACACTTCAGCAAAAAGCCGTCCTAACGGTGACCAAGGATAACCTGGCTTATTACGACCGTCTGCTGAACGTAAGCCGCGACCGTTTCAAAGCCGGCGACATCGCGAAAGTGGATCTGGTTCGCCTGGAGCTGCAGCGCGTTCAGTTTGAGTCCGACGTCCAAACCGCGCTGGTGAATCTGCGAACCGCGAAAATCACTCTTCTGATGCTTCTGAATGACCGTACCCCGGTCGCGCAATTCGATGTGAACGGTCCGTTCGATTTCACCGAAGAAATATCGCCTCTGGAAGAATTCCGCAAAATCGCGATGGATACGCGGCCGGATCTCAAGGCGGCCGTCGAATCCATCGACAAGGCCAGGACCGATCACCGGCTGGCCGTCGCCAATGGTTCCACCGATCCAACTTTCGGCATGGACTTCGCGCGCAATCCTCCCATACCCGTTTTCATTGGGTTCAATATGAACATTCCGCTCCGCATCTTTGATCGCAACCAAGGCGAAAAGCTGAAAACGCAATTGGACATCGCGCAAAATGAGCGCCTGCGCGACGCCAATGTGGCCCAGATCTTCAACGACGTCGACTCCGCGTACGCAACATTGGACAGCAACCTCACCTTGCTGCGTCCTTACAAAGCCAGCTATTTGCAGCAGGCCGTCGAAGTGCGCGATACCGTCTCCTTCGCGTATCAACATGGCGGAGCGTCCTTGCTCGATTTCCTGCAGGCCCAGCAGGACTACCGCAGCATTGAACTGAATTATCTGAACCTGATTGGTTCTTATCTCACTTCGGCCAGCCAGTTGAATCTGGCGGTAGGCCGCGAAGTTATCCAATGAGCTATTCCATGAAGTTCTGGCTCCCCATAGGAGCATCTCTGTGCGTATTGGCGTGTCTTGCGCTCCCAGGCTGTGGCTCCAAGGTTCAGGCTGACGCCAAGGCGGAAGCGCCCCCCGCCGCCACGGTAGAGCGCGAAGCGGACGCTAATCTCGTCAAAGTGGAGCATCCCGAGCAATATCCTTTGGCCACCGCCGAACAGCACGACAGCGCGCCGGAACTGAATGTCACAGGCTCGGTAACTCCTGACGTCTCGCGGAATATCCCGGTCATTTCACTGGCATCCGGCCGCGTGGTGGATATTCACGCCCGCATCGGCGATTCAGTCGCCAAGGATCAGCTCCTGATGCGCGTCCAGAGCGCCGATATCTCGCAGGCTTTCTCCGATTACCGCAGCGCCGTTGCCGATGAGGTGCTCTCGCGCGCCCAATTCGATCGCGCCAAGCTGCTTTATGAGAAAGGCGCCGTCGCCCAGAAGGACCTCGAAGTGGCCCAGGATGCCGACGCCAAAGCAAAAATTACGGTTGAGAATGCCACCGAACGGATCAAAGTGTTGGGCGCCGATGTGAACCACCCCAGTTCCATCATTGAAATTCGCGCTCCCGTTTCAGGCGTGATCGTTGAGCAGAACGTCACCGCCTCGGCCGGCGTCAAAACTTTGGATAATTCTCCCAATCTGTTCACCATCTCCGATCTTTCTAAAGTATGGGTGGTCTGCGACGTGTATGAAAACGATCTTCCCTTCGTGCACGTCAACGAATTCGCAGACATCCACCTGAACGCCTATCCCAACATGGTTCTCAAGGGTCGCGTGGATAATATAGGCCCCAGCCTGGACCCCAACATCCGCACCGCCAAAGTCCGGCTGGAAGTTTCGAATCCCGGCGTCCTGCGCCTGGGCATGTTTGTCACCGCCACATTCCACGGTTTGAATAAAGAAACTCATGCCACCGTTCCGGCCAACGCCATTCTTCATCTGCATGACCGCGATTGGGTCTACGTGCCGGCCAAAGGCGGGCAGTTCCGGCGCGTTGAAGTGGTGAGCGGCAAAATGCTGCCCGGCAATCTGCAGGAAGTCCTGTCGGGCTTGAAGCCCGGCCAGCAAGTGGTGGCGAATGCGTTGGTGCTGGAGAACACGGTAGAGCAGTAATGATTCGCGCGCTCGTCGATTACGCCCTCAATAGCCGCTTTCTCGTTCTCGCGGCTGCCCTCTTGTTACTCATCTGGGGCTCCATTTCCTTTCACAATCTCCCGGTGGAAGCCTATCCCGACGTAGCCAACAACTACGTCCAAATCATCACTCAATGGCCCGGACGCGCCGCCGAGGAGGTGGAACAGCAGGTCACCATTCCCATCGAAATCGTGATGAACGGCATCCCCCACCTCGAGCACTTACGTTCTACGTCGCTGTTCGGTCTTTCCAGCCTGATGCTGATCTTCGACGATCAATCCACTAACGATTGGAACCGGCAAAAAGTCCTGGAGCGGCTTTCGCAACTCACGCTCCCCAATAATCTGCAGCCTCAAATTGGAAGCGACTATAGTCCGGTCGGCCAGATTTACTGGTACACGCTGCGCAGCACCAATCCAAAATACGACCTGATGGAGCTGAAAACTCTCGAAGACTGGACCATCGAGAAACAGTTCAAGTCGGTGCCCAACGTAGTGGACGTAGTCAGTTTCGGAGGCGCCACCAGGGAATATCAGGTGCGCCTCGATCCGGACAAGCTGGTGTCCTATGGCCTGAATCTCGGCCAGGTGGAACAGGCTCTGGCCGCCAACAATGTCAATGCCGGCGGCAGTTTTGTCGAGGAAGGTTTGCAACAGATCAATGTGCGCGCCCTGGGCCTTTTCCACAGCGTTGAGGATATCGGCCAGACCGTTGTCAAAACCCAGAACGGAACCCCGCTGCGCATCTCCGACATTGCCACCGTGGTGCAGGGCACCAGAATCCGGCTGGGACAAATCGGCAAAGCAATCCACCGCTCGGATGGCAAGATCATCGACAACGACGATGTGGTGGAGGGTATCGTACTCCTGCGCAAGGGCGCCGAGGCGGAAGCCACCCTCAAAGGCATCGAAGCAAAAAAGCAAGAGCTCAATAAAAGCATCCTGCCTCCCGGCGTCCAGATCGTCCCATTCCTCGATCGCAGCGATCTGGTGCACCTCACCACCAAAACCGTCCTCAAGAATTTGACCGATGGAATCATCCTGGTCGCGGTCATCCTTTTTCTCTTTCTGGGAAATCTTCGCGGCGCATTCATCGTAGCGGTCACCATCCCTTTCTCATTACTATTCGCCGCCATCTGTCTCAGCATTGCAGGCATTCCCGCAAATCTGTTGTCGCTCGGCGCGCTGGATTTCGGCATGGTGGTGGAAGGCGCTGTGGTTATGATTGAGAACATCATTCGCTACCAGAGCCGCCGCCGGCACGAGGATTCCGCGACTGCCTTAGAATCCATCCGCGAGGCGGCCCACGAAGTACAAAGGCCGGTGTTCTATTCCATCGGCATCATCATCACTGCCTACGTCCCCATCTTCACCTTGCAGCGCGTGGAGGGCCGCCTGTTCAAACCGATGGCCTGGACGGTTTCTTTCGCCCTGCTCGGATCTCTTATCTTTTCCATGCTCGTCGCCCCGGTGCTCGCCAGCTACATTCTCGGGAAAAATGTTCGCGAATGGCATAACCCGGTGATGACCTGGATCACCAGGATGTACCGCAAAACCCTGGAATGGGCCATCCACTTCCGCTGGGTTACCGTGGGCGTGGCTGCCACCGCACTTGCCGCGTCGGCTTATCTTCTTATGAGCGGGGCCATCGGCTCAGAGTTCCTGCCGCATCTGGATGAAGGCGCCATCTGGGCCCGCGCTACCCTCGCCCCCAGTACCGGCCCCACCGAAGGCGCGCGCGTGATGAACCAGGCCCGCGTCATCCTCGCGTCCTTCCCGGAAGTTACCACCGTGGTTTCGCAAGTCGGCCGTCCCGATGACGGAACCGACACCACCGGCTTCTTCAACACGGAATATTTCGTCGACCTCAAACCCAAGAACCAGTGGCGCCCGGTCTTCGCCGAGAACAAAGAAGAATTGATAGCCGCCATGGATCGCGAGCTCGAAAAAATCCCCGGCGCCCTGTGGAACTTCTCGCAACCCATCGCCGACAACATGGAAGAAGCGGTGAGCGGCGTCAAAGGCCAGCTCGCTATCAAGATCTACGGCGAAGATCTGCAGACCCTGGAAGCGAAAGGCGACGAAATTGTAAACGTCCTGCGCCAGGTTCGCGGTGTCGCCGACCTCGGTCTGTTTCGCGTAATCGGCCAGCCCAACCTGGAATTCGTCGTGGATCGAAAGCAAGCCGCGCGCTATCAGATCAATGTCGCCGACGTGCAGGACGCCATCGAAACAGCCGTGGGTGGAAAAGCCGTGAGCCAGGTATTGCAGGGCGAACAGCGTTACGATCTGGTAGCCCGCTATCAGGCCCCCTTCCGCAACACCAAAGACGCCATCGAGAACATCCGTTTGCTCGCCCCGTCCGGGGAGCGGGTCTCACTCGCGCAACTGTGTACGGTCCGCGTTCACGATGGCGCGTCCGAAATCTATCGCGAAGGAAATTCCCGCTACGTTGCGATTAAATACAGCGTGCCCGTCCGCGACCTGGGCAGTACCGTCGAAGAAGCCATCCGCAAAGTGAATGCGCAAGTGAAGCTGCCCACCGGCTACCACATCGATTGGGCCGGCGAGTATGAAAGCCAAAAGCGATCCCAGAAGCGCCTGCTAATCGTTCTGCCCCTCACCATTCTGCTGATCCTGGCCAATGTCGCCATGGCCCCCATCGGTGGTTTACTCGCGCTGCTCTTCACCAACACGCACTTCAGCGTCTCCTCCGGCGTCGGATTCCTCGCATTATTCGGTGTCGCCGTTCAAACCGGAGTCATCATGCTCGAATACATCAACCAGCTTCGCGCGCGCGGTTACACCATCTTGGACGGCGCCATCGAAGGCTCCGTCCTGCGCCTCCGCCCCATCATGATGACCATGCTGGTGGCCAGCTTCGGGCTGTTGCCTGCGGCGCTCTCGCGCGGCATCGGTTCGGATTCGCAACGGCCCTTCGCCATTGTGATCGTGGGCGGTCTCATCGCGGCTTTGATCCTCGGCGTTTATCTGCTCCCCACGCTCTACGTTTGGGTAGCCGGAAACAGCGACGCGTTGCCAATTAACGAAGTTGAGTCTGAAGAAGCCTGAGATTTTTACAATGGCACTCCGATTGCTCAGTCTTCTGGTGAGGTTCTGCCATGCCAACAGTTGCTGTTCTGTCCATCGTCGTTGTAGGAATGCTTTTGTGGCTCATCAACGGCATCATTCCCATCACTGGAAAAATTAAGGCCGCACTCAATATCGTTTTCGCTCTCATCATTGTGGGAGTCAGCCTCTGGCTGATCAACACCTACGTCCCCATGGCCGGCAGCATCAAAGCAATTCTCAATATCGTCGTCGTCATCGCAACCTGCGTGGGAGTTCTGCAAGCAGTCGGCCTATGGGAACCACTTGTCGCCATGCTGACCAACTTCAGAAGAAACCACAAAGCCGGACCCGTAGTCCCCCCTGAAACCCCTCATCCAAGCACTCCTCCAACCGCATAGATCCAGAAACGAGAAACGAGAAACGAGCAACCCAACCCTTCTGGCTCCCCGTAGTAGCCTAGGTCTTACCGACCATGGCCGTTCCTCCCGCCATTGAAAAACTTCGCGCCAGCCTGGCCCAAGCGCGCTGGGACCAAGCCGTCGCAATCCTCCACCAGTGGGATGTCGACACCGCCGCCGCCTTGCTTCTGCGCATTCCGTATGAAGAGCAACAAGCGCTGTTCCGCAAGCTGCCCATAGAATTCGCCGCCACCCTGGTCCCAGCTTTCCCTTATTACCAGGCCTATCTGCTGCTCCACTCCCGCCCGCCGGAGGAGATGAAAGCCATCGTCGACTCCATGAATCCCGGCGAGCGCATGCAGTTCTTCGACGAACTACCCGAAGAGACCTGGCAGACTTTGATGGACGAACTCGGCGCCAAAGAATCCGCACCGGCCGTCCTCGAATCCCCCCAGCCGCTCGCACCGGCCCTCGCCCCCGAGCCCGCCATCATTGAAGCCCGCCGCATCGAAAAAGGCTTCGAGCGGCCGGGCGGCGGCGAGATGCAAGTGATTGCTCCCACCGATCTCAGCGTGGAACCAGGCCTGATTACCGCGCTGCTCGGCCCTTCCGGATCCGGCAAATCCACGCTTCTCCGAATCCTCTCAGGACTCACCGCCCCCACGCGCGGCGAGGTACTCTGGCACGGCCAGCCGCTGGCCCAGTCCGATCCCAACGTAGCCATTGTATTTCAAAGTTTCGCGTTGTTCCCCTGGCTCACCGTGCTCGACAACGTGGAAGTTCCGCTCCTCGCCCGCGGCCTGTCTCACCCGCAGCGCCATCGCCGAGCCCTCAAGACCCTCGGCGCCGTCGGCCTCCGCGGCTTCGAGAATGCTTACCCCAAGGAGCTCTCCGGCGGCATGAAACAGCGCGTGGGTTTCGCCCGCGCTCTGGCCGTGGAACCGGAAATCCTTTTCATGGATGAGCCCTTTTCCGCTCTCGATGTTCTTACCGCCGAAAATCTCCGGGGTGAGCTGCTGGAGTTGTGGCTGGGTAAAAAAATCCCCACCCGTGCAATTTTTATCGTCACCCACAACATCGAAGAAGCCGTTCTGTTGGCCGACCGCGTCATCGTTCTGGGCCGTCACCCCGCCAGCATCCGGGCGGATTTCCGCATCCCGCTTGCCCAACCCAGAGAGCGCAATGCGGCGGAATTCCTGCTCTACGTGGATTACATCTACAAGCTCATGACAGAGCCGGACCTCGAGGCTGCGGCCCCCACCGCCGCCGCCGCCGGACCCGCTGCGAAAAGGCAGTTCCAAAGATTGCCGCACGCCCGGCCAGGCGGCATCGCGGGGCTCCTGGAACTTCTCAACGATCGCGGCGGAAAAGAGGATCTCTATCACGTGGCGGACGAATTGCAAATGGAAGTGGACGACCTGCTGCCCATCGTCGAAGCCGCCGTGCTGCTCGGGTTCGCCGCCTCAGACAAAGGCGACGTCGAGATCACACCCCAGGGAAAAACTTTCGCCGAAGCCGATATTGCCCCGCGCAAGGCTTTGTTCCGTGAAGCAGTTTTGGCCCATGTTTCCCTGCTGAAGCAGATGTCCAGTTGCCTCCAAAGCAAGTCGGATCGCGCCATGCCCCTCGAGTTTTTCCGCGACGTTCTTGACGAACATTTCTCCCGCGATGAAACCCAGCGGCAGATCGAGACCGCTCTCGATTGGGGCCGCTACGCCGATGTTTTCGAATACGACTCCGCCAGCGACCGGCTGACTCATCAAACAGCTGTGCCCGCCGAGGGTCCCGAAGTTCCCCAACAATAATGGAGCCACGGCGCCCAAAAGTAGCCGGACTTCCCCCCTGGGGCGGAATGCTCCCCAGTTCCGCTGCATCCCTGCTGAGAGATCTGCCCGTGATGCTGGCAGGACTTGCCCTGTTTTATGGGTTGCTCTCCTTGGCCCACTACTGGGCTAGCCCGGTTGCCGCCCAACAAGCCATCGATCTGCATCCGGCGTCGCTGCCGAAGTATGCGTTTTTCTCGGTGGCGCGCATCACTCTGGCTTACTTCGTCAGCCTCATTTTCACTTTGGCCTACGCCTATATCGCCGCTCACAATCCCCGCGCCGAGCGGATCATGATCCCCATGCTCGACACGCTCCAGTCCATTCCAGTCTTGAGCTTTCTCCCGGGCGTCATGGTCGCTATGGTCACGCTGTTCCCCAGCCGCCAACTGGGAGTGGAGCTGGGTTCCATTCTTCTGATTTTCACCGGCCAAGTTTGGAACATGGCTTTCAGCGTCTACTCGTCGATGAAAAATATTCCGCGCGAGATGCTGGAAGCGTCCCAGATCTATCGCTTGAGCGGCTGGCAGAAATTCGTGCAACTGGAATTGCCTTATTCGGCTATCGGGCTCATCTGGAATTCCATGATGTCGGTGGCCGGAGCGTGGTTCTTCCTGATGGCCTGCGAAATGTTCGTCCTGGGTAATCGCGATCTCCGGCTGCCCGGCCTTGGCTCCTATCTGCAATCGGCATCCAACGCGGGCGATATGGGCGCCATTCTCTGGGGACTCGCGGTGATGATCGCCGTGATCGTGTCGATGGACCAGCTGATCTGGCGTCCCATCATCGCCTGGAGCGACAAATTCAAATTTGAACAAGTAGAAGCCGCCCACTCCTCGCGCTCACCCATTCTCGATCTGTTGCGCCGTTCGCGGCTCGTTCGCCGCGTGGCCCGTGTGTCGGTAGCCCCAACGCGCGAGGCTTTGGCTTTGCATTTCGCCAGAGCCCGCCAGTCGCTTCAACCAAATGCTCCCGAGAGCACGCTGAATAAATGGATGGTCCGGCTGTCATTGCTGGCCGCGCTCGGCGGCGTTATTTTTGGCATCTCAAAAATGGGCGCGATGCTGGCCACGCTATCGGGTTCCGATCTCGGGGCCATCCTGCGCGGCGCGGGCGCCACTTTCCTACGCGTCGAAGTCAGCCTGGTGCTGGCCGGCCTATGGACCATTCCGGCCGGCGTCTATGTCGGATTGCGGCCGCGCTTGGCGGCCATCGCACAACCCATCGCGCAAATCGCCGCTTCCGTCCCCGCCACGGCATTGTTCCCCATCGTGCTGCTGTTTCTGATCCGCATTGGCGGCGGACTCGGAATTGGTTCCATCGTATTAATGCTGCTCGGCACGCAATGGTACATCCTGTTCAACGTGATCGCCGGCGCCAGCGCCATCCCCACTGACCTGAAGGAAGTCTGCAGCATATTCCGCTTGAGCGGCCGGGAACGCTGGCGCAGATTGTTCTTGCCCGCCATCTTTCCGTTCCTGGTGACCGGTTTCATCACCGCATCCGGCGGCGCCTGGAACGCAAGCATAGTAGCCGAGTACGTGCATTTCCAAGGAAAAACTATCTCGACAACCGGCCTGGGCGCGGTCATTAGTAAAGCCACCGACACCGGCAATTTCGCCGTGCTTTTAGGCGCAACCGTGGCCATGGCCGCCATGGTGGTAACCATCAACCGCCTACTTTGGCGCCGCCTCTACGTCCTGGCCGCCACCCGCTACAAGCTAGAAAGCTAACCCTCCTCGTTTCTCGTTTCTCGTTTCTCGTTTTCCCGTCTCGATCCTGGGAGACCGTAACCGAACCGCGACCGCACGGGAGCGTGGCCCAATCCTGACGGAGCACTTCATGCCGAAGAGTGGG
>Ga0302326_10019107_pt1 | contig 14176 bp, 8 predicted proteins | sample Palsa_T0_3_FD_202264 | JGI IMG/M metagenome (GOLD analysis project Ga0302326, IMG submission 202264) | Peat permafrost microbial communities from Stordalen Mire near Abisko, Sweden - Palsa_T0_3 | ecosystem: Environmental > Terrestrial > Soil > Palsa > Peat permafrost | place: Sweden: Abisko... | reverse complement strand
AGCCGGAGTAGCACTAGCGGCCTGACCCCTTATTGGCTGGCGACAATATTTTTCCTCCTCGCGCTACTGTGCAAGACGGTGACGGCGACTTTGCCCGCGGCGCTGCTGGTGGTCCTCTGGTGGAGGCGGGGATCGCTATCATGGAAGCGGGATGCCGTACCGCTGCTGCCATGGTTTGGCCTGGGCGCGGCGGCGGGCCTTTTCTCGGGCTGGGTGGAACGCGTGTACATCGGCGCGCACGGGGCGGCTTTCGATCTGAGCCTGGCGCAGCGGTCCCTCGTGGCGGGCCGGGAGATCTGGTTTTATCTCGGCAAGCTGCTTTGGCCCGCGAACCTGATCTTCATCTACCCCCACTGGACGGTGGACGCGGCGGCCAGCTGGCAGTGGTTGTTTCCCATCCAGGCCGTGGCGTTGTTGGCGATCCTTTGGCTGGTGCGGCGCCAGTGCCGCGCTCCGCTGGCGGCTCTGCTCTTTTTCGTCGGCACGCTATTTCCCACGCTGGGATTCTTAAACGTCTATCCCTTCCTCTACTCCTATGTCGCCGACCATTGGCAGTACCTGGCCAGCCTGGGGATCATTGCCTTGGCGGCGGGCGGTTGGGCGCGATGGGCGTGGGGGCCGGACGCGACGGGCGGCAGGCGGGAGCAGGCGCGCCGCGCGCCTGTCGTCGCTGCGATCCTGATACTGAGCGTTCTGGCCGCGCTGTCCTGGCGGCAGAGCCGGATGTATTCCGATATCGATACGCTTTATCGGGCGACACTCGCGAGAAATCCCGACTGCTGGCTGGCCCAAAACAATCTGGCCAACCGATTGCTGGAGGAGGGTCGGCTGAATGAGGCGATCGAGCATTATCAGGCGGCGGCCCGCCTGGATTCGCGTGATCCGGAATCGCAGGACAACCTGGGCATCGCCCTCGCCACCGCGGGGCGGCGGAATGAGGCCATCGCCTGCTTCCTGGCGGCCCTGCGGCTGCGGCCCGATTATCCCGAGGCGCATTATAACCTGGGCCTCACGCTCAGCGGCGCCGGACGGCTGGCCGAGGCGATTGCACATTATCGGACGGCGCTCCGTTTCAGCCCGGACCACGCCCAGATCCATAATAGCCTGGGAGTCGCGCTGGCACAGACCGGGCGGACCGCGGAGGCGATCGCGCAATTCGAGGAGGCGCTCCGCGTGCAGCCCGACAATTCCGAAGCCCGCCAGAATCTGGCGCTCGCGCAGCAGATGATCCGGCAGCGGGGTGCGCCGTCTCAGCGCAGCCAGCCGTAGGCCGCAAGGAATTGGCGATACTGGGGATTGTCGGTGGAGAGCGCCGGCAGCCAGAGACCGAGCTTGTCGCGCTCCCACCACAAGCCCTGGGGATTTCCGGGCCGGGCGAAGCGGTAGCGATAGAGGACGGCGCGGATGTACCGGGGAGGATGGTCCGGAAAGGGATTGCCGCCGAGGAGACTCAGGGTCCCGGGATCGTTGTGCAGGAGCTTCCAGACCAGGTGCAGGGTCCATTGGTACTGTCCGGGCGTGCCCATGGCGGCGAACCACATCTGCCAATCGAGCCGCGGCTGGAAGGGAGCGATCTGCGGGGGGGCCTTGGCCAGGTCGACCGGCAGGTACTTGTAGGGATAGGCTTTCCAATCGGCGCTGTCATTCGGCGCGGCATCATTCGTTCCCTCGAAGACGACGTTGAGGCGCTCGCGCCCGACCGAGCCGAAGGCGCCGTAGGTGTTCACCAGGTCGAGGGGATCGAACGAGGTGTTCATCATCTGGTGGGCCGAAAGCAGGTTCATCACCGGCTGGAAGCTCAGGAGGGCGACCAGGCCGGCGACGGCCCAGCCCGTGGTGCGCATGGCCTTGCTCGGGAGGGCGGCCGCCGCTGCGCGCTCCGCCTGGCGCACCAGCGGGCCCGGCAGCACCTTGGCCCAAAACGCGTCGTCGAGGCAGGCGAGGGCGGGAACGATCGTGATCCAGTTGAGGAAGGAAAGATTGCCGCTGAGGATCAGCGTCACCTGGAAGAGGATGATCACGATGCCGGCAACCCGGCGGGCGGTTTGCGGCCAGAAAACGAACCAGGGCGCGACGATCTCCGCGATATGGTTGAATATCACGCCGGCGCGCAGGGCCGCGCGCGGCAGGAAATGAAACCAGCGGCTCAGCGGTCCAGGGATCGGCTGGGTCTCGAAGTGGTAGTAAAGCGCCGTGAGGTCCCGCCAGACCCGGTCGCCGCGGAGCTTGATCAGGCCGGCGCCGAGCATGATGCGGAAGATCAGCCAGCGAAAGAGCCAGATAATGGGCGCGGGCGGCGCGCGCCGCGGAAACGGCCGGGCGTCGAGAAGGGGGCAGAGGAAGATCCCGAGAAACCCGGTCTCGAGGAGCTGCGTTTCCCAGCCGTAGCCGTACCAGTCCTGGCCGGCGTGGACGAAAGACATGTAGAGCGCCCAAAGCACCGCCAGCATCGGGGCGTTCGCGAATCCGACCAGGACCGCGCAGGCCAGCGCGAAACCCGTCCAGGCCGCGATGAGGAGGGCCGCGTCCGAATGCCAGAACCAAAAAAGCGAGGGCAGGCGGGCGAACCCTGCCGCCGTCGAGCCCAGGTAATCCCGCACCCGATTCAGGTAGGGATCCTCCGGCAGCAGGCCCTGCGAGCCGATGAGAGGGAGGATCTGGCGGGCGGCGGCGAGGAAGGCGACGGCGTAGACCAGGCCGAGCACCCGCAGCAGGACGAACCGGGTCAACCAATGGGTCGAACGATTGAGGGGCGGCGCATCGGGAGAATCGCCTGCGTTCACGTCGCCATGCCTACGCCGATCGCGGGCGCCGCGCAAGCCGGCGGCGGCGGGGAGCGCTACGGGCTCGCCGGCAGGGCGAACGACAGGATGTTGGCCCCGGAGGCGATCGCGATGTACTGCCTGCCGGCCGCGGTATACGTCATCGGCGAGCCCTTGAACGGACGGTTCGCCTCAAAATGCCAGAGATATTTGCCGGTTCGGGCGTCGACCGCGGCGAATCCCCCCGTGCTCTCGCCGAAGAACAGGAGGCCGCCCGCGGTGGACAGCACGCCGGAATAGTTCGTCTGCACGGGACCGGGCAGGACGATCTGCCAGGAGACCTTTCCGGTTTCGATGTCGAAGGCGCGCAGGATCTTTTGCGCCGGCTCGGCGGGATTCGAGTAGCGGCCGAAACCTCCGTCCTCCGCCTTCCGGTAGACGGAATAATCCTCCACTGTCATCACGTAATAGAGGCGCGTGATCGGGCTGTAGGCGGTCGAGTACCAGTTGGTGGCGCCGCGCACGGCCGGGGCGGTCTTCACCCCCTGCTCCGTTGTCTCATTGTTGGGCAGCAGGCGGGGGGTCCAATCGTCCGGGTTGATCCCGCTGGCCCAGGTCATCCGGTCCACCATCTGGGTGGCGAGGAGGGGTCGGCCGGCCTGCCGGTCCAGGACGTACAGAAAGCCGTTGCGATTGGCGTGCAGCAGCAGCTGGCGGTCCTTTCCCTTCCACTTCCCGTCCACCAGGACGATCGGCTGATTCGCGTCCCAGTCGTGCAGATCGTGCGGGGTATACTGGTAGTACCAGAGCAGCTTGCCCGTCTTCACGTCGATCGCGAGGTCGCTATTCGTGTAGAGGTTGGCGCCGAGGCGCTCGTCGCCGTTCGTGTCCGGATGCGGATTGCCCACCGTCCAGTAGAGAATATTCGCCTTGGCGTCGGCGCTGCCGCTGAGCCACGTCGCCCCGCCGCCCTCCTTGAGCGCCGTGCCCTTCCAGGTGTCGGAGCCGGGACCGGGCACGCCGTATTCCGGCACGGTCCAAAGCCGCCAGGCGAGTTCGCCGGTCGTCGCCTTGTAGGCGGAAACGGAGCCGCGGATCCCGTTGTCGCCTCCGCTGACTCCGGTGATGACGAGGTCGTTGACCACCAGCGGAGCGGCGGTGCCGCCGTAAAATCCCTGGTCGCCCTGCTTGTATCCGTACACGTCCCAGAGGAGCGCGCCGGTCAGCCGGTCCAGCGCCAGCAGATGGGCATTGTCGGTCATGTAGAAGATCCGGTCGCCCAGCACCGCCACGCCCCGGTTGACGCCGATCGCCGCATCGCTCGAGATCGTCGCGGCCGGGCTCTTGGGGCGTTCGTAGTGCCAGATCTCGCGGCCGGTCCTGCCGCTCAGGGCATAGACCTGGTTATTCCCGGTCACGTACATGACCCCATCCACGACCACCGGCGTCGTCTCAAGGCCGAAGAAGGGAATCGTGGTGAGCCACTGCAATTGCAGCTTCGAGACGTCCCGCTGGTTCACCTGCTCGAGGATGCTGTGACGGTTTCCATCCAGCGTGCCGTTGTAGGTCGGCCAGTCGCCCTTCGGGGGATGCGCGACCTCGTCGACATCCGCCTGGGCCACCGGCGCCGCAGGCCCGCTGAGCGGCCCGACTCCGACGCCGCTGAGGCGGCTCAGGAAGGCGACGAGATCGCGCCGCTCTTCCGGCGATCCCTGAAAGGCGGGCATCGCCGGGCGGGGGTCGGGCGTGATCATCCGGTATTCGCTGTCGAGCAAGAGGTGCAATTTGCCGTCATCGGTTTGCAGGACCAGGTCATGGCTGCCCTGGGAGCGGGCAAACCCCCGCAGGCTGCTTCCATTATTCAATGCCACCGACACCGTGGCATAGCCCGTCGCTATGCTGGCGCCCGGGTCGACGAGCGCCCGCTGCAGCTCCGACGTGGTCAACTTTCGGGCGATGCCGGACAAATCCGGCCCTTGCGAACGCCCGCGGCCCCGGGCCAAATGGCACGAGGCACACTGTCCGGCTCCAAAGAAAATGCGCTCTCCGGCCGCCGGATCGCCCGCGACCGCGCCCTCCGACCGCGTCGTGTTGAGCACGCGCACATAGCGCGTCAGCGCCTGAACGTCCGCGGGAGGGAGGGATAGGGCGGGCATCTTGCCTTTCCCCTTCCGAATGATGTCGGCGATGTCGCCATCGGACATGCCACGCAAATGCTCCGTATTGACCAGCGAGGGCGCGCGATCCGTGCCGCGCGCATCTCCGCCGTGGCAGAGCGCGCAGATCTGGCTGAAGAGCGGCGGCACCGGCGGCCCGTCCGCGGCCTGCGCCCAGGCGGAATCGAGGGTAAGGGCCAGGAGCATTGCAGGCACCAGGAGGCGAAGATGATTCATGGATTAAAAGTGGCGGGCCCGCTAGGCCGGCAGGGGCTCCGGCGCCGCCTGATCGACGGGCGTCACCGGATCGATCCAGGTCCAGCAGAGCCCGCCCAGCACATTGATCGCCGCCGAGATGGCGAAGGTCAGGGTCCAGTTGTGGTTCATGTACTGAAGGATGTAGCCGACGACGATCGGCCCGAGCGCGCCGCCGATCTGGCCGGCCATGTTCATGATGCCGGAAACCGTGCCGGCATATTTTCCACCCACGTCCATCGCCGTGCGCCAGCAGACGGGCAGGGTCAGGTCGAGGAAGAAGCTGGCCAGGCCCATCGCCAGCATCGCCCAGACCGGGTCGGCGATCCGGGGCGAGAGGAGCAGCAGGGCCGCGGCTCCGCCATAGCCCACGTAGGCCAGCCCCCGGCGCACGTGGGCGAGGCCAAAACCTCGGCGCACCAGCCAGCCGGCCAGCCAGCCCGAGAGGACGCAGGCAAATCCGCCGAAGAAAAGGGGCAGGCCGGACAGCAGCGCGCCCTTGTGCAGGTCGAGCCCGCGGGCCTCCTTCACGTAGGTCGGCAGCCAGGTGATGTAAAAATACCAGCCGTAGCCAAAGCAGAAATACTGCACGAACAGCAGCCAGACCGTGGGCGAGCGCAGGATTTTCGTCCAGGGAACCGCCGGGCGGGGTGCGGCGTGCTCCCGGCCTTCGTTGAGCAGCGCGAGCTCCGCGGCGTTCACACCCGGATGGTCGCGCGGATGGTCGCGGAACCACCAATAAAAGAGCGCCGCCCAGACGATGCCCGGGGCTGCGAAGATAGCGAAGGCCCATCGCCAGCCCACCAGCGAGATGACCCAGACCACCGCCAGCGGCGTGACCGCTCCACCCCAGCGCGTGCATAGCCACATGATGCTGACCGCCCGGTTTCGCTCCCGGACGGGCAGCCAATTGGTGAACGCCTTGGCCAGGTTGGGAAAGGCGCCGGCCTCACCCGCGCCGAAAAGAAACTGCGTCACCAGCAGCGAGGCGAGGTTCCAGACGCGGCCGGTGGCGGCGGTGAAGAGAGACCAAAGGAGCACCACGCGCATGAGCACCTTGCGCGGCCCGATCAGGTCTCCCAGCCACCCCCCCGGAATCTCGAACAGGGCATAGGCCGTGGTGAACGCGGCGAAGACGTAGCCCATCTGCACGCTGGACAGGCCCAGGTCGGCGGCGATCGAGACCTTGGCCTGCGACATGCAGGTGCGGTCGACGAACGTGATGACCGCCAGCGCCCCGGCAAAGGCCACCACCCAGTGGCGGGCCCGGGTGGGCGGGATGGCGTCGGCGGACGCGGGCGGAGCGGGGGGCATCGGGTGCGACGTCGGAGGATTTGGCGGTCGGGCCAGGCGTCGGGACGGGAGCAGCAAAGGCAGTCCGCGAGGCGAAACCAAGTCCTAAGACGCCGACTCGGACGGTACGAATTATTTTAAGAAAATTGCGGTCGCTTGGCCTCCGCCATCCGTCAGACTCGAGATAGAAACTCCATCACAATGGGCCCCGCATTGAGAAAGTTTTCCCCGCTGATTGGCCGTCGGCGGGCGCGAGGAGCCCTACGATCCCCACCAACGGCCCAAGACACCTCGCCATGAACCGACAATTTTCCCGCCGTGATTTCATCAGCGCCTCCGCGCTCGGCGCCCTGGCGGGCGCGTCCGTCCTGGCGGATCCGGTCCGCGCCGCCGCCCAGTCCGTGGGAGTCCGGCCGGCCGATCTTCCGGACCTCACGATCAAGGAGGTCAAGGTCTACGTGGCGAACCTCGGTCCGACGCTTCGCCGCATCAACAGCCCCGAAAGCGGGGAGATCGTCTCGCTCGTGACCGCGAGCGGGATCGAGGGCAACTACACGCTGGGCAACCGCGTGCCGGGCACCGGATGGCTCGAATACGCCAAAGGCGTCTGCCTGGGCAAGAGCGTCCTCGACCTGCTGCCGGCCCTGGTGGCCAGCGCCAACGAGCGCAACCACCCCACGACCGCCTTCGGCCGCAACGCCGGATTTGTCGGGGGATTCGGATACCCCAACGGGATGCGGCTGGGCAGCATCGCCGAGACGAATTACCACGCCGCCATCGTCGACGTCTGTCTTTGGGACATCCTGGGCAAGGCGGTGAATCGCCCAATCTACAAGCTGCTCGGGGGCACCAAGGAGCGCATGCTCGCCTACGGCAGCTCGCAACACCTCGCCACGATCGAGGAATTCGGGCCCCAGGCCCTCGAGGCGAAGCAGATGGGCTTGAAGTGCTACAAGATCCACCCGGGCCCGGGCCAGCATCCTTCGGGCCTCCCGATCCCCGCCTATGTCGGCCACATCGAGGAGATCAAGGCGGTCCGCCAGGCCGTCGGGGACGAATTCACGCTCCTGTTCGACCCCGTCCAGCGCTACAACGTCTTCGAGGCGCTGCGGGTCGGTCGCGCGCTGGAGGAATACAACTACTCCTCCTTTGAGGACCCCATTCCGACGAGCGACATCGAGGGGCTGATCGAGCTGCGGCAAAAGCTGACCGTCCCGATCGAGATCGGCGAGTTCATCTACGGGATTCAGGGCTACGCCGAATACATCCGCCGGGGCGCGCTCGATATCGTCAGGCTAATCTCGGACAATGTCGGCGGCATCACCGGCTCCTTCCGCGTGGGCCAGCTGGCGGACGCCTTCGGCATGCCCTGCACGCCCCACAACTGGGGCAACGGGTTCGACTTGGCGGTGCATTTCCAGCTGGAGCTGGCCCTGCCCAACACCTTTTGGTTCGAGATGCCCTATCCGCCGACGCTCACGGATCGGCCGTACTTGAAGGAGAAGTTCCGGATCGACAAGGACGGCTATGTGCAGGCCTCGAAGGCGCCGGGCCTGGGCGTCACGCTCGACCGCGACGCGCTCGACAAGATGCTGACCCGCATCGATCGCTGATTTTTATGAACCCATCATCCCCCGCCCGTCTGTCCGCCCGGCTTCCCCGCCGCCAGTTTCTGCAATACCTGGGCGCCGGCGCTCTCGGCCTCGCCCTGTCGGGCCGCGCCGCCCGTGCGCAGGACGCCGCCGCGGCCCCCGCGCCGCGCTCGGGCGCCCGCAAGCTGCAGGGCGTCTTTCCGATCGCCGAGACGCCCTTCACCCCGGACAACAAGCTCGACCTCGAGGGCCTGGCGGCGGAGGTCGCCTTTTGCGACCGCGGCGGGGTGCACGGCCTGATGTGGCCGCAGCTCGCCAGCGGCTGGAGCACGATGAATGAGGAGGAGCGGATCTCCGGCGCCGAGGCCATGCTCGCGGCCGGCAAGGGCGGCAACACCGCCCTCGTGATCGGCGTTCAGGGGCCGGACATGGCGGCCGTCACCCGCTATGCCAAGCACGCCGCCGCCCATGGCGCGGATGCGCTGATTTCGCTGCCGCCGGCGAATGTCACCGACGAGAAGCAGCTGCTCGCCTACTATCAGGAAGTCGGCCAGATCACGGAGCTGCCCCTGTTTGCCCAATGCACGGGGACCATGAGCGTCAATCTCGTGGTCGAGATGGTCAAAGCGATCCCCACGCTCCGGCACGTGAAGGACGAGGCGGGCGTGCCCCTCGAGCGGGTGGGCGAGCTGATTCGCCGGACCGACGGCCAGCTGCAGGTCTTCTCCGGCCAGGGCGTCCAGACGATGATCTCCGAGATGGAGCGCGGGTTCGTCGGCCACTGTCCCTACACGGGACTGGGAGATATCTATGCGCAGGCCTATGACCTCTGGCACTCGGGTCGCAAGCAGGAGGGGTTCGCCATGTTTGGGCGCATTCTCGCCTTTGCCAGTCTGGGCACCGCCGACCAGAACCGGCTGCTGATCTCTCGCGGGGTCTTCAAGCCCGACACCCACTTCCGGACGCCCTCGGCCGCCGCCGGGGTCGCCGCGGGTGGCGGGGGTGGTGGCGGCGGCGCGCGCCGTGCCCTGCCGCTGAACGATGCGGGTGCCCACGCCGGCCTCGAGACCTACCTGAAGCCCTACTTCCGGGCCTGAGCGCGCCAACCGAGGCCAAAGGAACCGGCATGAACGACCGCAATTTCTCCCGCCGCCAGTTCCTGGGCACGGCCGCCGCCGGAGCCTTTGCCGGCGTCCTGGCCAGCCCCGCCCGTGCCGCCGCCCAGGCGGTGGGGGCCAAGACGCCGGACCTCCCCGACCTCACGATCAAGGAGGTCAAGGTCTACGTCCTCGACCGCAGCAAGATGCCGCGCACCGATCCGGCGATCATCGCCGCGAGCCCGCGGGGGCAGGGGGTGAGCGCCGCGCTCTACGGCGGCCGCGTCCAGATCGCCTCGATCGTCACGGCCGGCGGGATCGAGGGTAACTACATCCTGGAGGAGCATTATTTCCACCCGAACTGGACCACCCTGGGCTGGCTGGAGTTCGCCAAAGGCGCCTGCATCGGCCGCAGCGTCCTCGACCTGCCCCAGCTGACGTCGCAGTGGGTCCCGGAGAAGCGGCGCGTCGGCCAGAGCGCCTACGCTTCGGCGATCGACAACTGCCTGTGGGACATCCTGGGGAAGGCCGTGCACCTTCCCGTCTACCGGATCCTCGGGGCCTACCGGAACAAGGTGCTGGCCTATGCGAGCACGCAGCACCACGACACCCTGGAGCAGTTCGTGGAGGAGGCGCGGACGATCAAGGCGCAGGGCTTCAAGGCCTACAAGATCCACCCGCCCTCGCCGGGCGGCGGCCACGATTACAAGCTCGACATCGCCGTGGCCAAGGCGGTCCGCGCGGAGGTCGGCCCGGAGTTCACCCTCATGATCGATCCGGTGGGCGTCTACACCCGCGAGGAGGCGATCAAGGTCGGCCGAGCCATCCAGGAGCTGGGCTATATCTTTTATGAGGATCCGCTGCCGACGAAGGACATCGAGGGGCTGGTCGAGCTCTGCCGCGACCTGGACGTACCGATCCACATGGGCGAGTTCCTGACCTCGATCTACGATTATCCGGAATACATCCGCCGCGGCGCCACCGACGCGGTCCGCTTCATCGTCGACAACGTGGGCGGCATCACCGGCGGCCTGAAACTGGCGCACATGGCCGAGTGCTTCGAGATGGAGTGCGTGCCGCACAACTGGGGCGAGGCCTACAACCACGCCGTTCATTTCCACCTGGAGCTGGCGATGCCGAACAACCGCTGGTTCGAGATGACCGTGCCGCAGGGCTCGTCCGACCGGCCCTACATGAAGGACAAGTTCCGGATCAACGCGGACGGGTATGTCGAGGCGCCGACCAAGCCCGGCCTGGGCTACGAGATCGACCGCGATGCGCTCGACCGCTTCATGCTCCGCATCGAGCGCTAGCCGGCGGAAAATCTCCGTGGACGTCCCAACCCTTTCCCGGCGCAGCTTCATCGGCGGCGTGGCCGCCGCCGTGGCGCTGCCCCGGGCCCTCAAGGCTGCCACCGGCGTCGATGACATCCCGATCATCGACGCGCACATCCACCTCTTCGACGGCACCCGGCCGCAGGGCGCGCCCTACAAGGGCGGCCGCCAGTTCCCCGGCGGGGTGGCGCTGCCGGCCATGTACGCCAAATTGGCCCGGCCGCTCGGCATCGTCGGTGCGCTCGAAATCGACGCCAGTCCATGGGTCGAGGACAATCTCTGGGTGCTCGAGGCGATCCAGGCCGAGCCCATCATGGTGGGCACCGTCGGCAACCTGCAGCCCGACAAGCCGGAGTTCGCCGAGTATCTGGAGCGCTACGCCAAGAACCCGCTGTACCGCGGCATCCGCTACGGGAACAACTGGGGCTATAATATTGCCGCCCAGGCGGACAATCCCGCCTTCATTGCCGGACTCAAGCTGCTCGCCCAGCACGGCCTGGTCCTGGACACCGCCAACCCCCGGATGGATCTCCTGCAGGCGGTGGTCAAGATCAGCGACAAGGTGCCGGACCTGCGCATCGTGATCGACCATCTGCCTTCCTTTGATCCGACGCCGGAGGACCAGACCGCTTACGATGCCGTGCTGAGGGAGATCGCGCCCCGGCGGCAAATCTTCACCAAGCTCTCGGAGATCGTCCACCCGGTGAGGCCGGCTGGAACCCTCGCGCCGGGGCTGGCGGCGCATCGCGACCGGCTCGACGCGCTGATGGGCAGTTTTGGCGAGGACCGCGTGATCTTCGGCAGCGACTGGCCCAATTGCGTCGGCGTCTCCGAGGTGCCGGACACCGTGGCGCTGGTGCGTGAATATTTCTCGACCAAATCGCGGGCGGCCGCGGAAAAGTATTTCTGGAAGAATTCCGTGGCGGCCTACCGCTGGGTGAGCCGCGAGGCGGGCCAGCCCGCGCTTGGCTAGGGCTGGGCGCGACGACAATTTTATGCATCCGAGTGGCGCCGGGAGCTGTCTATGACGGCCATCCTCGATGCTCGCTCCGCCGCCTGATCAACCAGCCCTTCCGGCCGCCGCACCGGTCAGGCCTTCGGCGCGGCCGCGCGTCACGTGGCTGCCGACGGCCGTGGAAGGCTACCGCGAGATGCTGGCGGCCATCGAGGGGGCGTTCGCCTCCATCCGGTTCGAATTCTACATTTTCAAGGCCGGTGGACCGGGCGACCGCTTTCGCGATGCGTTGATCGCCGCCGTCCGACGGGGAGTGAAGGTCAGGATCCTCCTGGACGGATTTGGCTCCGGGGACCTTCCGGCGCACTATTGGGATCAGCTGCGCGCGGCCGGCGGCGAGGCTTCCTTCTTCAATCCCGGACCGCTGTTGCGGCTGCCGATTCGCAACCACCACAAATTGCTCGTCGTGGACGATGGCGTGGCCTTTGTCGGCGGATTCAATATCGGGCCGGAATATGAAGGCGATGGCGTGGCGCGGGGCTGGCGCGACCTGGGCCTCGCCCTCTCGGGTCCGGTGGTGGCGACGCTGGCGGCCTCATTTGACGCGATGTGGCAAAATCAGAACTTTCGCCGCCGTCGCGACCTGCGGCAGCTCGGTTCGCGCTGGCGCCGCCGCCGGGGCAAGCCGGCGGACCCGCAGGTGATGGCGATGGGGCCGGCCCTGGGTCGCAATGCCTTCCATGACCTCCTTATCGGCAGCGTGCGCGAGGCGCGGGAGATCCGCATCATCGCCTCGTATTTTGTGCCCAGTCTCAAGTTGCGGCGCGCCCTGCGGGCGGTGGCGCGCCGCGGGTGCCGCGTGCGCCTGATCCTGCCGGGCAAGACGGATGTCGCCATGGTCCAGGCGGCGAGCCGCACCTTCTATTCGCGCCTGCTGCGCGCCGGCATCGAGATTGCCGAATACCGGCCGCAGATCCTGCATGCGAAACTGGCGATCATCGATGGCGTGGTCTTTGCCGGGTCCTCGAACCTCGATGCCCGTTCCCTCACCGTGAACTATGAGCTGATGGTGCGCGTCTCCGATCCGGCCCTGGCGGCCGGGGGCCGCGACCTGTTCGAGGCCGATTGGGCGCGCTCGCGCCGCATCTCCCTGGAGGAATGGCAGCGGCAGCGGAGCTGGACCGACCGGATTTCCGGCATGATCGCGCGCTTCTGCCTGACGAAGATCGATCCCTGGTTTACCCGGCGCCGGCTCCGGACGCTCGCGTAGCCGCATCCCGAGGCAGCGCGGGTTGTCCCAACCCGCTCCGGCGCCTTGGGACAAGGCGCCCTACCTTGGCGGCAAAGGCGGCGCCTGCAGCGCCCTGAGCCGCATGGCCTCGTTATAATGCAGGGCCGCCTCCGGCATCTGCCCGGCCTGGCGATAGGCCAGGGCGAGCCAGAAATGAGCATCGGCGTAGTCCGGATTGAGCCGAAGCGCCTGCTGGTATTCCCGGATCGCGTCGGGACCGCGTCCGAGGGAGAGAAGCGCATTGCCATAGTTGGCGTGGAATTGAGCCGAGGCGGGTTCGAGTTCGGCGGCCTGCTCGAAATGCGGCAGCGCCGCGAGCATCTGTCCGCCATTGGCCAGGGCACCGCCGAGATTGTAATGCGCCATGGCATAGCTCGGCCTCAGGCGCAGCGCCTGCTCGAATTCCGCGGCGCCCTCCTGCGGACGGCCGGTTTTCATGAACGCGACTCCCAGATTATTGTGGGCATCCGCATAGTCCGGCTTTAGGTGCAGCGCCTTCTGGAGATGCGGGATGGCCTCCGGCGACCGTTCGAGAATGTTCAGGGTGCTACCGAGATTGTTTTCACCCTCGGTGAAGTCGGCTCTCAGCCGGAGGGCCTGCTCGAAGAGTGGGAGCGCCTCGGACGCCCGGCCGGCGTTGACGAGTTCCATGCCCAAGTTGTTCTCGGCCATCCAGGCACCGGGATTGCGGTCGATCGTCGTCTGGTAAAGGGTGACCAGATCGTGATACATGCGGGTTTGCCTCCAGGTGAGCACGCCCAGCGTGAGGAGGAGGACCGCGCCCAGGGTGCGTGCCAGCGGCCGGGAGAAGCGCTCCCCCAGCGTCTCCCAGCCCGCGGCGATCGGTGCGATGACGCCGAGGCAGGCCAGATACTGGAAGTGGTCGGCCACATACGAGTAGACGAAGGGATAGACGTTGACGAAGCCGAGAACGGGAAAGAGCGAGCCCCCAAAAAAAAGCAACCCGGCGAGGAGCCCGCGCTGGCGCCGCCAAACGAGCGCGGCAAGCAGGGCGATCAAACCCAGGGGGAACAGATATTGCCACGCCGCACCGCCATCCACGGTCCAGTGCGGATAAATGAAGATGAGATTGGCCGGCCAGAGCAGCTTGCCCAGGTAGAACCAAGCCACCCGCCCCGCCAGCAGGCACCGCTCCAATCCGTCCAGGGCAAAGTCCGCGCCGTGGGCGCCGATGAAGCGGTTCTCGACCCAGGAGGTGAATATTCCGGCCACGCCGCCCGCCGCGAACCAGGGCAGGAGCGGAACGACATCGCGTCGCCACGAAAGCCGGCCCCGTCGCCACCAGATGACGACGAGGAGCGCCGCAGGCAGGGTGGCCGTCACACTTTTGCTGAACAGGGCGAGTATGAAGAATGTCGTCGCCAGCCAATAAGGGGTCAGGCCGCTAGTGCTACTCCGACAAGTCGGAGTAGCACTAGCG
>Ga0302326_10019106_pt1 | contig 14176 bp, 13 predicted proteins | sample Palsa_T0_3_FD_202264 | JGI IMG/M metagenome (GOLD analysis project Ga0302326, IMG submission 202264) | Peat permafrost microbial communities from Stordalen Mire near Abisko, Sweden - Palsa_T0_3 | ecosystem: Environmental > Terrestrial > Soil > Palsa > Peat permafrost | place: Sweden: Abisko... | reverse complement strand
GCCACCCGTTGCCGCTGCCCCCCGGAGAGGGCCTTGGGCTTGCGATCCAGCAGATGTTCGATATCCAGCGTCTTGGCCGCCGCATGCACCCGCTGAAGGATTTGCGCCTTGGGCACCCGCCGCAACTTCAGGCCGAAGGCCATGTTGTTGAAAACCGTCATGTGCGGGTACAGGGCGTAATTCTGAAACACCATGGCAATGTCGCGGTCCTTGGGAGCCACGTCATTGACCACCCGCTCGCCGATGCGAATGGTGCCGCTGGTGATCTCCTCCAGCCCCGCGACCATGCGCAGCGTGGTGGTTTTGCCACACCCCGACGGGCCCACGAGCACGACGAATTCCTGGTCGGCGATCTGCAGGTCGATTCCATCGACCGCTTTGACGCCGCCGGGGTAGACCTTGCTGACTTTTTGCAGTTCGACTCGGGCCATGAGGGGGTTGTTATATCGGTAGGGGGCGAAGCGTCAAAGCACCCCCCGCGGACTTCCGTCCGCGGCTATAAAAGAGAGGGGGCCGCGGCGCGCCCGCATCTTTGAATAGCCGTGGACGGCAGTCCGCGGAGGCTTCCACCCCAAAATAATCCGCGAATTTCTAATCGCCACACGCCCCGCCAAGGGTAAACTACAGGCCATGTTCCGCCTACACCATCGCAACATTCTCACGGGTTTTGCAGTTCTTCTTGTCGCCTCAACCCTCCGGGCCGACGCGCCGACCACCCAGCCGATCGAGCCGGCCCAGTTCATGCGCTTCGACGACCACGGCCAAGCCGGCGGCTCACTGCAAACCGCCGTCGTCACCTATCGCAACGCGGCGGGCCAGACCGTACGTCTCGTCGCTGCCATTCACATCGCCGAGGCCGGCTACTATCAGCAGCTCAACCGCGACTTCGCTTCCGACGATGCGGTGCTGTACGAGCTGGTTGCTCCCAAGGATTCGCCGATTCCCAAACCGGGCGCCGACGCCGCTTCGGACAATCCGGTCAGCGAGTTGCAGCACTTCATGAAGGACGCGCTGAATCTGTCGTTCCAGTTGGACGTGATCGATTACACCAGGCCGAACTTCGTGCATGCCGATCTGGACAAGGAAACCTTCGAGAGATTGCAGGAAGAGCGTGGCGAGACTTTCGAGATGCTCTTCGTGCGTCAACTGATGGACGCCTTCACCAAGCCCCAGCCGGCGGACGATAACGCCGACCCGGAGCAGACCGCCGACCAGCTCATTCAGATGCTCACCCGGCCCGATGGGGATCGGCAGATCAAGCTGGTCGTCGCCCGCCAACTCACCGACATGCAAAACAGCGGCAAGGGAATGGACGCCCTGGCCGGCACAGTTCTCCTCGGCGAGCGCAACAAAACCGCCCTCAAAGTGCTGGCCACCACGCTGGCCTCCGGCAAGCAGCGCATCTCAATTTTCTACGGCGCCGCACACATGCCCGATCTGGCGACGAATCTGAAGACGATGGGCTTCACGCCCATCGCCTGCGAATGGAAAACCGCGTGGGATCTGACCATTCGCCCGGATGAACCCTCGGCCATCGAGAAGTTTCTCACGGAAGCCGTGCATGCGTTCAGCTCCAGCGACGATCAGAATTAGCAGGTGGGAGATGCCGCCGGAGCTTCAGGAAACACTGGACCGCGGTGCTCACGCCCGCCCGCCGTTTCGCTGGACCGACATCTGCCCGGTCTGCGGCTACTCCCTCAACGGTCTGCCCGATGTCGGGGTCTGCCCCGAATGTGGCGAGAAGTACGACACATCAGAAATCATTTTGTATGGTTGGCCCTGCGGATCGCACGCAAGCCCCTTGAACGATTTCGGGTCAGGCGTGTTGCTCATTCTCGTTTTAGGGGCGATCGGGGGCTTTCTGTGGTCCTGGGGCATCACTTATGTGAGGGTGGTGGTGATCCCGCCGACGGTCGTCGTGGGAGTCTTAATCATTAGCCGTTGGATACGCGACCGCCGCGGAACCGTGCAGGTCCGGCTGACGAATCGCGGCGCTGTGCAGTACGACGATCTTAAGCCATCCTACCAGTGGCTCCTTCTATTATCGCATATTCTGATGATGGGCGTGCTGGCGCCAGTTGCAATTTTCGTTCTTTACTTCCATGGAGCCATCTACGCCGACGACGCGCGTGCGTGCTCAATCTGGGGGGCTATATGGGCGGTCTTCGGCTGGGGGGTCGGATGGAGACTGCGCCAGAAATTGGCGGATTTTCGTCGCTCCGAATCGCGCGACCTCAATGCGTTCCTAAAGAGACCGTGCCCCTGGAGAGAATTGCGGCTCGCTGAGTGGTGGTGCTCGCGACCCGGCCTTTATGTACTACGGCTCAATCGCTGCGGTTGGTGGACTTGGGTAGCCCGCCGGGTCAAGAATTCCTCGCCGGTGCACGCCAAACTGAAATGTGGCGATGAGAAAGGCGCTTGGTTGGGTGAGACAATGCAGAAATGGATTTCCGACGCTCAGAAGTCTGCCAAGTAATTCGCGCCGGAATGCTTCGCGGACTGCCGTCCGCGGCTATGACGTTCGGACTTCCCGCCGCTTCCTTGCTCGATCATTGATAGCCGCGGACGGAAGTCCGCGGAATCTTCACCCCTCGACCACGCTCTTCTCAATCGGCTCGACGGTGACGCCGCGCGATCGCACGAACTCCATGGCGGATTTCACCTCCGTCTCGGCTCCGCTGAGCAGGACGGCCATAATGCCGATCTCGTGTTGAACGCTGGCCTGGCGGATGTCGAAGACCACGCGGGGGAATTTCTGGCTCATCTCCCAGATGATCGGCTGCTCGACCTGCGAGCGCGTCGGGAAGGTGAACCAGCATCGCTTGCTATAACCGGCGGCCACGGTCCGCCCCTCCGGCGATGGCCGGGACAATGCTGATCTCGTCGCCGGCTTTGACCGGCGTTTCGAGATTCTTGAGGAACCGGATGTCCTCGTCATTCAGATAAACATTGACGAACCGATTGAGCTGCCCGGCACTTTTGAAGAGCCGGGTTTCGATGCCGGCCGCCCCAACTTTGAGATTGTCGAGCACTTCGCCGACGCTCTGCCCGTCGGCTTCGACGACATCGACGCCCTTGGTATACGATCGCAACGGTGAAGGAATTCGCACTTTAACGCTCATAACCGCCGATCATAGCGTCCGGTAACCCGGCGGCAAGAAGGGGATTTTTCACCACGGAGACACAGAGACCACAGCTAACGCAATTGTTGTGCTGCGCGGAAGATATCGATCAATCGTCCGACGGATTCGTCATCGCATTAAATCTTGACAATCCGCCGTCTTCTCCGCGTTCTCTGCGTCTCCGTGGTGAAGAATTCTTTTCCGAACTTGCTCCACTGGCAACCGGCGGTCAAGTCGTATAGCATACTGGCTGGTTGGACCCGTGGATGGAGCTCGAACGCGACAGCATCTTTTTCTGCCCGCACCGAACCTTCGCCGCCTCGCCCACCGTTTAGGCCGGACCGTCGGCCTCTTTTTCTTCACCCCGGGAAAGTAAAACTGTTGGGGCCATGCCCACCTTAGGAGATCGTGATGGGCAAGAAGTTGTATGTTGGAAATCTGAGCTACTCTGTTGATAGCTCAACGCTCGAGCAGTTGTTCTCGGCACATGGCACCGTGCAAAGCGCGGAAATCATCAATGACCGGGACACCGGCCGCAGCAAGGGCTTCGGCTTCGTGGAAATGGGGAGCGACGCCGAGGCGCAAGCCGCGATTGCCGCTCTCAATGGCCAGGAGAACGACGGCCGCGCACTGACCGTCAATGAAGCCAAGCCGCGCGAACCGCGCAGCGGTGGTTTCGGCGGCGGCGGCGGCGGTAACCGTGGCGGTGGCGGCGGCGGCGGTGGCCGCGGCGGCTACGGCGGCGGCGGCGGCGGTGGAAACCGCGGCGGCGGCGGTCGCGATCGCTACTAAAAAATTCGGGTAACCGAGTTTTTCAGATACGCAAACAGGGAGGTCGCTTCGGCGGCCTCCCTTTTTCATTCCCTCGCCCCCCGCGTGGCCGATTCATCGGCCACGGACCAGAAGCCTGGGGCGAATCATCCAGTGCAATCGCATGTTCCCCTGTCGGCGGGGCAGGGCGCAAAAAAAGAGAGACCGGTGCTCGCCGTAACACCGGTCTCATCAACAGGCTGCCCGACCATCTGGTCGGAGACCCACAGCCTTCTTCATATATCGTCTGAACCGGCAAGCAAATTTAATAAATGTCGCGCCTTGGTGTCGCCACGGGGCTTATTATAATCCCGACCCATGTCAGAAGCCCAGCCAGAACCCCAGCCACGACCCCAGTCAGAACCCCGGCGCACTGCTATTCTTGCACTGGAAGATGGGACCGTCTTCACCGGCCGATCATTTGGCCACGCGGGTACGGCCGAGGGGGAGGTGGTCTTCAACACCTCCATGACGGGGTATCAGGAGATTCTCACAGATCCGTCCTACAAGGGGCAGATCGTCACGATGACCTATCCGCTGATCGGCAACTATGGGATCAACCGGGAGGATGTGGAGAGCCGGCGGCCGCACGTGGCGGGGTTTGTGGTGCGGGAACTGGCGGCGGTTTATTCCAATTATCGGGCGGATACCGGTCTGGACCAGTACCTGCGGGAAAACGGCATCGGCGGGATCGAGGGGATCGACACCCGGGCCCTGACGCGCAAGCTGCGGATGAGCGGCGCGATGCGGGGGATTCTCACCAGCGAGGTGGACGATTCGGATCCGTCCGCCGCCGGCCGGCTGGTGGAGCAGGCGCGCAATGCGGCGGCCATGGCGGGGGCGGACTGGGTGCAGGCGGTGAAGCCACAGTCCGCCTACGGCTGGGACCAGGACCAGGGCGACTGGCGGCTCGGAGCGGTCGAGCGCGGCGACGGGCTGCATGTGGTGGCGCTGGATTGCGGCGCGAAGCAGAACATTCTCCGCCATCTCATCGAGCGCGGAATCAAGGTCACGGTGCTTCCACCGGACACCAGCGCCCAGGAAATCCTCGAGCATCGCCCTGACGGGTTGTTCATCAGCAACGGCCCGGGTGACCCCGCGGCGTTGGATTACGCGGTGCGCCCGATCCAGGGCGTCATGGGAAAAGTGCCGATGTTCGGAATCTGTCTCGGCCATCAGCTTCTGGGCCGGGCGCTGGGGGCGGCGACGTACAAGCTGAAATTCGGCCATCGCGGCGGCAACCAGCCGGTGAAGAATCTTGACACCGGCCGGGTCGAGATCACCAGCCAGAACCACGGCTTTGCGATCGATCAAAAGTCGCTCGAGGCCCGCGGCGGAATCGTCACGCACGTCAATCTCAATGACGGCACCGTCGAGGGTTTTCGCCATCGCGATCTGGCCCTTTTTTGCGTGCAGTACCATCCCGAGGCCAGCCCCGGCCCGCACGATGCGGCTTATCTGTTCGACGCATTCGTCGAGATGATGAAAACCAAAAAAGCCCCCGGCGCCGCCCGGCTTGGCGAGCTGCAAGCTCTCCGCGAGAAGCCGGCCGTGGCCGGTGTGGCCAAAGTTCGTGGCGACACGGTCGAACGTTCCTTTTAGCGGCTGTCCCGAAGGGACGCGCTGCGAACGCAAAAAGCGCGTCCCTGCGGGACAGCCGCTAAAAGGGGGACCACCGTGTGGCACACATTCCGGCCATATCCGACCGGTCCCCTCTTCCCTGAACCCCGAACCCTGAACCCTCACTCGGCTCGACGCCGCCGCTTTTATCCGGTTCAATAGGGCGATGCCCGACACGCTGCGCAATGTTCCGCGGACCGAAGCGCGAGCGGCGGGGATGTCGCTGGGGTTGAGCATCGGGTTGCTGGGGGTGAAGCTGGCGGCGTACTTTCTGACCGGATCGGCGGCGATCTTTTCCGATGCCCTGGAGACGGTGGTCAACGTCGTTGCCGCGAGCTTTGCGATGTACGCCCTGTCGGTGGCCCACACGCCGGCCGACAAGGGCCATCCATACGGGCACGGCAAGATCGAATTCGTCTCCGCCGGGCTCGAGGGGTTGCTCATCATCGTCGCCGCGGCGGTGATCTTCGTGCGGACGCTGGACACACTGCGGTATCGGCGCGTACACGTCGGCGATGTCAGCACCGGCCTGGTGCTGCTCGGGGCGGCCGTCGTGGGGAACGGCTTGACTGGCCTCTATCTAATCCGTCTTGGACGAAAAACTGGATCGCTCACGCTCGAAGCGGATGGCAAACACCTGTATGGCGACGCTGTCACGAGCATCGCCGCCGCGATTGGGCTAATGATCGTCAAGCTCAGCGGCTGGGTGTATGCTGACCCGATCGTCGCCCTGCTGATCGCGGTCTATTTCGCACGGCTCGGGATTCTGTTGATCCGGCGGGCCGGCGCGGGATTGATGGACCGGCAGGACCTCGACGACGAACGGCTGATCAGCGGGATTCTCCAGGCGCACGTCGGTGCCGTCGGCAAGCGGCCGACGATTTGCAGCTTCCACAAAATGCGGCATCGTCACAGCGGCCGATATCACTGGGTGGACTTTCACATCATGGTCGATCCCGACCTGAGCGTCGGCGAGGGCCACGGCATCGCCAGCGCCATCGAATATGAGGTGGAGCAAGCATTGGGAGAAGGAAACGCGACGGCCCACATCGAGCCGTGCAATAACCAGGCCTGCGATCACAGTCGATCCGCCGGCCCATCATCCAAGGCGAGCCAGACGGTTCCGGTCGCCGCTGGCTTTGGTTAAAATGGAGGATTGTGAACATGAATCAACCAACCATTCATCGTGAAGAACTTGGCTCGGTCGTCGGCGAGGCATTGTCAGCCCAGCCGGTGCGCGACATGCACACGCATCTTTACGCTCCGTCATTTGGAAGCCCGGTGCGGGGCGCGGGACAGGCGCCCGATCCAAAGGGGCTTTTGCTCTGGGGAATCGACGAGCTGGTCACCTATCACTATCTCGTCGCCGAGGTCTATCGGGTCGTCCCGGCCACAAAGCTGCCGTACGAGCAATTCTGGAAGATGACCAAGACTCAGCAGGCCGATCACATCTGGAAGAATCTGTTCGTCGAGCGCACGCCGATCAGCGAGGCGTGCCGCGGCGTGCTCACCACGCTCCAGAAGCTGGGCCTCGATCCCAACGAATCGACTCTCGAGCCCTATCGCAAGTTTTTCGCCAGGCAGGAGCCTGGAAAATACATCGACCGGGTGATGGAGCTGGGCAACGTTTCGTCGATCACGATGACCAACGAGGTCTTCGACGACAACGAGCGCAGCCGCTGGCTTCGCGATCCGCAGGTGGGAAGCGACCCGCGTTTTAGCGGCGTGCTGCGCATCGACATGGTGCTGCGCGACTACCCATCGGCCGCCGCCCGTCTGCACGAATGGGGGTATGCCGTCGATGCCAAGATCGGAGATCGCACGATCGAGGAAGCGCGGCGATTTCTACGGGAATGGATCGGGCGGATGAAGGCGATTTACGTCGCCGTGAGTTTGCCCCCGGAGTTTCGCTATCCCGCGCCTCCATCTGACAAGGTGGCCGTCGCCGGTGAATCGATGCTGCGCAATGTCGTTTTGCCGGTCTGCGCCGAGATGGGCATTCCCTTTGCGATGATGATCGGCTCGCGCAAGGCGGTGAATCCATCCCTGCGCGACGGCGGCGATGTCGGCGGGCTGTCGGATGTCGCATCGGTCGCCAATCTCTGCCGCGAGTTTCCTGAAAATCGATTCCTGGTCACGATGCTGTCGCGGGAGAATCAACACGAGCTGTGCGTGACCGCCCGCAAATTCGGCAACCTGATGGTCTTCGGCTGCTGGTGGTTCCTCAACAATCCCTCGCTCATCGAGGAGATCGAGCGCATGCGCTTCGAGCTGCTCGGCACCAGTTTCATCCCGCAGCATTCGGACGCGCGGATTCTCGACCAGCTCATCTATAAATGGGACCACAGCCGGCGTGTGATCGCAAAGGTGCTGGAAGACAAATATGCCGATCTTCTCAAGTCCGGGTGGCGCGTCACCAAAGCGGTCGTGCAGAGGGATGCTCAGTTGCTGCTGGAAGGCAACTTCACGTCATTTCTTGGGCGATGAAACAGACAGAACCGCGAAGGCACGAAGGCGCGAAGACAGACGCGAAGAAAATACAAATTCCTTTTTTTGGGTATTGATCAGGCCTTAAAAGATCGGAACACCGCACAAACGATTCTCTTCGCCTTCGCGTCTGTCTTCGCGCCTTCGCGGCTTCGCGGTTCGCCCGTGGAGAGGTCATAGGATTCGCACGACGATGAGCGTCACGTCGTCCGTGCGCTTGGCCATTCCGGCGAATTTGCGCATTTCCCACAAAACGTTTTGCGCGACGATGTCAGCGGTGGCGCCGCCGCGTTCGAGGGCGGCGATCAGGCGCGATCGGCCGAAGATTTCCTGGTCGAAGTTCATCGTGTCGGTCAGCCCGTCGGTGTAGAGCAGCAGCACGTCGTCCTTCTGAAGCTGCACGATGCTCTGCTTGAAATCCTCGGCCGGGTTGATGCCCAGAACCGTGTTTTCCCCTTCCAGCGGCGTGACTTTGCCCGCCCGCAACAGCAGGGCGGGGGGGTGGCCGGCGTTGCAATAGGTGAACCGCAGCGTGCGTGCGTCGAGTACGCCGTAGAAAAGCGTGACAAACTCCCCCAGCTGCGTGTCGCGGCAGAGCATGAGGTTGATTCGGCGAACCACCTCATAGAGGTAATAGACATTGTCCACCTGGGCCCGCAGAAACGCCCGGACGCTGGCCATGATGAGACTGGCGGGAACGCCCTTGCCGCTGACGTCGGCGACGGCCAATCCGAGATTGTCATCCTGCAGCGGAATGAAATCGTAGAAATCACCCCCCAGCGCGAAGCAGGGGACGTAAGCGCTCGCCAGCTCGATGCCGGCGATCGTCGGCGGAGTTTGCGGCACCATCCGATGCTGCACGTCCGCGGCCATCCGCACCTGCTCCTCGAGTGCCGCCGCCTCCGCCGCCTCACCCAGCAAGCGCGCGTTCTCGATCGCCGCCGCCGCCTGGGCGGCCACCGCTTTCATCAGGTCGATTTTGTGCGGCGGGAAAACCTGCTCCTCGGCCGTGTAGACGCGCAGCACGCCGATCGGCTTGCCCTTGTAGCGCAATCCCACCGACAGCATCGAAACGATCCCCTCGCGCACCGATTCCTGCGGATAGCGCACACGCGGGTCCGCGGCCATGTTCCGCACATATTCATACCCGGCCGGGCCCAGCGCAATCTGGTCGATCTGGGCGGTGCTGAGTCGCACCGGGCCTTTGTTCAGATACTCATGCGAAAGATTGTAAACAGCTTTGATCACCAGCTCGTCGCGCTCGGTGTCGATCAGCCGCAGCGACGACGCCTTGGTCTGAGTGACGTCGCAAACCACCTGCACCGTGCGCTGCAGCACCCAGCGCAGATCGCGCCCGCCGGCCAGCATCATCGCCACGTTGTAAACGGCCGTCAGCTCGTTGATACGCTGGCGAAGCTGATATTCCTGGTAACAGAGCCGCGCGATGGCGTTGGCCATCAGGAACAGAAACTGCACCGACGCCGCCCGCGTGTTCCGGCCCCGGGCCAGTTGGCTCACGACGCTTTTGAGCTGCCGCGGCTCGATGCCGAGCTTTTGCGCGAGCGTCGCGATTTTCGCCTCGTCGGCGGCATCGGTGGTGCTGCGCGCCGACATGCGAATCGTTCCCAGCCGCTGGTTGTTGACCGTGATCGGGGCGACGTATTCCGTCCCGGCCTTTTGTGGCATTTCGCTGGCGTCGGCCAGGGCGCTTTGGCGGCGCAGAAAGTCGGAAGTGGGATTCGGCTGCGTCAGCACGTTCCCCTGGGCGTCGGTGATCGTCGCCTTGACCCCGGCCACGGCCGCGAAGCTGTCCTGGATTTCCTGGAGCGTTGCCACGTCCACGAAATCCGTCAGGCGAATCAGTTCAGAGTCAAATACAGCCATCCACAGTCCACGGTAAGAGACCGCCGCACAAAAGCAAAGCCCCGCGCGCGGCCCATCAAATGCCGGCGGCAACAAGGCATTTTCTCACGCAAATTATGCAAAAGATATCGGACGCTTCGATCTTTCCGCCTTCGCGCATGCACCCCTTGGGCCCTACAGTAAAGTGAACATGGCCGAACAACAAATCGACAAACCCACAATCGTTTACTCCGACCGCGGCTCGGGAACTCCGCTGGTGCTGCTGCACGGGTTTCCCCTGGACCGGCGGATGTGGGACGCCCAGCTCCGCGAGTTGTCGAGCCAATGCCGCGTGATCGCCCCCGACCTCCCCGGCTTTGGAAAATCCAAATCCGATCAGCCGTTCACCATCGAGTCCCTCGCCGACGATTTGCGGGCCTGGCTGCTGGAATTGCACCTGCTGCCGTGCGTCCTGGGCGGGTTGTCGATGGGCGGCTACGTCGCCCTGGCGTTCGCGAAAAAATACGCTGATGATCTTCGCGGACTCTTGTTGATCGACACGCGAGCCGAGGGTGACACCTCCGAGGCGCGGGAAGGGCGGGCGAAGATGATTCAACTGGTCCGCGCCTCCGGGTCCAGCGCCGTCGCGGATCAGATGATCGGCCGGCTCCTTTCGTCCGGCACACTGGAGCATCGCCCGGCGATCGCCAAGAAACTGCGAAGGATCATGGAGCAATGCCCGGCACAAACCATCGAGCACGCCCTGACCGCCATGCGCGATCGTCCCGATCGCACCGCGGAGCTTGCCGCCATTACGGTGCCGACGCTCATTCTCGTCGGCGATGCCGACGCCATCACACCGCCGTCGGTTGCCCAGGCGATGCACCAGCGCATCGCCGGCAGCGAAATGCGCATCGTCAGCGGCGCGGGGCACATGTCGCCGATGGAGCAGGCATCGCAGGTGAATCAAGCCATCGAGCAATTTATTCAATCGATAACCGGATAAAGAAACGGCTTCATATCTCCAGCGTAGCGGTCGCCCCAAAGGGGCACTTTCCCTCGTTTCCGCGAAAAAAAGTGCCCCTGCGGGGCGACCGCTACCCGGGCTTGTAACGAATCGACTTCTAAGCGCATTGATCCCCGTGGTACAAACTCACCATGCCCGGTCAGGCATTTCCCAAAAAGTTTCACGTGCGGACGCGCCGGGAGTTTTCGGCGGTGTTCGAGCCACACGTGCGGATTTCCCGCGGCCCGCTGCTGTTGTACGGCGTGCCCAACCGCCTGGATCATTGCCGGCTGGGATTAAGCACGCCGCGCAGAGTCGGCATCGCCGTTGTGCGCAATCGCATCCGTCGGCTGCTGCGCGAATCATTCCGGCTTCTGCAGCACGAGCTTCCGCCGGGCTATGATCTGATCATGGTCGTGCGGCCTCACGAGCCGATGGCGCTTGCCGAATACCAGCGACTGCTCCGCGGTCTGTGCATCGCGCTCGATGCCGTCTGGCGGAAAAAAGCACGCTCGGATTCGCCGGGATAAATCATGCGGCAAATCTGCATCGGAATCGTTCTGCTGTATCGCGCCACGTTCGCCCGCCTCCTCGGCGGCCAGTGCCGGCATTATCCCTCGTGCAGCCAGTACGCGATCGACGCCATCAACCAATACGGCCCCGCCCGCGGAAGCTGGAGGGCGATCAAACGACTGTCGCGGTGTCATCCTTGGGGCGGAGATGGATATGACCCCGCGTGAGCGCGGGGAAATCCGAAATCCGAAGTCCGAATCCCCGAATGAAGCCCGAACAACGACGCCCGCGCCGCATTCACCGCTTGCGGTTTCGCAGCGCCCAAACGCCGACCACCTCCCGATTTCGGTTTCGGATTTCGGACTTGGGATTTGGGATTTGATTCGGGGATTCGGATTTCGGGCTTCGGAATTCCCGCTTGGGCTTCGGGTTTCCGCGTCAAGCGGCGACTCGCTCCTCACGTCCCGGCACCACCAAAAGGCTGTTCCAGGTTCCGCGGCTGCGCTCGATGCCGTTGGCGGCGTGATCGGTGTACCACTCGCCGTCGGCGACGTAACGGAACTGATGATTGCCGGGCATGAGCCGCAGCGTCAGCTTCCACCATCCATCCCCTTGCCAGAGCATCGGAGCGGCCCCCACCAGCCAGTTATTGAACGTGCCGGCGACAAAAACCTCGAGCACGTTCGGCCGAAAGAAGTAAAACGTCGTCTCGCCCGAAGCCGAAGTCTCAGTCATATCCGTCTCTCTTCCACCAGTCCGGCCCCCTGGTCAAATGACATTTCACTCATCGGAATTCAGTCGAGCCCGCTTAATCACGGGTGGACCGTCGAAGCAATTTATTTCGCCGTCGCACGGTTCTCCCGCCGAAGTCTGGACAGCGAGGATCGTTCTCGCGTACTAATCGCGCCCCAACGCCCACGGAGCTTGCTCCGTGGGGTCCGCTCGGAAGCCCCATGGCGCTACTCCCCAGAATTCTCACCCGCCTCGCCGTCTCGCTTGCCCCACTCTCCCTCTGCATCGCCATCCACGCCTCGACCGCTCCCGAGCCCTATTACCAAGGCAAATCCCTCACCATGTGGACCGACGCCCTGGCCGAGCCGAACCCCGAGATTCGCGCCCGCGCCGCCACCGCCATCGGCCAGATGGACCTGCGGGCCCGCTCGGCTATCGACGATCTGACGGCGCTCCTGCGCGACCCCGACGCCCGGGTGCGTAGAGCGGCGGCGGCGACGCTGGGGTCGATGGGGCCGATCGCCCGACGATCGGTTCCCGCCCTGACGATTTGCGTGAATGACCTGGACCACGACGTGCGCTATGAGGCGTGCGTGGCTCTGGGCGAGATGGGCCCGGACGCGGCAACCGCGGCGGCGGCGCTGGGGGGATTGCTGGGCAAGCCCGACGAGGACGTGGTGGTTGCCGCCGCCGCGACCGCGCTGGGAAAAATCGGGGTGGCCGCCGTCCCCGCTTTGATCGCCAACCTTCATTCCACCAGCCCCTACGTTCGCACGCTGTCGGCCGACGCGCTGGGGGCGATCGGACCGGCGGCGCTGCCGGCATTGCCCGCATTGCGCGATCGATTGACCGATACCTCGGGTGCGGTGCGTGGCTCGGCGGCCGCGGCGATCGGGGCGATCGGACCGGCGGCAAAGGCCGCGACGGCGTCGCTGATCGCGGCGATGGGTGATCCCGTATTGCCGGTGCGCGTCAAATCGGCCGAGGCGCTGGGCCGCATCGGACCGGGTGCCAGCAGCGCCCTGCCGGCGCTGCGCGTCGCGGGGGCGTCACCCGAGGCGACGCTGCGGGTCGCCGCCGCGGCGGCGATCTGGGAGATCGCGCGCGATGCACGCGCCGCGTTGCCGCCATTGCTGTCAGCGGCGGACGATGATGATCCGGTCGTTCGGACGCAGGTGATGCGGCTGCTGGGCACGATCGGGCCGAGGATCGTCGGCGTGGTCGGCGCGCTGGTCTCGGCGCTGAATGATTCGGACATCGACGTGCGCAGTGAAGCGATTGCTTCCCTGGGAGAAATCGGCCGCGACGCCGGCGCAGCGGCGGAGCCGCTGCGGCCTCTGCTGAACGATTCCGCTCCGCAAATCCGGCTGGCCGCGGCAACGGCCCTGTGGCGGATCGATCAGCGCCCCAGCGAGGTCATCACGCCGCTGCACGAGCTGCTGCAAGACAAATGGTGGATCATCCGTGCCGCCGCCGCCAGCGGGATCGGCCAAGTCGGTCCGCCGGCACTGTCGATGGCCTCGCCGCTGCGCCGGGCGATGAAGGATTCCTTCGCCACGGTGCGGATCGCCGCCGCCGCGGCCCTCTGGCGCGTCACCGGCGAATCAGACGAAACGCTGCCGATCCTGGCGGCGGCGGCGGCCGACGATACCACCCGCGAGCTGTACGCCCGCCAGGCAGCAATCGTCGCCTTGGGTCAAATGGGCGCCGCCGCCCGGCCGGCGGTTCCCACGCTGCAGCGTGATTTGCAGGATGATTTCCCCGTGATTCGCAATGCCGCCCGAGACGCGCTGACCGCCATCGCCCGGCGCTGAGTGGCCTGATGCGCGCTCAGGCCGCGCAAATCCGTCGAGCCGCGCACGGAGCGTACTCGCGGAGTAAGCGGTGGACGCTCATTGTCGCGTAGACCGCTCACTGCGCCAGTACGCTCCGTGCGCGGCTCGCTCATAATCGCAATGGTGCGTGATCGCGCAAGGCCATTTAGCTTCGTGTCGCCTATGCCGGGGCCGCGGCTGGATGATCCAGATAAATCCGGTCCTCCTCC
>Ga0302326_10019104_pt1 | contig 14177 bp, 15 predicted proteins | sample Palsa_T0_3_FD_202264 | JGI IMG/M metagenome (GOLD analysis project Ga0302326, IMG submission 202264) | Peat permafrost microbial communities from Stordalen Mire near Abisko, Sweden - Palsa_T0_3 | ecosystem: Environmental > Terrestrial > Soil > Palsa > Peat permafrost | place: Sweden: Abisko... | reverse complement strand
TCTCCCAGCACCACTTTCACCAGCGTCTTCAGCGGCTGTCGGAAGTAGCGGCGGCGCTCCTTCACCATAAAATTGAGCGCGGCATGAAAGCAGCGCGACGCATTGAGGACGCTGATGGGCTTCTGCAGGACGAAGTTCGCGCCCATGCCGAAGGCCTCCTGCGTGGTCGTTCTCCTCCCGTTGAGGATGGCAAAGGCTACGCAGTGCTTGTTGCTGGGCGTGGTGCGCAGACCCTGCAGCACCGCCAGTCCGCCGTTGAGGTCGTCGCAATCCACAATCACAGCGTCGAATTTATCGGTAATCAGAATGTCGGCGCCAGCGCGCGCCTCGTGGCAGATTTCCACGTCAATCGCGAGCTTTTCGAGCGTCGGCCGGATCACGCGCACCAATTCCTGATCCTCACTGATTAAGAGGGAGTCCAACGTCATACTGAGATTCTAGGGGTGCATCCACGATGCGAACAGTGACCAAGGTAATGGACCTTTCGCGCCCGCCTGGTTCGAAATCTGCAATCTAAAATCAGCATTCTGAAATCGAGACACAAGCACACTTCAGGTTGCTGATTTCAGATTGCAGATTGAGAAACCTCTTCGCCGCCGAGCAGCGTTGTGTCCGGCATTTCCTCAGAGTACAACTGTAGGGGCGGGCTCAGGTCAGCGCCGCCCATGCCCAATCTCGCCTATCTTTCGCTTGGCTCCAACGTCGGCGACCGCGAAGCCCACCTGCGCGAGGCCATCGCACGGTTGGAAACGGTGGGGCACATCATCTCGATCTCTTCGCTCTATGAAACCGAACCGGTGGAGGTGACCGATCAGGCCTGGTTCCTGAACTGCGCGGTCGCTCTGGAGACCGTGCTAACACCAAAGCGCCTGCTCGCGACGCTCCTGAAAATCGAGCAGGATATGGGCCGTCACCGTACCAGGAACAAAGGCCCGCGCACCATCGACCTCGACATTCTGCTATACATTCTGCACGACATCTTGCAACACGATGAGCCAAGCGGAAATACGTCGGGAGCAGCGTCAGACGGCACCATCATGGCCACCGAGGAACTGACAATTCCTCATCCCTCCATGCACCAGCGCCGCTTTGTGCTGGAGCCACTGGCGGAGATCGCACCCGACGTGTGGCACCCGGTTCTGAGAAAAACAGTTCGCGAACTTCTAGCCGCACTGCCGCCGGGACAGGCCGTGCGAAGAGCGTAGCCACGGGTCACACGGATTCCCACGGGTTTTAAAAGCCCGGGGTTCTTAGTTCCCGCCTTATCCGTGTTGATCCGCGAAAATCCGTGGCCAACGGTTACGGGACGATGATGCGGCTGGCGGCTTCCGGTGCCAGCACGGCGGACTCTTTCTCGGGAAACTGCGCGAAGAGGAATTCCACAAACGCTCGCGACTTCGGCCGCCCTGAGGTTCGCGCCTGCGCCAGCCGGACCAGAAATACCAGCGCCTTCAGCACGTCGGAATCGCGCAGGCTGGAATATCCCGTGTGCTTCTGCTCAGCCTCGCGGTACTCTTTGACCATGATCTCGATTTCTGACGCCGCACGGCGCTGGGGTTCACTGGCCAACGGCTGCTCGTAATGTAGTCCTGAGTTCGCGCGCCGTTCATAGGTTGTAGCCAAAACCGAGAGCGCCGCAATCAGATCCTGATCGTGCAGAGTGCGATCCGCGCGGGCCGCCTTCATCAGCGCATAAGTCAGGCCCATCAGCAGATGTTCCTTCTCGTACATGAACTGCTCCGGGACCTCAATCTGCAGGAATAGCCCAGCCGGATCGACCTGGTCGCGTTCCAAAGAACGCGGCTTTTCGTGCTCGCGTGCCTGTCGTAGATAAGGACAATCCGACGGGCAGTCCAGGGTCACCTCGCGCTGCTCACCGCAACATTGCGGGCAGATGCGCCCGTGCACCGCCGGGCAGAACCGTTTCTCCTTGCGGAGTTCACAGATGGCGCAACTCAAAGTAAGTCTCCCTCTCGCTTCTCTTCCAAATGCCCACGCCTCGCAAAGGACGCAAGACATGGGACACCCAGAGCATTATTTCATCCGTCGATGATTCGGTGCGGTCCAGTTACCACGTTGGTACGCGCAGCAGGCCCATTTTGGCATGGAGCTGCGCTCAAAACCCTGTAGAAATGCGCTTTTTCGTGCGCCTCAACTCAAAAACCCTTGTAAAATAAGGTGTTTTCCACAGCCCGGTGGGTATAAGATAGCGCCCGCTGGTATTAAACCGATTTTTTAGAGGAGAGAGAGCATATGGCATCTGGTTTGACGAAGACACAACGAACTCAACAATAAGCAGGCCGCTGCATTTCTGGAGCACCTGGCCGACACCGCCATCAAAGAGACCAAGAAGAACGGCGTGTTCGTTGTCCCCGGCCTCGGCCGCCTGGTAAAGGCGCACCGCAAGGCCCGCGTCGGACGCAACCCGCAGACTGGCGAACCTATCCAGATCAAAGCCAAGACCGTGGTGAAGTTCCGCGTCGCCAAGGCCGCGAAAGACGCGATCGCGCCCAAAAAGCCGTAGGTTTCTGGAGCAGACGAACTGTTCGAGATTGTAAGGGTCGGCCCATGCCGGCCTTTACTTTTTTCGGGCGATGCACATGTAGGGACAGCCGCCCTGGCTGTCCTGTCGAGCAAAGCTCGACGCCTCCGGTTGGTACAATTTGAAAACTTAGCTTCGCCTACTTAACCACCCATGCTCAACTGGATCGTGATCGGCGTCGGCGACATCGCAATCCGCCGCGTCATCCCCGCGATTCAATCCGAGCCTCGAAGCAATCTCTACGGCCTCGTCACCCGCGATCCGGCCAAGGCCGCGAATTTCAATACGCGCGTCTGGACCACGCTCGACAAAGCGCTCTCCGACCGCGCAGTTCAAAAGGAAGTTGATGCGGTTTACGTGGGCACGCCAGTTTTTCTGCACGCACCCCAGACCATTCAATCTCTCCACGCGGGCAAGCACGTGCTGTGCGAGAAGCCGATGGCGATGAACGAACCCGAAGCCCGCACCATGCTGCAAGCCGCCGAGCAGAGCGGCAAGATCTTCGGCGTGGCGTACTATCGCCGCACTTATCCGAAAGTTCAGCGCGCGAAACAGCTGATTGCCTCCGGCGCCATCGGCCAGCCCGTCGTCGCAGAACTCACCAGTCACATGTGGTTCGATGGCACAGGCAGCCGGAGCTGGCTGGTTGATCTCGCCAAGGCTGGCGGCGGACCGCTGTTCGATATCGCTTCCCACCGCATCGACGTTCTGAATTATCTCTTCGGCCAGCCCCAGCGCGTAACCGGACAACTCTCCAACGTCGTCCATCATTACCCGGTAGAAGACAATGCGACGGTAATGATCGAATATCCCGTCGGAGTCCGCGGAGTGGTCGACGTGCGCTGGCATTCTCGCGTAAGCCGCGACGAATGCCGCATCCGCGGCACCGATGGCGAGATGGAATTGTCCCCGCTGAACGGTCCTGATCTGGTATATCCCCGCGGACGCGAAAATCTCGCGCCGCACTCCAACCTGCACTATCCCATGCTGGAAAACTTTGTCGACGCGGTGCTGGATAACTCTCGGTTGATTTCGAGCGGGGAATCTGCGATCTGGACAGACTGGGTAACGCAACGGGTTATGGAGAAAGCGGATGAGTGAAGCGAGATCCTATGGAGTGGGCCAGGACGATGTTTGAACGGTTGTCGACGCGGCAGGACCCGCACGATCTCAAGCGGCTCCCTCGGAGGGTAGTGGGTCAGTTGACCCACTACCCCTCGGAGTAATTCCTTGCGTCGAGAGTCGAGAAGCATTAAAATGCGCCGCCAAGGGCCCATGTGGAAAATTCTTTTTTGCTTGGAACAGTATGCATCAAATCACGACGAGCGTATGCTCAACCTCTCTACTCGGCCCCGTTGCGGCCGGGCTGAGCGTAGCCTACCTAGACATTAACCATTTCAATTTTCCAAACGTATTCTTTCAAGGCACGGACGGTGTCTGGAACGGTCCGCAGTCGCTGAACTTTCCAGGCTCTCTGGCTTCTATCGTCGGGCTCCCCAACATCCTGATCGCGCTCACCCAAGGCGGACTATTATATGTCGCCACCTTCAATACACCGCAAGGGGAGGCTCCCCAGGCAACGAACTGGAGCGGCTTTCAGCCGGTCACAATGCCCGCGCCCCCCGGCATCACCAATGCGCCGTTCCAGTTCAACGATTTCAGTGCGACGATCGCGATTGCCAACAACGCGTATGTTCTTGTCATTGTGGCGGTGCAAAATTCAAATGGCCAAAACCCCGACACCGGCGGCGCGACCGATGCGGGCTATTATGCCTTCACGGTGAATATTAGCGACTTACAATCTCTGAGCGGACCTGTGTCCGGCTCATGGACCTCAATTTCTCAATCTTCGACTGGTCTTATCGGAGGAGCCAATTGTCCAGCTCTGGTGGCAACTAATCAGGGTGTGGCGTTGGTCGGAATCGCTGGCAACTCAAATGCAGGCTTATGGAACGGGGTGTTCCAGGGTTTTTTCAGTTCCGACCTTTCTAGTTGGACAGTGACGTTGTTTGACATCTTTAACCCATTTGGAGAGGCTTTGATTGGCCTAGGGCCGACCAACGTCACGCTCATCGCTGGGAACCCGGATGGAACGCTCCAGGCGATCATACCGATCAACGGACAACTGGTGCTCTTCTACAGCAGTACTGGACAGGAATTTAGCCAATGGGTTCGCTACGGCAGCTTATTTTCGGTTCCGGACATGGTGCAGCAGTTCTTTGCCGCGGCGGCCGGATTTCAAGCCCCCGGCACTCCGCCTGAGAATTTGCAGGTAGTTGGCCTTAGTTTCCAGGATGTCTTACCCGGGAACCCTCCTGTGGCATTGCCTTTCCTTGTTTGGCAGGATACGAGTGGCGCTTGGTCGCCGTACAATAACGGCTTTTCATTGCAAAGCGATTTTGCGGCTCTCAATGTTCAACCTTTGGATCTTGCCACCGGCATGGGGTTTGGCTATGGAACGGGTGGGTTGACTTTTCTCCAGGTGGTGTACCTCGGTTCCGACGGAAACGTTTATCTGAACTACCAAGACCAAAACGGTAACTGGGGCTGGTATGCCGGAGCTGGACAAGGCCTTCCTTAGCGAGAACGGGATGTGCGATTGCGAGGCTCGGTCACGGAACCGTGCCTCAGGGAGGAAGCGGGCCTAGCCACCCGGCCCGTCATTCGAAACATACTGTTCGAGCGACTCCAACTCCCGCCTGAGATCGTCGACGCGCCACTCCAGCAGGTTGCGAATGGAAAGAATCCCGAGCAGCTTGCCACCGTCGTCTGCCACCGGCAGGTGGCGGAAGTGGCGTTCGAGCATGGTGGTCAGCGCCTCGCCCGGACCCGTGCCGCGCGTGGCCATCTCCACAGGGATGGTCATAAGATCGCGGACCGGCGTCGCCCTCGGATCCACGTGGCTGAGTGACACTTTTCGAAGCACATCGCGCTCGGTGAAAATTCCCGCCACGCGATACTCGTCATCGACCACTGCCACCGCGCCCACATGATGATCCAGCATTTTGTGGATCGCATCCGCGACGCTGGCATCCAGCCCCACCGCCGCAACTTCCGGATCACAAAGCTCCAGAACGCTCATAAGCGCCTCCGTAACAAACCAAAGCCGAAATTCGATTCTCTGAGAATGGGGCCCCAAGACCATTTCGAAAACTGACTTTGAAAACCGGATGGACGCATTATGATCGCGGCCCAGCGCTTGTCAAGCGAATTTGCAAGAGAGCGCTCCAAAGGTGGAGCCCCGGACGCCCTTGTCCGGGGTGTCGGAATCATGCGGACTGTCGGCCTTCGAATATGCGCGCAGCATCCAAAGGCAATCGCGCTGCGCTCAACCCCGGGCGGACGAGGCGTCCGCCGCTCCATGACGCAACTTCGGGATGCAACTCCGTGATGCACGACTCCGGTCGGATAATTTCTTGTTATTCCGGCCCGCCCTGATCAGGGTTCACGCTCCGACCACGGCGTCGGCCTCAATCTCGACCAGAATTTCCGGCGAGATAAGCGCGCTCACCTGCACCATCGACGTGGCTGGCCGAATGTCGCGAAAGAATTCCCCGTGCGCTTTGCCGACCTTCTCCCACTCCGCAATATTCGTGACGTACATGCGCGTGCGTATCACGTCATTCATGCTCGCGCCAGCTTTCTGCAACGCGCTTTCAATGTTCCTCAGCGTCTGCACCGCCTGTGCATATACGTCGCCCACACCGACGATTTTTCCCTCCGGCCCAGTCGCGGTCGTTCCCGACACGTGTACATACGATCCCACCCTGACCGCACGGGAGTAACCAACAATCGGCTCCCATGGTGTTCCGCTCGAAATGTTCTGCCGTTCCATTCTTGATTCCTCCGCCAGTGTTCATTCTATAAAACGAGGGAAGAAGCTCGGCCTGACGGCGGAATTGGCAGCCGTTCGGTGCGAGTGCCAGCAATCTACAGCAAATCCGCTTTTATTCCCTTAGTTTGAGGCAATCGTTCTAAAGGATTCGCCGCACAACTCAATCGCCATTCTCGCCGTCCAACGGATTGGAAAAACGAATCATGGCAATAAACAAAAGTCACTTGCTTTGCCGTATCGAACTGGGATATCAACAGACTTAGATAGGTGAAACTCCGTGCCCGGCGCGGAATTCAGGGGGCAATAACCTATGATTCCGGAATCACATCCGTTGCAGGATTTATTTCAGGATCTGGTAGGTCGCCATTACGCCGAGGAAATTGGCATTCGCGATCCTCAAATCGTGGCTTACGTTTCTCATCTGCTGGCTGAGTTCTGCGAAGCCGATCAGCTTTTTAAAATTCACGACGCCTCCAATCGGCCGCTCACTGATGTGGGCGAGCTGCTGATTGAGTCCGATCCGGTCTACGGTCCGGCGCCATCTTTTGATCGCGAGCGCCAGGTGCGCAAACATATCGGCGACTATGCGCTGTTCTTCGCAGGGATGTTTCCCGAGAGCATCAATCACTTCCGCCTTCGCCGTCAGCGCCTGGAAAATTTTGTGGAGTGGATCAAGGCCGGCAAAGAGAGTTACTACATCGTCTCCAAGTTCGAGCACTTCGAATACGCCAAGGTCGCGCCCCTGTTCGCCAGCCTCGCGAAGAATTTCGAGGGCTGCGTCTACGGCCTGAACATGGTGAAGAACGATCTGGAAGAAATGCAACACCCCATCGTTCGCCGTTCGGATGATCTGATCATGTAGGTTATTCTTGATCCGCTTCTCAAGTTTTGCTCCGCGGCCTTTCTCAGCGTCCTCGGCGGTCAAAAGGTTTTGCGCACCTCACACCCGCAGATCCCCCGCACTTCCCATGCGATAGAAACTCAGCGCCGCGCTCCCCTGCACCAGTTTCCGAAACCGCCGCAAAACTCCAACCTCCTCTCCCGGATCGAATTTCTTCTCATGTTCGGCGATCACTACAGACATTGCCCATACCAGCGAAGAATCCACTAGCGCCCGCAGCGTATTCGTGTACGCATCCTGCATGCGGTAAGGCGGATCCACGAAGACCACATCTGCCGCGACGTGCCGCCGCTCCATGCGCCAGACCGCCCGCGGCAGTTCCTCCTGCAGCAGGGTGAAGCCTTCGCGAATGCCCAGGCCTTCCAGGTTGCCGCGAATCACCTCCGCCGCCTGCGCTGAGTATTCAACGAAATAAACTTCTTTGGCTCCGCGGCTGAGAGCCTCGATTCCCACCGCACCGGTCCCGGCAAACAGATCGAGCCACACACTGCCTTCGAGCGCCTGCGGATTTCCTGCCGTCAGCACGTTGAACAGCGTCTCCCGCAACCGGTCTGAGGTCGGACGAATGTCCATACCGCGTAGCGAACGCAGCGGACGGCTCCGGTATTTTCCCGCAATCACCCGCATCGCCCCCCCGGCGCGGTTTCCGCAATCAATATATCCGTACATGTAGAATAAAAGTAGACAAGTTATGCGCAGCTGGTCCATTCCGGTCGGGCGACTATTCGGCGTTGATGTCCGCCTTCACCTCACATTCCTCATCCTGCCCATGTTTGTTTTTTGGACAGATTATGCCGCCCATAACAGCGCCAATGGCACGCATGACTTAGCCTTAGTTGGAATTATTCTCGCCTGCGTCGCGGCGCACGAATGCGGACACATGCTGGCCGCGCGCCGGATGGGAATGATACCGAAGGCAGTGATTCTTCTGCCGCTGACCGGCGTGACGCTCTACGACGAATCACGTGTGGAAAAACCGCAGCCCGCCACGCTTTTATGGAAGCGGGAGATTCGCCTGGCCGCGGTCGGACCACTGGTAAGCTTGCTGCTCGCCTGCTTCGCGGCCGCCATTGTGATCGCCGCAGGCCGCGGTGCGGATCTTTGGAAGTGGCCCTTCCTGCAAGCAGCCAACCTGCCGAAAAGTTTGGTGTGGGCCAATATCTACCTGGCCGTTTTCAATCTCATGCCCGCGTATCCGCTGGATGGCGGACGCATTCTGCGCGCAGTTCTCTCCCGCAGCGTCGACCCCTCTGCCGCCACGCGGCGCGCGGTCTCCATCAGCAACGCCATCGCCATGGTGTTGATGGTTGCGGGGCTGTTCAGCGACAGCTGGCTGACCATGGTCGGAGTCATCGTCTTCTCCGCTGCACAGTTGGAAGAGCGCGCGCTGGTATTTCAGTCGGTGCTCGACAATGTGCGGCTCGAAGAAGTCATGCTCACCGACTTCGCGACGCTCTCGCCTGCCGACACGTTGGAGGACGCGCTGGAGAAAGCGGTCCACTCCCTGCAGGACGATTTCCCCGTGGTGCGCGGCGGCGACATGGTAGGAGTAATTTCGAAACAGCGCATTCTTGACGCGCTGCGCGCCGAAGGCAATGGCTACGTGCAGGCCGTGATGAACAAAATCTTCGAAGTCTCGCTTCGCCAGGATTCCCTCGGCTCCGCCTTCCGCAAACTTACCGCCCGCGGTTCCAGCATCATCCCCGTCGTCGAAGACCAGCGCCTGATCGGCATCGTCACCCTGCAAAACCTGATGCACTCCATGGCCCTGCTCGCCGAAAGCCGCAAGCTGCGCAGGGACGAAGCAGAATCGTAGCTGTCTCACTTAAGGAAATGAGCTCGTGTTTCGACTCCACATCGACGAAGTGGGGCACCACAACATGAGATCCTCATCCGATCCGAATGAAAGATACTTGGGATTAACCGGTGTAATCATGAGGGTCGGCTATTCGGAGGGAGACTTTGCTAACTCTTTGAACCGAGTAAAGGCGGAGGTGTTCGGGCGCTCTGACTTCAGCTTGCACAGACGAGATATCATTAATCGAAAGCCTGAACCGTATATCGTCTTAAGAGAGGAGTCTAAGCGAAAGCAGTTTGATGGCCTCATTCTGACGTTAATGGAAGAGTCGAAATACCGCGTCTTTACCGTCGTAATCGACAAGAGAGAGCATCGAGCGAAATATGCCGTCTGGCAATTCCAGCCATACCACTATTGCATGACCGTAATGTTAGAACGGTACGTTAGGTGGCTTGATCGGATCGGGGCTGTCGGCGACGTTCTCGCAGAGTCTCGTGGAAAGAAGGAGAACAAGCAGCTCTCGAAAGCGTACCGAAGAATTTATGAGCGTGGTACCGATCATGTTCCTGACCGTTTATTCAAGGCACGACTGACTTCCACCGAAATAAAGCTCAAGCCCAAAACGGAGAATATCGCGGGCCTGCAATTGGCAGACCTGATCGCTAGCCCATCCTGTCGCGAACTAATTTGCCGACAAACCAAACAGCGAATGACCGCGGAATTCGGGCAAAAAGTCGTGGATATTCTATACAAGAAGAAATACTTGCGGAGCATTTATGATGGGCATGTGGCGGGCTGGGGAACTAAATGGCTGCCCTAAAAAACTAACCGGCTCTTGTGTTAGAGCCGGGCGACGTGCAAGACGTCCTCCTCCGTTCATCACGGATTATTCTTATTATGCGCCGCTTGCAGGTTTAATTCAAGAACTCAATATCATAAGTGGCCAATATGTTGACTGACGCAATCTTTCCCCGAGTGCAATTCAGCCCAGTCGCACTGCCTTGGCCTGCCGCACCGCCGGAATCGTTCGCAATTTCGCCAGCACTGCCTCCGGCACAACTCCGTCCACGTGGACGACCGCGATCGCCTCGCGCGGCTGGTCTGAATCTTTCTCGGCGGCGCGCCGTCCCAACGAAAAGTCCGCGATGTTGATCGACTCTTCGCCCAGGATCGTTCCCACCCGCCCAATCACACCCGGGACGTCGCGATTGCGCAAATAAATCAGATTCCGCTCCAGCGGAGCCTCTACGTCAATGCCATCCACATGCAGCAGCCGTGGCGTGTTCTCATGCAGCACCGCGCCCTTCACCAGATGTTCCTCGGTCGCGCTCTTCAGGAAAATCGAGAGCGTGCTGCCCGCCCCGCCAGTCGGAGCTTTTGCTTTATGTGATTCCAATACCTTCAGCCCGCGCTCCTCGGCGATGGCAGCCGCATTCACCAGATTCGCTTTCTCCTCGAGCAAATGGTTCAGAATGCCCTTGATCGCGGCATTGCGAATCAGTTCCGTCTTCCACTCCGCAATATGCCCGCCGTACCGAATCGAGATCTCTTCAATCGATCCCTCCGAAACCTGCGCCAGGAACGATCCCAGCCGCTCTGCCAGCACGATGTAGGGCTGCATGGTCGCATATTCTTCCGCCGAAACCGACGGCACGTTCACCGCGTTCTGAATCACGCCGTGCTTCAGATATTCCTTCACCTGCTGCGCGATCTGCACTCCGACCGCCTCCTGCGCCTCATGCGTCGATCCGCCCACATGCGGCGTCAGCAAAACATTTTCCAGCGTGGTGAAGGGAGAATTCTTCAGCGGCTCTTCCACAAAAACATCCAGCGCCGCCGACGCGACGTGTTTCTGCTTCAGAGCCTCGGCCAAATCCGCTTCATTCACCAGCTCGCCACGCGCACAGTTCACCAACCGCACGCCTTTCTTCATTTTCGCGATCGACGCCGCATTGATCATCCCGGCAGTCTGCGGCGTCAGCCCCACGTGCAACGTGATGTAATCCGCCGCGGCATACAGTTCGTCAAGCCCCGCCAGACGGATCCCCTGATCCTTCGCCACCGCCACCGAAACAAACGGATCGTGCCCCACGAGTTCCATTCCGAACGCCCGAGCCCGCCGCGCCACTTCCATTCCTACACGTCCGAGCCCGACAATGCCCAGCGTCTTGCCGCGCAATTCCGTCCCTTGCAGTGATTTCTTCTCCCACTTGCCGGCATGCATGAGCGCATCGGCGCGGCACAAATGACGCGCCATGGCCAGCATCATACCCAGCGTCTGCTCCGCAACCGCGACAGCATTCGCGCCCGGCGTATTCATCACCGCGATGCCTTTGTGCGTCGCCGCGTCGAGATCAATATTGTCCACGCCCACGCCGGCGCGCCCGATCACCCGCAGTTTCTTCGCATGCTCCAGCAGCTTGGCGTCGGCTTGGACCGCCGAGCGCACGATCAGCGCGTCAGCCGTCTCCAGTTGCTCGGCCAGCCTACCGTCTAGTTGATCCGCCGTAAGAATGGTCCAGCCCGGCTCTTGCAGTTCCGCCACCGCCGATGCCGAAATCTTTTCCGCCACAATAATTTTCACGAATAAGTCCTTTTGGAATAAGAATGCCGTCAATCAAATCCGCCTGCAAGCCGCCCTTATTAGCTACGCCTGACAAGCAATTGACGGGAAAGTGACACTGCCCTGACACCGCCACAGCCCAATCTTTCTAGAGTTCTTTCAGCGGGCCCGGCATCCGCACGCGAGAAGCCCAGCCTTAGCTGAACAAGGAGAACAATATGAAAACACTTCGAACCCGCAACGTCACCACCTCGACCTTGCTTGCTTCGCTGATCACTTTAAGCCTGGTCACACTAACCCTGGCCTGCGGTTACAGCGCCAAAGCCGCAGCGCCCGTAGCCGGAACAACGCCGACCATTTCTCAACTCGCACCTGACGCTGCAACCGCCGGCGCTGCGGGCTTCGTCTTAACCGTGAACGGAACCAACTTCGGCACCAAGGCCATAGTGAACTGGAACGGCGTAGCACAGACCGCTAACACGACCTATGTGAGCGCCAGCCAGCTGACCGTTGCGGTTCCGGCAGCGGCCATCGCCACCTCGGGTACCGTCGTGATCACTGTGACCAACCCCGGCAATCCGGGAACAGGCATCTATGGAACAGGCGCGACGCAGGCCGAAACTTCAAGCAGCATGGACTTCACGATCAACTAGCAGCAGTTTGCCTGGCCTCGAGCAACCGATTCCCGCGAGCATCCGCCCCTTGCTGGGCGGATGCGTTCACCAAACACTCGACGCGCAGGAACGAAACTTTATTTCCCGCTGGCATCGGGCTGCACCTGGGTGTAACCCGCCGGCAATTCGAATAAGCCGGCATCCAGGCTGTCTCTGGAATAAGACGTGACTTCAATCGTCATATCCATCATGGAGCCGGACACTGGCGGGGGAGGCGGCGGATTGTTCGCGGCAGCAGGATTCGGAACGGCGCTGCTGTCGCTTTGTTGCTGCTTCTTTTTTCCGAATAGCCCGCCCAATCCCTTGACGATCGCGCCCGAGGGGCTAGTCGGCGTGCTGTTGTCGCTGTTTGAGGCTGACGCCTGCGGCTGCTGCTGACCGGCTTGTCCGTCGGAAGTCTGCCCCTGACTCGATGCCGACATGCCGAAGCTGGTGTATTGCAGCAGCGGCATGCCGTCCATCTTTATGGCATGCTTCTTGAATTCGTCCATGGCCTGGCCCATTTGAGGATTCCCCATACCCATGGACCCGGGAAGCCAGTCCAGTTCCTTGGCCATCTTCATGTAGAAATCTCGAAGCTCCTCGTACCCTGGAACCGTGCCGTACCAGGAATCCGAAATCATCCAGGTCGATGCATTCGATTTCTCCAAGTCTGCTTCCGTCTTCGGATCGGTCGACTGAAACAGGAGATCGACTCGCATCTTCATCTCTTTGGCTGGAATGTCGAGAACCGGATGCGTCGCTCCCGTGGACTGCATATCAAACTTCGGCACCATGGTCACACTCTGGGCGTCGTCATGCTTGGCAACGGCCTTGGTCTGCTCCTGTTTCACCGTCTGCTGTGCCTGCGAGATTTGCTGCTTGAGTTGATCAAAGGTTTGGATCCAGTAAGTCTTTTTTGTTGTGTCGAGATGAATGAACCGCCTTCCGTCGAGATCGATAATTTCAACCGTGCCTGCCGTATGTTCCATTCGCAGACGGTTCCCGTGAACCATGGTGGTTGAAACTTGAGGCTCGGTGATCTGACGCGCGCTCTTGCTGAAAACTCCCAGCGACTTGGAGACGCCCGCCAGCGTTCCCCCCGTCACCTTGCTCTGTTGCGTGTATTTGAAGTCGGCGCGGCTCGTTCCCGCCGCCACTATGGTGACTGCCACGATGGATAGTATTCTCCTGTATCGCATGACCTACCCCCGGTATCGAGATGAAATGACCCCGCTACTTTCGAACCGCGCCCCAAGCGCGTTTCAAATCGTTAAGTACTGCGTGGAACGAACTACCTTCGAGGCTTGCGCGGATTCAAGTCAAATCATGGATCCGCTGCCCGGACTGCAGTCCTTACTTCTTGTGGCTACAGCTTTGTTGCAATCTGACCTCAGCGAGCAGCCAGAGATGTTTCGGTTTGCTGGGCATAGACCTGCTGCGCTGCCCGCACGGCCGCGCCATACTCCACACTCCTGTCTGTGACGCGCGCCAGCACGTGTTCGAGCGCGCCCAGAATGCCGACAGTATCGAGATAGTCGTAGTAACCGATGTGCGCGATACGGAAGAGTTGACCTTTCATCTCGCCCTGTCCGTTGGCCACCACCGCATCGAATGACTCGCGGAACTCTTTTACGATTTTGCCGGAATCAATTCCCTCGGGCGCGCGGATCGCAGTCAACGCGGCAGCCGGCGCCGAGGCATACAACTTTAATCCCAGAGCCTTCGCCCCTGCGCGCGTCATCTCGGCGCAAAGTTCAGCATTGTTCACCAGTTCTTCGCGTCCCTTGGCCAGATCGCCCTCGCCCATGCCGCGGATAAATTCGAGCGCTGCGCCCAGGGCGGCGAACAGCGAAGTTGCGGGAGTGTACGCCGTCTCGCCCTT
>Ga0302326_10019103_pt1 | contig 14177 bp, 10 predicted proteins | sample Palsa_T0_3_FD_202264 | JGI IMG/M metagenome (GOLD analysis project Ga0302326, IMG submission 202264) | Peat permafrost microbial communities from Stordalen Mire near Abisko, Sweden - Palsa_T0_3 | ecosystem: Environmental > Terrestrial > Soil > Palsa > Peat permafrost | place: Sweden: Abisko... | reverse complement strand
AGCTCGTGATCGACGTACGCGGCGATGATGGCGTTGCGGTTGTCGAAGTACCTGTAGATGGTCGCCACAGGTATGCCCGTGTGCTCGGCCAGCGAGCCCGTCGTGAGTGCGTCGACGCCACCTTCCGCCAGTAGTTCGCTCGATGCTTGCAGGATTTGCTCGACCCGCGCGCGGCTTCGCCGCTGAACCGGGATGCGTCGGGTCACGACGCTACGGCGACGCCGACGACACCGTCGGGAACAGCACGGACTCTGATGGCGGCGGCTGGTGCATTCACCGGTGTGCCCAACGCTACCCGATGGCGCGGACCCGCGTTCGCAGCTCTGTCCGAACCCAGCTGTGGGATATGTCTGGTGGCGCGCGCCGGCCGCCACCGTCGCGGCAGCGCGCGGTGTGGCCGGTGCGGGATGACGACAACAGCGGAGGCGCGCGATGGCGGTGGGCAAGGCGGAGGCGCAGCATCCCGATCGAGCTTCGACGACGGGCTTCACGTGCGTCGTTCCTTGCCTGAGCAGCATTGACGAGGCCGCCATCAGAGACCATCTGGCCCGCGATCGGTTCTTCTGGCTCGATCTGACCGCGCCCGCGAAGGAGGACCTCGACTGTCTGCGAGAGCTTTTCGGCTTCCATCCGCTGGCGTTGGAGGACGCGGTGCACTTCGGTCAGAGGCCAAAGCTCGACCACTACCTTGATTACGTGTTCCTGGTGTTCTACGGGGCGCGGGATGTGTCCTCGACGGGGGCGCATCTGCTGCGCGAGGTGCAGATGTTCATCTCGGGCAAATACCTCGTGAGCCTGCACAAGGATGCGCTGCCAGCGTTGGATGAGCAGCAATCCGCGCTCGACGGGCTCGTGCTCCACAGCGAGCAGTTTCTGCTCTACCGTGTGTTCGACGCCCTGACCGACAGCTTCTTCCCGGTGCTCGCGCGCATGGACGACGAAATCGACGAGCTCGAGAACGCGGTCCTGTCCGGCCCGACCGACGAGCAGCTGCAGCGCCTGTTCGCGCTGAAGCGAAACCTCGTGGCGATGCGCAAGGTCGTGACGCCTCAGCGCGATCTGTTCGCCCGCTCGATCGACCAGCTCTCCGCCTTGGACGGGCTGCAGCTCGACGAGCGCGATTACTTCCGCGACGTCTATGACCATCTGATCCGCATCTCAGATCTGATCGATTCCTACCGCGACCTGCTCAGCGGCGCCACCGACCTCTACCTCTCAACCGTCAGCAACCGGCAGAACGAGGTGATGAAGCAGCTTGCGATCGTCGGCACCGTGTTCCTGCCGCTGGGAGTCATCACGGGGTTCTTCGGCATGAACTTCGGTTGGCTCGTGAGGGTCGGTATCGCCCCCACGTGGACGTTCTTCGTGTTCGGCCTCGGCAGCATGCTCGCGACTTGCGTCTTCCTCGTTCATTTCTTCAAGCGCAAGGGCTGGATGTAGCGCGCGGCTCGGAGGGCGCCGCTGCCCGCCGAACTGGGCGCGGCGTGCTGCTAAAGATCATTGCGCGTGAAGTCAGATCTACCGACTGGGATTCCGGCCGCGGCCGGCGTAAACGGCGGGCAGCCCGCCAACGACCGCTACAAGTGGGTCGCCCTGTCCAACGTGACGCTGGGGGTGCTGCTGGCGACGCTCGACGGGTCGATCGTGCTGATCGCGATGCCCGACATCTTCCGCGGCATCCACCTGGACCCGCTGGTGCCGGCGAACAGCTTCTACCTGTTGTGGATGATCCTCGGCTTTCTGGTCGTCACGAGCGTGCTGATCGTGAGCTTTGGACGGCTCGGCGACATGTTCGGCCGGGTCCGCATGTACAACCTCGGCTTCGTCGTCTACACGCTGGCCTCGCTGGCTCTGACGGTCGACTGGCTGACGGGCCCGTCGGGGGCGCTCTACCTGATCGCGTTCCGCCTCGTGCAGGGGGTGGGGGCCGCCTTCCTGCTGGCCAACTCGGCCGCGATTCTCACCGATGCGTTCCCGGCCAATCAGCGGGGCATGGCGCTCGGCATCAACAACATCGTTGGTGTCAGCGGCATGTTCGTGGGGCTGGTGCTCGGAGGGCTGCTCGCACCGATCGACTGGCGACTCGTGTTCCTGATCTCGGTTCCCGTCGGGCTGTTCGGCACCGTGTGGGCCTACCTGAAGCTCGAGGAGCGCAGCAAGCCGCGGCCCGCATCGATCGACTGGTGGGGCAACCTCACGTTCGCGGTCGGCCTGATCCTGATCATGGTGTCGGTCACCTACGGCATCCGCCCCTACGGCGGCCACCCGACCGGCTGGACCAGCCCGCGGGTGATCGGGCTGCTGCTGGGCGGAGCGGCGTCGCTGGCGGCGTTCGCGGCGATCGAGCGACGGGTCCGCGAGCCGATGTTTCGCCTGCCGCTGTTCCGCATCCGCGCCTTCACGTTCGGGACGCTCTCGACGTTCCTCTCCGCGCTGGCCCGCGGCGGACTGCTGTTCATGCTGATCATCTGGCTACAGGGCATCTGGCTGCCCGAGCACGGCTACAACTTCACCGAAACGCCCCTCTGGGCGGGGATCTACATGCTGCCGCTGACGATCGGATTGCTGCTCGCCGGCCCGACATCCGGATACCTCTCAGACCGCTTTGGCGCCCGCTGGTTTGCGACCGGGGGGATGCTCGGCGCCGCGCTGAGCTTCTACCTGTTGACCCTGCTGCCGATCGATTTCCCCTTCCCGCTGTTCGCGGCGGTGCTCGCGATGAACGGCATTTCGATGGGCATGTTCGCCTCGCCCAACCGCGCGGCCGTGATGAACAGCCTGCCCCCCGGAGATCGCGGCGCCGGAGGGGGCATGAACCAGACCTTCCAGAACTCCGCGCAGGTGCTCTCGATCGGGGTCTTCTTCACGCTGATGATCCTCGGGCTTGCCGCGAGCCTGCCGCACACGCTGATCGCGGGGCTGAAGGCACACGGCGTGAGCGCCGTGGCTGCCGGCCGCGTGGGGCATCTGCCGCCGGTATCGATCCTGTTTGCCGCGTTCCTCGGCTACAACCCGATCCAGAGCCTGCTGGGACCGCACGTGATTGCCTCGCTGTCGGCCGCCAGCCGCGCCACGCTGACCGGCGGCTCCTTCTTCCCGCACCTGATCTCCGCGCCGTTCAAAGCGGGGCTCGACACGGCGTTCACATTTGCGATCATCGCGTGCCTGATCGCGGCGGGTGCGTCGCTGCTGCGAGGCGGCACCTACCACCATGACGCCTCGGCCTCTCCCGGCGAGGGCGGGCAGGCCAACGGGTCGACGCCCACAGGCGCGGCGGACGCGATCACCGAGATCCCAACCAGAGAGGAGCAGCATGCAGGTTGAGTGGTATGGCCAGTCAGCGTTTCGCCTGAGCACACCGGAGGCCACCGTCGCGATAGACCCGTTTGGAGATCTTTCCGCGCGCTTCGCCGGCCGCGACATCATCTTCGAGTATCCGGCGATCGAGGGCCTCACGGCCGAGCTCCTGCTCGTGACTCACGAGCACGCTGACCATAACGGCGTTGAGGTCGTCGGCGGAGATCCCGCGATCGTGCGTTCGACAGCCGGGCGCCCGGAATCGCCGATCGGCGAGATCACGGCCGTCGCCTCCGAGCACGATGACGCAGCCGGCACCGAGCGCGGGCCTAACACGATCTTCGCCTTCGAGCTCGACGGCCTGCGTGTTTGCCACTTCGGCGACTTCGGCCAGAGCGCGCTGCGCGATGAGCAGGCCGCGGCGATCGGCCACGTGGATCTGCTGTTCCTTCCGGTCGGTGGCGGCCCCACCTCCGGTGCCGAGCAGGCCGCGGCGATCGTCGCGCACCTGTCGCCGCGGTGGGTCGTGCCGATGCACTACCGCACGCCGCGTATCGGCTTTCTTGAAACCGCGGATGCCTTCCTCGAGCTGATGGCGCATGTCGAGCGCCTCCCCGAGGCCACGTTCGACACCGCAGAGCTACCGGTCGAGGCCGGCCCTGTCGCGGTGGTTCCGGCAGCCCCCTAGCGCAGCGGGCCGATCGCTTCAGACGTTCGCGGTCTCCGCGGTCGCGATGGCGGGCTCCGTGTATTCGCCCTCCGACGGCGTCTCATACGGCCGCTCCTTCGGCACCAGCAGACCGGCGCAGAAGCACACCACGAGGAAGCCGGTCGCCATCAGGAACGTCTCGGAGAAGCCCGTGACTGTGGCGAGGCCGTTGGAGGTGTTGGCGGCGATGAAGCTGGCCGAGAGCTGGCCGCCCAGCGCGCCGCCGAGCGTCCGCATCACGGTGTTCATGCCGCTGGCCACGCCGGTCTGGTGGCTGGAGACCGATTGCACGATCAGATTGCCGAGCGCCGCGAACGCGAGGCCGATCCCGATCCCGAGGAGCGCGGCGGCGATCAGGAAGTCGTAGGGATGGCCATGGGCGAAGGTCAGCAGTGCGAAGGAAGCGGTCGTGAACGCGGTCCCCGTGAGCAGCGCCCGGCGCGAGCCGAAGCGCGCCGAGATCCGCCCGGCGTAGAGGCCGAGGGCCGTCATGAAGAGTGTGGAGGGGAGCAGGTACAGGCCCGAGACGACCACCGAGGCGCCAAAGCCGAAGCCGGTGCTCTTCGGCAGCTGCGCGAACTGGGGGAAGACGATGAACGACGCATACATGCCGGCCCCCAGCAGGAACGCGGCGAGGTTCGTCGTCCAGACACCCCGTATCCGCATCATCGTCATGTCGATCAGCGGGTTGCTGCTGCGCACCTCCACGCTGATCCACGCCCCCGTCACGATCAGGCCCAGCAGGATCAGCCCGAGCGTCCTCGATGAGCCCCAGCCCCAGGTGGTCGTCTCTGAGATCGCGAGCAGCACGAGCGAGATGCCGGCCGTCATCAGCGCTGCGGCCAGCCAGTTGATGCGACCGGGGGCACGAATCGGTGATTCGGGGATGAACCGCCAGGTCGCGACGGCGGCGACGATGGTGGCGAACAGCGGGATCCAGAACAGCCAGTGGTAGTTGAGGTGCTCGACGATCACCCCCGAGAGCACGATCCCGATGCCGGCGCCAACGCCAAGGATCGCCGAGAGCAGGCCGATGCTGCCGGCCACCTTTTCGCGAGGGAACTCGTCACGGACGATGCCGAACGCGAGCGGAAAGATGCCGCCGCTTGCGCCCTGGATGAAGCGGGCGATGATGATCACGATCAACGAGCTCGAGACGGCCGCGAGGAGCGTGCCGCACGCGAGCACGACGAGCGTGTAGAGCAGCAGGCGCTCCTTGCCGTACATGTCGCCGAGGCGCCCGATGATCGCCGTTCCCACCGAGGCGGACAGCAGGTAGGCGGTGAGTAGCCACGTGATGTCCGTCTCTGACGTGTGGAGCGCGTGCTGCATCGTCGGCAGGGCGGGCACGACGGAGGAGCTCAACATCGCATAGGCCAAGCCGCCGAGCGAGAGCACGGCGAGGATGAGCGTCGGGTGCGTGCGGTCCTTGGTCGTCGCGGTCATGCGGTGAGGCGGCCGGCCGAGCGGGAGATCGGGGCGTTGCGCGTCTGCCGACCTACAGTAGCGGGGCTCGCGGGACTTCCGGCGAGGCGGCGAACGGATTCGGGGGCGGCCAATTGGCCGCCCCCGAGATGTTCCTGCGCCCAGCGTCCTGCCGGGTGAGACCTACGCCGTCACCAGTTGATCGGTGCCGGCCCTTTCGCGGTTATTTCCACCGTGTTGCCCGGCCCGGCCACCGTGGCCGTGAGCACCGGTCCGAAGACGCCGCAGCCGCCGAACGGCGGAACCGTCACGGTCGTCTTGAACGTAAAGCTGCCGCTCGCGAGCGCGTTCGTCGGCTCTGAGATGCTCAGCGGCAGGCTGATCGGTTCGACCGTCTTGCAGCCGATCGGGACCTTGTACAGGCCGATGCTGACCGACCCGACTTCCTCGTTCGCGCTGCCGTCAGCGCTCTCGCTGACTTCACTGCCGTTGCTGCTGAAGCCGAACGTCCCGGTGGAGGGTCCCGTCGGCGTCAAGGCACCCTTGACCGTGATCGGGATGCCCAGCACGTCCATCGTCTGGTCGATCGGCGGGATGTTCAGCGTTGCCGTCAACGTCCCCTTGGTCGCGTCGGCCGTCGAGCTGATCGTCGAACCCGAGGGCAATTCCTCGGCGATCCCGGACTTGGCCTCGGTGACCTTGCCCGTCAGCGACCATTCGTTGAGTTTGACTATCAGGTCGCCGACCTCAGGCGTCAGCCGGGCGTTGGCGGGTAGCGTCGCACCTGATTTGTGCTGCCCGCAGGTGGTTGGCGCCGTCTTGCCCGCCACCCGTTCTTCGATCCACTTCAGCGCGTAGGGAGCTCCCATCGCGTCCGTGAACAGATGCTCGCCGTTGTACAACTGGAAGTCATCTGTCGCACCCAGGGTGCACCATGCGTAGTGCAGGTTCACGTCCTGGTTGAGTGGGACGAGCTCGTCTTCCAGGCCGTGGTAGTGGTACACCGGCGCGGAGGGCGCTTTCAGGTCGAGGTTCTGTTCTTCAAGCGCTTTCTTGAACTTCGGTTCTGAACTCTCGAGTTCTTCCAGCGACTTGTGTTCTGTGGTGAATTCCTGGAAGCTGGCCCCGTTGAGCGTGGTGAGCAGTTCGGTCACGCACTCCGACAGTGCCTCGCCGACGGCCTGTTCACCGGCCGGGGTCAGCGTGCCGAGTTTGAGTTCCGGGTATGCCGCCTGCAGGCCGATCGCGGAGATGATGTTGAGACCCGAGCCCACCGACTGGCCGCTGAAGGCTCCGAATTCCAGCAGGTTTGCGGGAACACCACCGGCGGCGACACCCGAGAGTTTGACGTTCGGCGCGTAGCTCGACTGCAGCTCGCCGGCCCAGCCGACGGCCTGGCCACCCTGTGAGTAGCCCCAGGCGTAGGTCGGGTTGCTTTCGGTGAGACCCGCGGCAGGGAGCTGCCTTGCGGCGCGCACGATGTCGAGCACCGCCTGCCCCTCGGCCTTTCCGGCCGTGTATGTCGGAATCGCGCCGTTGGTGTAGCCCTGGTAGTCGGTGACGTCGACGGCGTAGCCCGCCTTCAGGGCGTTGATGATTTCATCGCCGGCGTACTCCGTGCCGGTGATCATCTGCTTGGACGGGGCGCACTGGGGCGCGATCCCCTGCGTACCGATCCCGATCGTCACGACCGGGCGCGACCCTTTGCCGGTCCACTTGCTGCTCGGCACGATCACGGTGCCGGTGACGAAGTCCGGTTTGCCGGTCTGGCCGGTCGACTGGTAGAGCACGGTCCAGGCCTTGTTGCTGGGAAGCGTGACCTTGAGGTCGATCGTCGCTGGGCGATACCAGATCAGTTCGCCCGCGCTGCCTGCCGGTTCTACGGAAGGCGGCGTGTAGAAGGCGGAGCCTTCGGGTCCGACGACGGGTGTGGCCGACGCCGCCGAAGCGGCGCTAAGCACGGCGAGAACGGCCAACGCGGTGAGCGCGAGCACGGCTCGCGGCGAGCGCTTGCGATGTAACACGAGAACTCCTCCTCCTAGATAGTCCGATGGCGAGCGCCCCCAAGCTCAAGCTTCGAGGCCATCAGCGACGCCCCGCCGGCAAACTGTAACGATGCCGGATCAAATGAGCATATATCGCAGATACGACTCACGTCAAGTCGAATCTGGCGAAGGACCGATCCGCGCGTCGTGGCCCCGGAAACGGCTGAGCCCGGCCACCGGGTGGGTCCGAGGGGCGCTAGCACGGAGGGGCGGCCGCGAGGGGCGCGAACACGGGGGGCGGCCGCGGCGACCGCCCCCCGTCAGCCCTATGCGTACAGCGTTCTCAGAGCGGGAGACCGAAGTTCGTGCAGGTGGCTTTGAACGACGGATTGGGGCTCGCGCTGAGCTGGTTGAGGACGTTCTGCCAGGCCGGCGAGTCGGACGCCATGCCAATGTGCTCGACCGGGTCGGTCGGGCACTGTTCCTGCAGCAGGATGTTCGTCACGTCCGGCCCGCTCAGGAACGCGTTGGTGTACGGCGTGACGACCTCGTCGTGGCTGGTCTCGATCACGGCGTAGCGCACACCGGACACGGTGTCGCCGCCGCTGAACAGCTTTGTCTGGAAGGCTCCGCCGGCCTCCTGCTGGATCAGCGAGGGGGCACCGATGAATTCGATCAGCTTCGCCAAGCCCGGCGCGAAGGGGAACTGGTTGAGCAGTGTCACGAGACCGTCCTCGGTGGTGCCGTGGTTGCTCGGAGCGAGCCCGATGAGCTCGTTGACCTTCGCTGCTCCGCCCAGGAATTTGAGGTAGTAGTTGGGCATCATGCCGCCCTGGGAGTGCCCGACGAGATCGACCTTCGAGGCCCCCGACTTGGAGAGCACCTTGTTGACGAACGACGACAGTTCTTCGGCCGATTTTTCGATGTAGCCGAGCGCGTCGATGCGCCCGAAGTCAGACAGATCGGTTTCGCCGTAGTTGAAGCTGTATACGCAGTAGCCCGCGTTCGAAAGCAGCGGCGCTCCGGTGACCCAGTTCGATCCCTCATCGGACAGCGTCGCGATCACGAGCACCACCGGGTAGGGGTGCGCAGAGCTGGGCTTGCAGCCGTTGTTCGCTCCGGGGACCGCCGTCGGGTAATAGAGCTCGGCGGCGATCGATTCGGCCTCGGCGGCGCTGCCGTAGTGGACCGGAAGCGCCGCACCGGCGCTCGCCGGTCCTGCGGCCGCGAACAGCACCGCGACGGTCCCGACGGCCAGCAGCGACTTGACCTTCAGCATCTTGAGCATCTCACTCTCCTCTTTTCTTACCCGAACGGCTAACTAAACCGATCAAGTACCCCATAATGTCTCAATAGAATGTGCCAAAGGTAGCAAGTTGACTCAAACGGCACAAGAAATCTCCACCCGGACGTCCGTCCGCGGCGGGGCGACCATGGCAGGCCCGTCTGTGGCCCGCGATTCAGGCGGTCTTGCGCTCGCGCATCAGCTGCTTGTACGCGCCGGCCACCATTGGGATGCGCAGGCGGGGAGCGCGGCGGATGAACCACACCGCGGCCCGTAGGTGGGGGCGGTCGACAACCACTACCGGCTTGCGCCCGGCGGCGGCGCGGACGATCGCGCCGGCGCAATACTCAACCGACATTGCCTTCTCGGGGACAACCCCGCCGGTCGGTCCCCAGCGATGCTCTTCCTCGAGCTGCTCGGTTCGCACGTCACCGGGGCAGACGACCGTGGCGCTGACCCCACTGCCGGCGAGCTCGTGGGCGAGCACCTCGCCCAGCCCGACCATCGCCCACTTGCTCGTGCAGTAGGAGGCGTAGGACGGTGCGCCGATCAGGCCGAGCTCGGAGGATACGAGCACGATTCGCCCGTAGCCGCGCTCGCGCATGCCCGCGAGCACGCCCTGCGTGAGCCAGATTGCGGCGCCGGCGTGCAAGCGGTAGCTCTGCTCGAAATCGGCCGGCGAGACGTCCTCGATGAAGTCGCGCCGCAGGACGCCCGCACAGCTGACGAGCACGTCGATTGGCCCGAGGGCTGCGCTGACCTCGCTGAGCGCCCGTGCGCACTGCGCCGGGTCGGTTAGATCGGCTGCCACGACGTGGTGCTTTCCCTCCATATCGGTGGCCGCCTCGGCCAGTCGCTCGGCGTTGCTCGCGACCAGGCCGACCTGCGCGCCGAGCGACGCGAACCGCCTTGCGGTCGCCAGGCCGATGCCGCGTGAGGCGCCCGTGACGAGCACCGTCTTTCCCTGAAAGGGAGAGCTCATTGACGCGGCAAGCTAGCAGAGGCTCAGCCGCGACCGCCGGCCATTCCGCGGCGCAGCCGCTGCACGCGGCGAAGCTCTTCGACGGCCTCATCGATCCCGCCCAGCGCACCGTCGCTGTCGCCCTGCAGGAGCTCGGGCTCGAGGCGGTTGCGCACGAGCTCGCCCGCGATCGCATCGACGCGCTGGGCGCCGGCTCCCGGGCGTGAGCTCACGACGCGCTGCAGCTGCCGTCCACGGAACAGCAGCCCGACGCCGTCGTCGAGCGCCCAGCCGCCCGGCAGCGTGCCGTCGCGCACCGCCGCGAGCCAGACGGGCAGTCGCTCGGGCTCGCCGTCGTTGTGCACGGTCAGGGAGCCGTCGAGCAGCCCGAGACCCTCGATCGGTTCCGGCGGACCGCTCGATCGTGTCACGCCCCCCTGAAACCAGCACATCGCACCGGCGCTCAGCCCCGCGAGAACGGTGCCGGACTGCCACGCCGCGACGAGCAGTCGATCGAGCCCGTGCGCCTGCCAGATGGCGAGCAGGTTGCGCATCGAACCGCCTCCCACGTAGATGATGTCCGCGCTCAGCACGATCTCTTGGAGCGGGCGCTTCATCTCTCGCAACCGGAACAGCGACACGTGCTCGGGGGCGCACATGCGATCGGCGAATCGCGCCTGGAAGGCGTTGATCTGGGCGGTCGTGTCGCCTGAGGCCGTCGGCAGGAACAGGACGCGGGGCTCCTTCGCCTGGGCGAGGCCGAGCACGAAGTCGTCGAGCAGCGGGTTGTTGGGCTCCATCGTGAAGCCGCCGCCGCCCATCGCGAAGATCAGCCGATCATCGACGTTCGCCGATCCCGCCGTGCTCACGCGGCGACCGGTTCCGGACCGACTGATTCCGAGGCGGCGTCAGTTCGCGCGCAGGCAGCAGGCAGCGTGCCGCCGCTCACGCGCGCCGGGGTAGTGGCTCCGAGGTAGTCGACGTGCAGCGGCTTCTCGATCACGCCGCGCCTGGAAGACTTGACGCGGAAGGCTCGCCCGTCGGGGCGCGAGCTGACGGCTGCGGCCAGGCGGGTTGCGCGAAAGTGCAGGGCCACGCCGTCCTCGGCCGCGAACCCCGGGCGCATGCCGTCGCCGACGAAGCGGTGGTACTCCTCACGGCGGGCGGGCTCCGCGTCGTAGTGGACGCAGTTGGAGTAGGGCAAGAGGCCCAGTCCCTGGACGGTTCGCGGCGCGCCGTGGAAGGCGCTCAGCGCTTCGGCGAACCAACACAGCGAGCCGGCGGAGGGACCGCAGAGAATCACGCCCTTGCGCCAGGCCTTGCGCAGAACCTCGTCCAGCCCATGCGCGCGCCATGCGCCGAGCATGCTCACCACGTTGCCGCCTCCCACGTAGATGAGATCCTGCGCCAGCAGGTGGGTCGCGAAGTCGTCCTCGACGCCGCCGGTGCCCTGGTCGCGGCGGAACAGCGACAGGTGGCTGGCCTCGCAGTCGGGAGAGAAGCGCCGGTAAAAGCGCACCACATAGTGGTCGGCATCACCGGAGGCGGTCGGCAGGAAGCACACGCGCGGGCGCGCGGCATCCGTCAGCGACAGCACGTACTCGTCGAGCAGCGATCCATCCTTCTCCATCGAGAAGCCGCCACCTCCAAGGGCGACGATCTGTGGGGTCCTGTGTCGCATGGCTCGCTTTGTTCGGCGTGAGGGGAGTACGGACAGGCTCACAATGCTGGCGTCCCGAGCGTCTGGGCTGTATGGACCCGCGTCCGAGATGGCCCCGCCGGCCGATGGACCCGCGTCCATATATCCAAATGCGCGGGCGCTTATCGAACTTTAGATTCCTCTCACGCTGCTCCTACAAGCGGTCGCGATGCTGCCCCGATGAGTTTTTCATGGGAGACAAGTTCACCAGCCTCTGAGCCGGCGTCTGTTGCGCCGGTCGCCACAGTCGCCGGCATTGCCGGGCATGCCCGGGCGAGGGCTCGGTCCGCGGTCATGCGTCTGCGCCCCGAGCTCGTGGGGCTGATCGCGATCGCCGGCACGCTGAACCTGTGGGCGCTCAGCCGCAATGGCTGGGCGAACGACTACTACAGCGCCGCGGTCCGCTCGATGAGCTCGAGCTGGCACGACTTCCTGTTCGCCTCGCTGGACAAGAGCGGCGTGATGACGGTCGACAAGCCGCCGCTGGCGCTGTGGGTGCAGTCGCTGTCGGTTCGCGTGTTCGGCTATCACTCGCTGAGCGTGCTCGTGCCGCAGGCGCTGATGGGGGTGGCGAGCGTCGCGCTCGTGTATGACCTCGTGCGCCGTCGCTTCGGCCGCGTCGGCGGGTTCGTGGCGGGGCTCGCGCTGGCCACGACCCCGATCACGGTCGGAATCTCGCGGCACAACAACCCCGACGCGCTGCTCGTGCTCTGCTGCGTCGCCGCGCTGTGGTTCGCGGCGCGCGCGCTCGAGGACCGCCGCACGCGTTGGCTGGTGCTCTCAGGCGTGTGCGTCGGCCTGGGCTTTGAGACGAAGATGGGAGTGGCGCTGGTGGTCGTGCCCGGTATCGTCGCCGCGTGGCTGTGGCTCGCTCCCCGTGGGCGGGGACTGCTGCGGGCCTCTCGACAGCTGCTCGCCGGCGGCGTGGCGATGCTGCTCGTCGGTGGGGCCTGGCCCGCGCTCGTGGAACTGACCCCTGCGGCGGACCGCCCGTGGGTGTCCGGCACGAGCGACAACCGGATCCTGTCTTTGATCTTCGAATACAACGGCCTGGGTCGCGTCGACGGACAGACGGGCGGGCCGGCCGGTGCGGGCGGTGGCGGCAACATGTTTGGCGGTACGCCCGGACCGCTGCGCCTGCTGAACTCGGCGCTCGGCGGTCAGGCGGGCTGGTTGCTGGGCTTCGCCGCCGTCAGCGGACTGGGCATCCTTGTGGCGAGCCGGTTCAGGCGCTCTGATCCACGCACCGGCTGGCTCATCGCCGTCGGCGGCGCGTTCCTGACGACCGCGGTCCTGTTCAGCTCGGCCAGCGGCATCTTCCACCCCTACTACGTCTCGCTGCTCGCGCCGTTCGTCGCCGCGCTCGTCGGAGCCGGCGCCGCGCAGCTGCTCGGCGGCGGGTTGAACGCGCGCATCTTCGGCCCGCTGGCGATCGCTGCGGGAGTGGTCTGCGAGCTCGTGGTTCGCAGCCGCTACCCCGGTCAGTTGGAATGGCTTCCGGGCGTACTGATCGTCGTCGGAGCGCTGGCAGCACTCGCGCTGGCCGCGTTCAGCTCTCGCCGCGTGCGGATGGCGGCCGTCGGCGCCGCTGTCTCGGTGCTCCTGCTGGCACCCTCGGTGTGGGCGGTGGACACGCTCGGATACGCGACCAGCAGCACGTTCCCTCAGGGAGGACCGGCCTCGGCTGAGACCGCAGGTGGCGCCGGTGGCTTCGGCGGATTCGGCGGTGGAGCGGGCGCACGGGGCCTCGGCTCCGGCGCGGCTGCCGCAGCCCAGCCTCTGTTCGGTGCCGGCGGTCCCTCCTCGGGCGCGGGGGGAGCTCCTGCGGGCGGGCCTCCCGGCCTCGCAAGCGCTGCGTCCGGCTCGGGCCGGCCTCCGGGCCTCTCTGGCGCGGCGGGCGGCGGCGGCTTCGGCGGCGGGCCCGGCGGAGCCGGTGGTGGTGGCGCGGTCGGGGCGCCGCTCGGGAACTCCGCCTCGATCAGCGCGGCGATCTCCTACGCGAAGCATCACGGCGGAGGCACGATCGCGGTCTCCAGCCAGTCGAGTGCGGCGCAGCCGATCATCGATCAGGACGCCAGCGTGGCCGGGATCGGCGGCTTCTCCGGTCGCGAGAGCGACGTGAGCATCTCCTGGCTCGCGCAGGAGGTGCGCGATGGGAAAATTCGCTGGGTGCTCGCCGAACAGGGCGGAGGCTCGGGTGGCGGTCCGCGCCTGGCCGGTGATACCCGGCAGGGCTCGAAGGCGGCGATGGCGGCTGTGGCGAAGGTGTGTACGGCGGTGAGCATCTCGACGAGCAGTGCGACCGGGACGAGCGGGGCCGGCACGGCCAGCTCAGAAGGCAAGCTGTATGACTGTGAGGGTCACGCAACCGCGCTGCTTGCCGCGGGGGCGCGAGAATAAGCTCCGTGAGGATCCTCGTAGTCGACGATGACCGTGCGGTGCGCGAAGCCCTGCGCCGGGCGCTGAGCCTGGCTGGATACGAGGTCCAGGTCGCCGAGGACGGCGAGCAGGCGCTGGAGCTGATCGTGCAGGCGGTCCCCGAGGCGGTGGTGCTCGATGTCGGCCTGCCTGGCATCGACGGCCTCGAGGTCTGCCGGCGGGTGCGCATGCTGGGCAACCGTGTCCCGGTGCTGATCCTGACCGCGCGCGACGCCGTGGCCGACCGCATCGACGGCCTCGACGTCGGCGCTGATGACTACATGGTCAAGCCGTTTGACATCGGCGAGCTGAAGGCGCGTCTGCGTGCGCTGCTGCGCCGCGCGAGCCCGGAGGGCGACCCCGACCAGCTGTCCTTCGAAGAGGTGAGGCTCGACGCC
>Ga0302326_10019102_pt1 | contig 14178 bp, 10 predicted proteins | sample Palsa_T0_3_FD_202264 | JGI IMG/M metagenome (GOLD analysis project Ga0302326, IMG submission 202264) | Peat permafrost microbial communities from Stordalen Mire near Abisko, Sweden - Palsa_T0_3 | ecosystem: Environmental > Terrestrial > Soil > Palsa > Peat permafrost | place: Sweden: Abisko... | reverse complement strand
CCTGTTACGCCATGGAGCACGGAAAACACGCGGCCGTCGAGGTCCCGGCCGCCACGACCATCGAGGAGTGCTGGCAGCTCGTCGAGACGTCGGAGCGCACCCGCCGGCATTGCCGCATGCTGGAGAACTGCTGCTACGATTTCTTTGAAATGCTGACCCTGAACATGGCCCGGCAGGGGTTTTTCGGCGAGATCGTCCATTGCGAAGGCGCCTACATTCATCACATCATCGACGAGAATTTCAACAAGGCCTCCCACCACGACCAGTGGCGGCTGAGGGAAAACCTGCGCAATGGAAACCTGTATCCCACGCACGGCCTTGGGCCGGTCTGCCAGGTCATGAACATCAATCGCGGCGACCGGATGGACTACCTGGTCTCGGTTTCCACCCGGGATTTCCAGATGGGAGCGCGGGCGCGGGAACTCGCCGCCGCGGACGATTTCTTCAAACCCTTTTCGGACAAGGCCTTCCGTGGCAACATGAACACCTCGACCATCCGGACCCACCACGGGCGGACGATCATGCTCCAGCACGACGTGACGTCCCCGCGGCCCTATTCCCGCATCCACCTGATCAGCGGCACGAAGGCATTTGCCAGCAAGTACCCGGAGCCGGCGCGGATCGCGGTCGGCGACCACTGGCTCTCGCCCCCGGAGACGCAGGCTCTCCACGAAGAATACACCCCCGAAATCATCACCCGCATCGGGAAAGCCGCCGAAAAGATCGGGGGCCACGGCGGCATGGATTTCCTCCTGAACTGGCGCATCGTCGATTGCCTCCGCAACGGGCTGCCGATGGACGACGACGTCTACGACGCGGCCCTTTGGAGCTCGATCGCGCCGCTGACGGAGTGGTCCGTCGCCCATCGTTCGGCTCCGATCGACGTGCCCGATTTTACCAACGGCGCCTGGAAGAACAATTCCCCGGTCGACATTTCGCTGCGGGGCGGAGGGACGACCGGGATCATCCCCTGAGCGCTTCCTTGAAGTGCCGCCGGCACATCGGCACGTAGCGGTCGTTGCCGCCGATTTCCACCTGGGCCCCCGTCCTGACCGCCCGGCCGTCGGCGGTCACGCGCAGGTTCATCGTCGCCTTGCGGCCGCAGTGGCAGATCGTCTTCAGTTCGGTGAGATTGTCGGCGACCGCCAGCAGTTCGGCGCTGCCGGGAAAAAGATTGCCCTGAAAATCGGTCCGCAGGCCGTAGCACAGGACGGGGATGCGCAGCGTGTCGGCAATGTCGGTGACCTGGCCGACCTGCGCACGGGTGAGGAACTGCGCCTCGTCGACGAGCACGCAGGCGACCGGCTGCCCAGTGTGCGCAGCGCTCACCGTCGCGAATAGATTGTCGCCAGCCTGGAGCGCGATGGCGTCGGATCCGAGCCCGATGCGCGACTCGATGCGACCGGGGCCGGCCCGCGTGTCCAGCGCCGGCACAAAAAGGAGCGTGCGCATGCCCCGCTCCTGATAGTTGTAGCTGGATTGAAGCAGCACCGTGCTCTTTCCGGCGTTCATCGCCGAATAGTAGAAGTAGACCTTAGACATCGGGCGTCGTCGTCTTGGGCGGGGAGATCGCACGGTAGGTCACCGGCACCTGCCAATCCGCATAATCCGGGTCGAAAACCTTCATGGCCTTGATCACCTGCTGGCGAAACGTCGTTTCAATCAGGCTGCCCTGCCCCGGCCAGATCTTGAAATGGATGCGAAAGAAATTCCAACCGCCGCCCGGCGCGGTTTCCACGATCCCGATCATCGGCTCACTCAGGATAATCCCGCCGAATTGGGCCCACATTCCCTTGGCGATGGCCGCGACGGCCTCGACCGCCTTGGGCTCTTCCGCCCCCGCCGGGACCTGCGCATCGGCATAGGCGTCGATGCCGCCGTGGGGAAACCGGCTGACGTTGGCGATGGTGCGGTTGGGAATGAACACCTCCTGATTGTAAAAATTCACGAGCTTGGTGAACCGCAGCCCGATTTCGTCCACGCGGCCGATCACGGTGGCCGTGCCGACAATTTCCACCATGTCGCCCACGTCCATGGCATCCCAGAAAATCACCGTCAGGCCGATCACGACATCCTGGACGAGGCCCTGGGAGCCGAAGCTGATCGCCAGGCCGACGACGGAGGCGCTGGCCAGATAAGCCGTGAGGTTGACGCCGATTTCCTGCAGGATCAATCCCAGCGCAAAAAAGTAGATGACGAAGATCATGCCGCTCACGCAGAGCCGGGCCACCGTGACGAGCTTCGGCCGCTGCACGACGCGCCCGAGCGGGTTTTTCTGCGCGTGGCTCTTGTAGATCATCCATTCGCTGATGTACCGGATGGCCTGGACCGCCACGTGCGCCAAAAAGGCCAGTCCGATGATGATGAAAATGCGCGTCCCGGCGGAGATTTGGTGTCCGAAGTAATGCCCGTAAAGGCGGCTCATCACGGTCTCATCCGCGCGGATGTCCGAGAGCATTAAAAGCGGGTTAATCATGGCCAAGGTTGCCCAGTGAACAGGTTTTTCCCGTTTGAACCAGCGAGAAACGAAGCCGCGAACCGGTCAGTCTCCGCCGGCCCACTTCGGCTTGTGCCGCAAGTGATAAAGGCGTTCGCCGGCCTTGCGCACGAGGAGCACCCCCTCGGCCTCGCGGTTGGCGTAGGCCTCCACGTCGATCGCGCGCCAGTCGCGGTAGCCGAGGTTGACGCGCCGGCACACGTCCTCCGGCAGGCCGCTGGCGAGGGTCACGCGGACGCGCGGCGTCTCGACGCCGGTCTTCTCGTCGTAGGTGCCGATGCCGTACACGTGCGTCGAGTGGGCGAGCGTGCCCCAGGGGTAGTGTTTGAACTTGTCCCACTGCTTGAGGAAGTAGTCGCGGCAGTGGTAGCCGACCTCCAGGATGAAGCGGGCGTGCGCGACGGAAATCTCGTGCAGATGCGGCGCGTAGATGATGAGTTCCCCGCCGTCGGCGACCACGGGTTCCAGCTTGTACATGCATTTTCCGGCCACCCAAAGCTCATCGTACATCGCCGGCGCGCACGAAAGCACGGTGGAAAACGGATGATCCTTGTATTCGATGTGCAGCTGCCGCGAGAGGTCGCTGGCGTGATCCCAGGCTTCCCCCGGCGTCCCGGCGAAAAGCCCGGCGAGGGAGCCGTCCCCCCCGACCACCATGCAGAAGCACAGCTTGGGCAGCGTCACCATCGCCGCGGCGCGGTCGACCACCTTGCGCACCGGCGTCCACTTGTTGCCGATGATCATTGGGTTGGTCACCACCGCCCCCAGCCAGTGAAAGAAGTTGAGGACGCCGGGCCCGGAGACGCCAGGAAACAGGTATTTGTTGCCGCCGGAAAATCCGACGACCTCGTGGGGAAACACCGGCCCGCAGATGATAATGCGATCGTATTCGAACAGGCGCCGGTTGATATAAACGGGCACATCCATCGCGAATCGACCCTCGGAAAGGGTATTGATCTCCGCCGCCGGGATGTCGCCGAGGTGCCGCAGCATCGCCGAATTGTCCCACTCATGGTTGATGAATTCCACCGAGCGGAAGGTCGTCGCCCGCTCCTCCGCGGTGATTTCGAGCCGGCCATTGATCGCCTCCGGGGTCATCGCTGGGTGGGTGCCCAGCGCGATCAAGACGTCGAATTTCTTCGCCTCGCGGCCGATGTGATCAAAAAGCGTCCGGAACATCAGGCCGACGGGCGCCGTCCGGGTGTTGTCCGGGACGATCAGCACGACCCGCTGGCCGACGAAGGACCCGGCCGGGCAGGCGCGGGCCACCAGGGCGCGCACCTCCTCAGCCGTCAACGAATGGCCGGCGGGGGCGATCAACTGCTCAAAGGAGGGCGACATGGCGGGGCGGGGACAAATAAGGACACCTGTACTTCTGGAAACAATAATCTTGCCGGTTCACGGGGAAGTTTCAATTAACTTCCTTCTTATGAACTCATCGGACTACCTCCGCGGGCTCTTTGGACTCGAGGGCAAGGTCGCCGTCGTCGTCGGGGGCACGGGCGAACTTTGCGGCGCGATGGCCGAGGGCCTGGCCGGCGCCGGCGCGGAGGTCGTGCTCGTCGGCCGCAGCGCCGAAAAGGCCGCGGCGAGGCAGGGACGCATCACCACGGCGGGCGGGCGGGCCTGGTTCCACTCCGCCGACGCCGCCAGCAAGTCCGGTCTCCAGAACCTGCTTGCCGCCGTGCTGGAAAAATCCGGGCGGGTGGACATCGTCGTCAATGGCGCGGGCGTCAACTCGCCCACCCCCTTCTTCGACATCACCGAGGCGGAGTTCGACCGCATCATGAGCATCAATTTCAAGTCCGTTTTCCTCGGCTGCCAGGTCTTCGGGCGCCATCTGGTCGAGCAGGGACAGGGTGGCTCGATCATCAATCTGGGCTCGATGAGCGGCCTGGTGCCGCTCTCGCGCGTCTTCACCTACTCGGCGAGCAAGGCCGCAGTGCACAATCTCTCGAAAAATCTCGCCCGGGAATGGGCGCCGCACCGCGTGCGGGTGAACACGCTTGCTCCGGGCTTCTTTCCCGCCGAGCAGAACCGCAAGGTCCTCACGCCCGAGCGTGTCGCGACGATCATGGGCCACACGCCGATGCGCCGCTTTGGCGAGGCGCGCGAGCTGATCGGGGCCACCCTGCTGCTGGCCAGCGACAGCGCCGGCTCTTTTATCACGGGTTCGGAAGTCGCGGTGGACGGCGGCTTCCACGCCATGACGATCTGAGGTGATTCACCGCGGAGGCGCGGAGGACGCGGAGAGACCTGAATTTCTCCGCGTCCTCCGCGCCTCCGCGGTGAAAGAATCGGTCTTGAAATAAACGGACACGAGTCCTAATAATCCATTGCCCCTATGTCCCCGATCAATCACTTTCTGCTGAAGAACAACCTGCGTCTGGCCACCAATCCGTGCATCAGCCCGGACTGCTGCCTGGATTGGCCCGCGCTGCGCGAGAAGCTGACCCGCGGCGATCCGGTCCCGGCGTATGCGCTCAGCCGCTTCGATACGGCGGACGGCACATGGACCCTGCTTGAGGACGCAGTCACGGGCGATTGCGCCTGGCGGCTATTGTGGCAAGGGCTGCCAGCCCATGATGCGAAAACATGGGCTGGCAGCCCATGCCACTCCATTCTGCAAGACGGCGCCGCCCTGTCGGACGGCTCCGTGGTTTTCCCCGCCACCTTCGCCAATCTTCTCGTCCTCAAGAACAAAATCCAGGAACACAATCCGGCCTCGACTATTTTTCCCACGGCGGCGGAAAACCTGGGCCGGAGCACGCTGGGCATCGGCGCCCGTTTCACGACCCTGCACTGGCCCGCGGTCGAATGGGCGATGGCGCGGCTGAACCTCGGGATGACCGCCAACCAGAATTCGATCCCGCGCGAGCTGGTCTATGACGTGAATGCCATGCTGGAGGGGCGCCTCGACACCGTGTCCTTCCCCTTCATCGGGGCGAATGTTCCCGAGGGCCACCAGGGCCAGAGCGTCGAGGGGATGAGCCACGCCTGCGTGCTGTCCAAGCTCAGGACGGGATTCCACCGGCGGGGCATCGCCTGGAGTTTCAACGCCGACCATCAGCCGATCGGCGGCAAGTTCGACGGACGGGAGGACCAGCTCGTCGCCGGCTGCATTCTGGCCAGCTACATCACGTTCGACCTCTCGCCCGGACTGGCGCAGCCGGACGCGTCTCTCCCCACCGAGCCTCCCGCCGACCTGGTCGCGCGCGTGGCCGCGCGGGTCGCGGCCGCCGGGGTGGCGCTGGATGCCGCCGAATTTTCGCCCCTGCTCGCCCAGGTCTGGCCGGCCCTGCAAAAGATGAAACGCCGTGACGACAAATACCGCGCCGCCCGGGAGCGGCTCTTCACCACTGCGGTCGGGCGCGAATACCTCCGTGAACTGTCGATCGACGAATTGCCGGGCCTCACTTCACCGGCGACGACCGCCGTCATGCTCGCGCTTTGCGAGGCCCTGGACATGAAGGTCCATTTTATCGCGCCGGCGTTTGGTTATCAAAAAAACACGCCCTTCCCCGACAATGCCGCACTGCGCGCGCTGATCGCGCGGCAGTGGGACGTGTGCCGGCAGTTCGGCGCGGGCATCGGTTTTCACTCGGGCTCCGGCAAGTCCGCCGGCAACTATCGGGTGATGGGCGAGGTGACGGGCGGCCGCCTCGAGATCAAGACCAGCGGACGGTACACCTACGAGATGGGCCGCGCGCTGGCGGCGTCCGCGGACGCCGCCGATCAGGCGCTCTGGAGCGACTGGCATCGCTTCACGCGCGAGCTCGCCCTGCTCGGGGCCTTCAGCGCCGATGCCACGGAACAAAAAATGGCGCGGGTCTTCATCGCCGATGCCCTGGCCAGGGCCGGGCGGCCGTCGGACGTCTTCGGCTCGGCCGCCGCCTGCCGCGCGGCGATCGAAGCCCTGGCTCCGAGTCCGGACCACATGTTCTGGTTCGAATATAATTTTCTCTTCGTGCTCGCCGGCGGCGGCCGGGCCGAAAAAAGCTCCCTCGGCGACCATACGCCGGAGGGCTACGCGCAGCGGGCGCGGTTTTATGCGATCAGCGCCGAAGGCCGCCTCAACTACGCGCGCAACGTCGCGCGCTACATCGTGTTCCTCGCCGAGAACACCGGCCTCGTCCCGGGGAGCACCTGCATCCGCGCCCGCGCCAGCCTCGACCGCTACGCGAGTCTGGATCAAATGTTATCCGACATCTGACTTTCGCCTTTCGCCTTTCAACTTTCTACTTTTATTTCCGTGTCCTTCATCAACGACGATTTCCTCCTGACGACCCCGCAAGCCCGCGAGCTGTACCACGGGTTCGCCGAGCGCGAGCCGATCATCGATTACCACTGCCATCTGCCGCCGGCGCAGATCGCCGCCAACCATCAGTTCGGCGACCTGGCCGAGGCGTGGCTGGCCGGGGATCACTATAAATGGAGGGCGATGCGCGCCAACGGCGTGGCCGAGCGTTTCTGCACGGGCTCGGCCGCGCCGTGGGAGAAATTCCAGGCCTGGGCCGGAACCGTGCCGCACACCCTGCGCAATCCGCTTTACCACTGGACGCACCTCGAGCTGAAACGGCATTTCGGCATCGACACGCTGCTGAGCCCGTCCACGGCGGCCAGCGTCTGGCACAAGGCCAACGCATGGCTCGCGGACCTGCGCGTGCACGACCTCCTGGCCAAGTTCAACGTGGCCGCGATTTGCACCACGGACGATCCCGCCGATCCCCTCGAGGCGCATGCCCGGATCCGCGCCAGCCGCCTCAGGACCCGGGTCTATCCCGCGTTTCGCCCGGACCGGGCGCTCGCGATCGGCCAGCCCGCCGCCTTTAACGCCTGGGTCGACCGGCTGGCGGGCACCGCCGGCGTTTCGATCCGGACGTTCGACGACCTGCTGTCCGCGCTGAAAAAGCGGCATGACGATTTTCACGCGGCGGGCGGGCGCCTTTCCGACCACGGCCTGGACACCGCCCTTTCCGAACCCTGCACCCATGCGCAGGCCAGGACGGCTTTTGCGCGGGCGCGGGCCGGACGGAAGACCTCGCCGGAGGAGCAGGTCCGCTATGGCTCCTGCCTGATGCTCGAGTTCGGCCGCTGGGACGCGGCGCGCGGCTGGACGAAACAGCTCCACCTGGGCGCCCTGCGCAATGCCAACAGCCGCCTCCTGCGCACCCTGGGGCCCGACACGGGCCTCGATTCGATCGGCGATTTTCCCCAGGCTCGCGCCCTGGCCCGGTATCTCGATGCGCTGGACTCCACCGGGCAGCTCCCCCGGATGATCCTCTACAACGTCAACCCCGCGGACAATTACGTCTTTGGCACGATGGCCGGCAATTACCAGGACGGCACGATCGCGGGCAAACTGCAGTTTGGCAGCAGCTGGTGGTTCCTTGACCAAAAGGAGGGCATCGAGTGGCAAATCAACGCGCTGTCCAATCTCGGCCTCCTGAGCCGGTTTGTCGGGATGCTGACCGATTCGCGCTCCTTCCTCAGCTATCCGCGGCATGAGTATTTCCGGCGCGTGCTCTGCAACCTGCTCGGCGCCGACCTCGCCCGCGGCGAACTCCCGCGCGACATGGCGCTCGTGGGCGGGATGGTGAAGAATATCTGCTTCGGCAACGCGCGCGATTTTTTTCAGCTGGGTATTCCCGCCCCGCCCAAATGAGGGCGCGCTGCGCGATCGTCCTGGCCCTTTGCGCCGCCGGTTCCCTGGCGCGCGCCGACGGGCCCTATCGCGACCCGGACAATCCCAATCCGCAGGATCCCTGGGAGGGCACCTATCCCATTCCCTATCACCGTCTGTCCGCAGCGGGCATCACCGCCGACCTCGAACGGGTCCGGGCCTTCCTCGAGTCGGCCGTCCCGGCCCGGATCGTCGACGGCGCCACGGGGCGGTCGATCACCGGCCGGAAAACGCCGGTCGCCGACGCCATCGCCGACCGGGGCGGCGCGGCGGATTTCAACCTCCTCGATTACCCGATGGGCGTCGTGCACGCGGGTATGCTGCTCGCCGCGGATGCGACGGGCGACCGGCGCTTCGCCGATTTCACCGCCCGGCGGCTCCAGTTCATCGCCGATTCCCTGCCCTACTTCCGGGCCCAGGCGGCCGAGTTCGGCGTCCAGCATAACAGTTTCCGCCCGATCCTGGCTCCGGCCGCCCTGGACGATTGCGGCGCGATGACGGCGGCCCTCATCAAGGCGCGGCTGGCGGGCGTCGGGCCCGATCTCAGCGGGGTGATCGCCGCGTGGGGCGATTACATCGGGCACCGCCAATTCCGGCTTCCCGACGGCACGCTCGCGCGCCGCCGGCCCCAGGCGGTGTCGCTGTGGGTGGACGATTTCTACATGGGAGTCCCGGCGCTGGCCCAATTGGGACGGATGACGGGAGACCGGCGCTGGCTCGACGACGCCGTCCGCAATGCGCTCCAGCTTTCGGCGCGGCTGTACCGTCCGGAGACGGGACTGTACCTGCACGGCTGGAACGCCGCCAATCCCGACGCCCCCGGCTTCTACTGGGGCCGCGCCAATGGCTGGGCGATGATGGGGATGTGCGAGCTGCTCGACGTCCTGCCGGCGGATTACCCCGGCCGCGCGCAAGTCCTCCTCCAGTTGCGCGCGCAGATCCGCGCCGTCGCCGCCCTCCAGTCGGGCCGGGGCCTCTGGCACCAGATGCTCGACCGCAACGACTCCTACCTGGAGACCTCCGCCTCCGCGATGTTCGTCTACGCCATCGCCCACGCGATCGACCGGGGCTGGATCAGCCCCGTCACCTACGGATCGATCGCCCAGGCGGGCTGGCTCGGGGTCTCGGCCCAGATCGACGACCAGGGGCGGGTCGGGAACACCTGCGTCGCCACCACCTTCGCCTCCGACCAGGCCTATTATTACAACCGCCCGGTAAGCGTGTATGCGCTGCACGGATACGGCCCCGTCCTCCTGGCCGGGGCGGAGATGATCCGGCTGGTCGGGAATCCCGCGTTTGAGATCCAGTACACGAACCGGACGTACCACTACGTGCCGGGAGAAACGGAAACGAAAAGTAGCAAGTAGAAAGTTGTAAGTGCGCGTGGAGCAAACTTCCTGAGGAAGTTATCGGCCGATCACCTGCTACTTTCTCCCTGCTACTTTTCGTTTCCGACCCGGCCGTTCAGCCAAGGGTCGCAATCGGAGCGGGGTCCATATCGCCAAACACCTGATTATCGCCGGCCATGGCCCACACGAACCGGTAGGGTCCGGTGCCGGCCCCGCAGTGGATCGACCAGGAGGGAGACAGGACCGCCTCGCGGTCGCGCACGACCAGGTGCCGCGTCTCGGCCGGCTCGCCCATCAGGTGCACGACGGCCTGGTCGCCGAGGTCGAAATAGAGATAGATCTCCGTGCGGCGGCTGTGGGTGTGCGGCGGCATCGTGTTCCACACGCTGCCGGGCTCGAATTCCGTGAAACCCATCACGAGCTGGCAGCTCTTCACGCCATCGAGGTGGATCAGCTTGCTGATGCGGCGGCGATTGGCCCGGGCCGGGTCGCCGATCGGATCGGACTTCGCCTCGGCGCGTCGCACGACCGCGGTCGGATATTTCCGGTGCGCGGGCGCGCTCACGAAATAAAACTGCGCCTGGCCGCCGGGGCCGCTTTCCAGCGCCACATCCCTCTCGCCCAGTCCGATGTAGACACAGTCCAGCGTGCCCAGTTCATGGCGCGCGCCGCCGACGCTGACCGCGCCGGGCGCGCCGAGGTTGAGGATGCCGATCTCCCGGCGTTCGAGGAAGAAATCCGTGCCCGTCTCCCGGGCGCCCGGCAGCGGGAGCGGCGCTCCGGCCGGCACGGCGCCGCCGACGATCATGCGATCGAGGTCGGTGTAGTGCGCGACCATCTCCCCGGGGCGAAACAGGCCGCCGATGAGGAAGGAATCGCGGAGCTGCCCGGTGCCGAGGGTCCGGGTTTCGGCGGGGCCGGGGGAATAGTGTATTTTCACGGGGAAAGGGTGACTCTGAGCGGCGAAGCCAGGCGTCGGGACCACGCGACAAGATAGGCCGTCCAGTCCGCGGGCGAGGAGAAATCACCGCTCTTGTTCCAGCCGGCGCCGGCCAGGTAACGGATGGTTTCCCCCGATTTGACCTTCACGAGGATGAGGCGGTCGTGGGGCGTGTCCTTGAAGCCGGCGAATCGGGCGCCGGGCGCAAGGATGATGCCGGTGCCGAGATTGCCATCCCCCGCCTCCTGGTATTCCTCCCACAAACCCATCCACTTCGCGCCCTCATCCTGTGAGGGCGTGAGCGCGGCCTTGCCGGCGTGCGTGGTCAGGCCGATGGCCACGGTGAGTTCGCCGGCGCCGCTTTGGCGGGAGCCCTTGAAAGTGAAGGTGCTGTCGATCTCATCCAGGTTGTGGCCGGCATCGACGATGAAGCGCTTGGTCTCGGACACCATCACGCCGTTGCCGATGTTGCCGACCTCACCCGCATCCCAGGGTTCGTAGCCCAGTTCGAACACGGCGCGGACCGGGCCGTTGGCATAGACCTGCTCGGTGCGCCAATTGCGCGAAACGTGCAGCTCCCGGCCGTCCCAGATTCCCGTGCCGCCGCAACCGCGGCAGGTATTGACGTCGTACATGTCGAGGCCCTCGCCCGTGTCGGTGTGCAGGCCGTCGTGGCCCTTGTGGTACCAGTGATCCACGATGGAGTAGGAAACGCGTTTGCTCCAGACGTCGATGCCGCTGCTTGTCTGCTGGTCCTTGCCGGCCGACGGCAGCTCCAGCCCGGGTCCGTAAATGCGGTGGGCGATGCGGTCGTTCTCCCAGGCGACGTCGTCATAGCGCTCCGGAATGTACCGGACATACACCTGGGAAGGGAAGGGAGGCACCGGCTGGGCGGATTTCTCCACCGTGAAGGTCGCGGCCTTTTCCCCCGGCGCGAAATCGTGCTGAAAAACCAGGTCGTCGTAGCGCGGCGGACCCTGGTGCACATGGCGAAAGGCGGTGATCTGCGCGGGAATGATCCGGCCGGCCGCATCCCGCACGACGACCTGGTCGAACACGATGCCGGGCAGCCACGCCTTCACTTCGCCGAACGGAATGACGATCGTCTCAGCCGGACGGGCGAGATCGAGATCGTTCGCGACGGTGACCGTGAACGTGTCCGCGGCGTGGGCGGCGAATAAAACGGAGGCCAGGAAGGCCGCCAGCGCTAATTTTTTCATGAGGATGTATTTTTGCGGACACGTGCCCTTTTAGCCTGACAATGCCGCGCGCGCGCCCCACCGTGGATCGTCGTCGGTCTGAAATGGAACCCCCTACCCCTTCGTTGGCCCCTGCGCGCAGCCGTTACCGCTGGGTCATTTGCGCCCTGTTGTTCTGGGTCACCACCGCCAACTACATCGATCGCGGGGTTTTTGGCAATCTGGCGCCGGAACTGCAAAAGCGCATCGGCTGGACGGCGGGGGAGTATTGGTACATGCAGGTCGCCTTCCAGGCCGCCTATGCCGTCAGCCTGCTCGTCGGCGGGCGCCTGATGGACGTCCTGGGGCTGCGCTGGGGCTTCACCCTGGCCGTGGCGTTCTGGGGTCTCGCCTCGATGAGCCACGCGCTTGCCAACACGGTCGTGGCATTTTTCATCGTGCGGGTCTTGCTGGGCCTCGGCGAAGGCAGCAATTTTCCGGCCGCGATCAAGACCACGGCCGAATGGTTTCCCAAGCGCGAACGGGCGCTGGCCACGGGAATATTCAACTCCGGGTCGAACGTGGGCGGCATCCTGGTCCCCGTGGGCCTGGCCTTCCTGGTGCCCGTGCTCGACAAGGTCACAATCGCCGGCCACGTCCTCGGCTGGCGGGGCGCTTTCCTGATCACCGGGGCGATCGATCTGGCGTGGATCGTGGCGTGGTTGCGAACCTACCGGCGGCCCGAGGACCATCCCCGGGTCTCGGCGGAGGAACTGGCCCTGATCCGGAACGAACCGCCCGAGTCGACCGTCAAAATCCCCTGGCGCCGCCTGATACCCCACCGGCAGACCTGGGCCTTTGCGACCGCCAAGGGAATGACCGACTGCATGTGGTGGTTCTATCTGGTCGGCGCCCCGCTGTTCTTCGCCGACCGTTTTCACTTCGACGCCAAGGCCCGGGCCATCCCGGTGGCCTGCATTTATATCTTCGCCTCGGTCGGAAGCATCGGCGGCGGCTGGCTTTCCGGCCACCTGATCAAGCGGGGCTGGACGGTCAACCGGGCGCGCAAGACGACCCTGCTGCTCTGCGCCCTGGCCGCCCTGCCGGTCTTCTTTGCCGCGATCACCGACGTGGCGTGGCTGGCGGTGGCGCTGATCACGCTGGCCGCCTCCGCCCATCAAGCCTGGTCGGCGAATGTATTCAGCCTGGTGGGCGATATGTTCCCGCGCCGGGTCGTCGGTTCGGTGACGGGCCTGGGCGGCATGGCCGGATCCGTCGGCGGGATCCTTCTTTTCATCTATGCGGGCCGGATCCGCGACGCGGCGATCGCCCGCGGCGCGACAGGCGATTACGTGCCCATCTTCGTGGCCGCCAGCGCGGCCTACATCACTGCTTTTGCGATGGTGCATCTGCTGGCTCCGCGGCTCGAGCCGGCACGAATCGAAACGGCGGCCTGAGTCGTCACGGGGCGGCCGGTTGGGGCACTCCGTCGATCTTCAGCCCCCGGACGTGAGTGAAGACGAAAGGCTTGCCCGACTTCGCCTCGATGCGCACCCCGCGCAGCTCGACGTCCTCCGCATGGGCGCAAACGAAACCGGTGCCTCCGCCCGCCACGATATCCGTGAACCGGATCTGCTCGATGTCCTTTTGCGGAAGACCCTCGATGGTCGCGACCTGTTTGGCATTGACGATGGTCAGGTTGCTGAACGCGAGATTGCGAAACACCGGCGTGCGATCGGAAGACGGCGCCTCCCGCTTGTCCTGGTAAAGCGCGGTGACCTCGATCGCCGCCGCCGTGGCGTCCTCGATCACGAAATTGTCGAAACGCATGTTCTCGATGACGCCCCCGCGGCCCAGCATGCTTTTGATCCGGATGCCCCGGTCGGTGCCGCGGGCGACGATGTTGCTCGCGACCACGTCGCGGATGCCGCCCGATGTCTCGCTGCCGATCACGACGGCGCCGTGACCCTGGTACATCACGCAATTGGTGATCGTCACGTGCTCCGTCGGCCGCGCGGTGCGCCGGCCGTCGGCGTCGCGCCCCGACTTGATGACGATGCAATCGTCCCCCGTGTTGAAAAAACAGTCGGAGATGCGCACGTCCCGGCTGGAATCGACATCGACGCCGTCGCCGTTCGGGCCCGTCGAGAGGAAGGTCACGCCCCTGACCGAGACGTTCTCGCAGTAAATGGGATGGAGCATCCACATCGGCGACTGGGTGAGGGTCACGCCCTCGACCAGCACGTTGCGGCAGCGGTAGAACTGGACCAGCGAGGGCCGCAGGTACTCCGCCGCCAGTTGGAACTCCGCGGGCCCGGGACTGGCGCCGGCTTCGATCCGGGCGTAAAGCCTGAGCCAGGCGGCCAGGGCCGGCTTGGTCGCGGCCGCCCGGACGGGATCGTAGGTGCCGTCGCGCCACCACCAGTTCAGCCCCTGGCCGTTGAGCGTGCCCCGGCCGACGACCGCGATGTTTTCCCTGGCGTTCGCGTAGATCAGCGGCGCGTGGGTGTAGGCATTGGTGCTCTCCCAGC
>Ga0302326_10019101_pt1 | contig 14178 bp, 9 predicted proteins | sample Palsa_T0_3_FD_202264 | JGI IMG/M metagenome (GOLD analysis project Ga0302326, IMG submission 202264) | Peat permafrost microbial communities from Stordalen Mire near Abisko, Sweden - Palsa_T0_3 | ecosystem: Environmental > Terrestrial > Soil > Palsa > Peat permafrost | place: Sweden: Abisko... | reverse complement strand
GGGCGGGGGGGGGGGGGGGGGGGGCGGGGGGGGGGCGGGGGGGGGGGGGGGCGTCGGGGGCGGGGTGGGCGTGGGGGGCGGCGGCGGCGTGGGGGTCGGCGTCGGGGTGGGCGTGGGCTTGGGCGATCGCGACGGCTTGGCCTTGGGCGAGCGCGACGGGGACGGCGACGGCCTGGCCGGGTCAGGCGTCGGAACTGGCAGCACGCCGAGCGGGGCCTGCGATGGCCCTAGTGCTGCGCGGAAGGGGACATGCGCAGGCCGGCCCGGAGGGCCGCGCCGCGGTGCTGGCGAGTTCGTCGAAGAAATTGCCAACGCGGGTACCTGGACCTGGGCCTGCGCCTGCACCTGGGCCCGGGCAGCTCTGGCAATGTCCGTCGCCATGGCGTTCGATCCGGCCGCGGGCGCTGACTCGAACGCGTGGACCAGGGCACCAGCCACGATGAGGAGGACGAGCGCCGCTGCGGCCGCCATCGCCCGCGGCGCGCTGAGCCACGCCCCTGGCTGGGCTGGGAAGCCGTCGCCGTCCAGCTTGCGGACCCGGCGCGCGAGCCTGCGGGGAAGGGAGCCAGGTTCGGCGGCGAATACCGTCCTGGTGATCCGCTCGCGGAGCGCGGCCGGCGGGATCGTGAGCGGCACGGCACCGAGCAGCTCGGGACCGAACGCCAGATCCCCGCGCTTCCGGGAGCAGCTGTCACAGCAGCCGATGTGACGGCTTAGCCGCCTGCGAAGCCGTGGTGTCAGCGAGAGCGAGGCAGGATCCCACTCCCCGACGATGCTGCCCGGGAGCGGGCAGCCGGCCCAGCCCGCCCGAAGCACGACGACGGCGACGGCCGAGCTCTCGAACAGCGTGCTCGCGCTGGACACGAGGGCATGCGCGCGTCGGCCGGAGACGCCGAGCGTGGCAGCGATGTCTGCGTCGGAAAAGCCGTGCCGGAACGCGAGGCTGAGCACCTCACGATCGCGATCGGACAGCCCGCCTAGGGCAGCCGTCACGACAAGCAGGGTCTCCGCCGCGCGCTCCTCGGCCTCGACGTCGAGGATCTCGAACTCCGCTGAATCGGCGTCCGCCGGGACGGCCCGCTCCGCGACCGCGCCGGCCTGCCCGGCAAGGAAGCCGTCAGGAGCCGTCGTCGCAGAGAATCCGTCAGCAGCCACCGCCGCGCGGCGGCGAGGCAGCTCACTGAGACGACGCAGCTCCTTGATGCACTGCCGGCGAGCGATCGAATACAGCCACACCCGAATACGGTCAGGATCCCGCAGTTTGCCCATCTCCGCCGCAGCTACGACCAAGGTGTCCTGCACCACGTCCGCGGCTGCAATCGGACTCCGGAGAATTCCCTCACAGTAATCGAAAAGGTACGCTGCGAATGCACGGAACAGATCCGTGATCACCCGCTGGCCGGAGTCTCGCGGTGCCTCGGCCATAGGCCGGCCTCCGGTGGAGCTGTCGCCGAACTCGGTCGGCATGTGCCCTCCCATCGGGCTTTGCCGCCGCTGGCGGAGGCGGACGCCACGGACACACCATAACCTGCCAACCGTGGATCGTTGGCGCAAAGTCTAATCGCGAGTATCGATGACGGGCAGACCACATGATAACCGGCGCAACCCGGGTTGCCCGGTCAGCGCAACGGGACTTACGACCCTAGTACGGGACTTACGACCCTAGTAGGGCCACCCGCGGGACGCCATTGTTGTGCTATGGCGCAAGCAGACGCAGGTGATTCCCCGCAACCCGCCCCGCCAGCGGAGCTGTCCCGGGTGATCGGCGGACTGCTAGACGCCGCGGTGGCTGCGCCGTCCATGCACAACACGCAGCCCTGGCGGTTCCACGTGCTGCGCGAGGCGCAGGCCGTCGAGTTGCTCGCCGACCCGGATCGGGCGCTGCGCCGCGGCGACCCGAACGGCCGCGCTGCGTACCTAGCGTGCGGCGCCGCCCTGTTCAACATGCGCCTCGCGGCCGCCGTCGCCGGACGCCAGCCGGTAGTCCAGCTGCTGCCCGATCCGGAGCGACCGCTGCTGCTGGCCACCATCCGCCTTGCCGGGCCGCGCCAGGCGCAGCCGGTCGAGCGCGAGCTGCACGCGGCCATCGCCCGGCGGCACACCAACCGGCGTCCGTTCAGCAACCGCCGGGTGCCGCCCGGCGTGCTGGCCGAACTCACCGAAGCGGCGAGCGTCGAAGGCGCCATCCTGCACGTCCTCGACCGTGACGAGGCGCACCGGGTACTGGAACTGGCCAGGGACGCCGAACGTGACCAGAGCGCCGACCCCGCCTACCGGGCCGAGCTTGCCCGGTGGGCGGGCGGCAGGCGGGACCGTGACGGCATACCTGATGGTGCGCTTGGTCCCCGCTCCCCGGAAGGGACGACGCCAGTCCGGGACTTCACCGCTGGCCAGCCAGCGCAGCGCGACTACGAATGGTTCGAGGATGCGCCGCAGCTTGCCGTCCTTTCCCTGCGCTTCGGCGGGAAGGTGCACTGGCTGCGCGCCGGGCAGGCCATGCAGCGCGTGCTGCTGACCGCTACCAGCCGCGGCATCGCGACGGACCCGATTACCCAGCCGCTGGAGACCGCTGACGCCTGGATGGTCCGTGACCCGCGATCCGGCAGCGAGCAGCCCCAGATGATCCTGCGGATCGGCTATGGGCTGCCAGTCCCGGCCGCGCCGCGCCGTCCGGTGCATGAGGTTCTGGACGATTAAGGTTCTGGACGATTAACGGGCGGGCGTCGATTTCCGTTCCCGGCGGCGGCCGGGGGCCAGGGACCTTTACCTGGCCGACATATCCCGGTTTCATTGCTGGATGGGCCCGCGCTCCGCGGTTTGGCATGGCGGCGCGGGGCAGCGGCGGGTACGAGAGCGAGGCAACGGCGATGACGGACGAAAGCGAAGCACGACAGGCGGTTGTGGTGGGCATCGACGGCTCGGCGGAATCCATCGCGGCGCTGAGCTGGGCGAGCCGGTACGCTGCCGCGACCGGTGCGACGGTGCGGGCGGTCCATGCCTGGCACTACCCCGGGGCGGTCGGCGGCCCTCCGATCGGAGTGGCGCCAGAGCCGATCCGGGCGGAGACCGAGCGGCAGGTGCGCAGCGAGCTGGCCGAGGCGGTCGCGAAGGTCTACCCGGACCCTTCGGCCGCACACGTCGAGACCGCGCTGGCGTACGGGCATCCGGCGCCAGTGCTGATCAAGGAGTCGGAGCAGGCTGACCTCCTCGTGGTCGGCAGCCGCGGTCATGGCGCGTTCAGCGGGATGCTGACCGGCTCGGTGAGCATCCACTGCGTCAACAACGCCGTCTGCCCGGTGGTCGTGGTCCGTAGCCGCTGACCGTACCCCGGCCGAGGCTGCCGACGGCCGCCTGCTCCGTCGCGGGTCAACTGCGACGGCAAGCAAACTGTCACGGCAAAGACATATGCCCCCGTTACGTGCTTCTTGACTGGTTAGCAAACACGGGCCGAATGGTGACCTCTTGCTCTGGCTTCGTCACGCCTGGCTACGCGAGACTGGTTGTGCTGTTACCTGTCCGCGGAGGAGGCCGTCAATGAGCGAGACCGCCCAGCAGGAAATCGTGGTCGGCGTCAGCGGCTCCAGGGCATCGGTCGCCGCGCTGACCTGGGCCGCGGACGAGGCACGGCGCCGCAGCGCCCGGCTGAGCGTGGTCTCCGCCTGGGATCATTCGCTGCGCCCGGCCCCGTACGCGGATACCAGCGAAGGCCACGCGGCCGACGACCCGCAGGCTACGATGCGCAGCGAGGTGGCGGCGGCCGTGCGCGCGGCGCTCGGACCGGAACCGCCAGCCGACGTCGAGACCGAACTGGCCGAGGGAATGCCCGAGCGCGTGCTCATCGGCCGGTCCGCCATGGCCGACCTCCTCGTACTCGGCGCGGCGCGCGCGCAAGACGCGACTGGGCAGCCCGTGGGCCCGGTGATCAGGGCCTGCCTGAGCCGGGCCCGCTGCCCGGTCGTGGTCGTGGTCTTCAGCGCCGGATGACCGCCACCGGGTTCACCACGCGAGTGCAGCCCTCAGCCCAGCACGTACTCGCCCGGTGCGTCACCTCTCGCCGGGTGCAGGCTGCTGCCCATGCCGGGCGGCTTGACACGACTGCCTGCCCGCGCCTGTGCCCACTCGGTCCAGTCCTCCCACCAGGAGCCGCGGCGTCGGCCGGCCGCAGCGCGCCATTCATCGGCGTCAGCCGGGGCATGGTCGGTCGCCTCGAACCAGGCCTTCGGGCCCGGCGGGTTGACGATGCCGGCGATATGGCCGCCGCTGGACAGGACGTACCGGACGGCACCCCCCAGCAGCCCGCCGGTCTTGTAGGAAGCGCGCCAGGGCACGATGTGGTCGTTGATGGCGCCCACCACGTAGGTGTCGTTCGTCACGTCGGGCAGCGACAGGCGCTGGCCGGCCAGCTCCATCTCCCCCCTTGCCAGCTCGTTGCGCAGGTACAGGCTGCGCAGGTAGAACGAGTGCATGGCGGCCGGCAGGCGGGTGTGGTCGTCGTTCCAGGCGAGGATGTCGAAGGCCGGCGGGTGCTGGCCCATCAGCCAGTTCGACACGACGTAGTTGAAGATGAGGTCGTTGGCTCGGAGCAGGTCGAAGGTGCCGGCCATCTGGCTGCCGTCCAGGAAGCCCTTTTCCGCCATCTGGCGCTCCAGGCCCGCCACCGTCTTCTCGTCGGTGAAGGCACCGAGGACGCCCGGCTCGCTGTAGTCGAGCAGGGTGTTGAGCAACGTGATCGAGCCGATCCTGTCGTCGCCCTTCTCGGTGAGATAGGCCGCCAGCATGCCGGTCAGCGCACCGCCCAGGCACAACCCGATGATGTCGATCTTGGCGGCACCGGTGATCTCCCCGATCACGTCCAGTGCTTCCCGCGGGCCGTGCACGAGGTAGTCGTCCAGGGTCACGCCGCGCATGGAGGCGTCCGGGTTCCGGTAGGAGATCGCGAACACCGTGCGCTCGTGCTGCACCGCCCACTCCAGGAAGCTGCGCCCGGGCGCGAGGTCCATGATGTAGTACTTGTTGATCCACGGCGGGCTGGCGAGCACCGGGACAGCGCGGACCTTCGGCGTCTGCGGCGCGTACTGGATGAGCTCCATCAGCTCGTTCCTGAACACGACCTTGCCGGGGGTGGCAGCGAGATCCTCGCCCATCCGGAACGAGCTCGCGTCGACCTGGCGGGGACGCCCGTCATTGGTCAGCACGTCGCTGACGAAGTTACCGGCACCGGCCAGCACGCTCGACCCGCCGGTCTCCACGGCGCGCTTGATCGCTGCCGGGTTGGTGAGCAGGAAATTCGTCGGCGCGAGCGCGTCCAGCAGGAACCCGGTCGCGAGCTTCGCCTTCGCGTCGGCTACGGCGTCCCCGGCGCCGGCCGCCAGCACGTCATCGGCGAGCCGCCCGCTGGCCAGGTACGCCTGCCGCAAGGCGAAGAACGCGGGGTTGTCGTGCCAGGTCCGGTCGGCGAACCGCTTGTCGTCCGGCACGGGGACGGGCGGTGCCGTGTCCAGGCCCATCCAGCGCGCCGCTGCAGCCGGGCCTATCCGCGCCACGCTGGCCCAGAACCGCAGGCCGGCTGCGGCCATCTCACCAGGCTGGCGGGCGGCCCTGGCGAGCACGGCGCGGGTGGAATCACCGAAGCCCGCCGCGTCACGCGAGGCGAAGAGGTCAGCCTCGGGAGCGAGCGCTGCCGCGGCAGCCTCCGCGGCTTGCCACGCCGTATCGTCCGTCGTCATGGTGACTACCTTCCGTGATCACTAGCCGCCGTTCGGGTGCCTAGGCCGCCGCCGCGCCGATGGCAGCGGCCGACCTCCCCGGCACCGTGCCGCCCGTTCTGGCATCCTGCTGTTGATAATCCTCCAGCAAGCCCGCCGGGGCCAGTGGACCAAAGTCCCGCGTGGCCGGGCACAGCGGCTCTTCATCCCGGCGAGACCAGCCTGGTCTGCTCGATCACGGTATCCGCCAGCAGCCGGCCGACGGCCCGGCCCCTCGGCAGGGAGGGCTCCTTTGAGCGCGCTTGACCTTTCACGGTGGCAGTTCGGCATCACGACCGTCTATCACTTCATCTTCGTGCCGCTGACCATCGGACTGTCGATAATTGTGGCCGGCCTGCAGACGGCATGGTTTGTCAAGAAGGATCCGGAATACCTGCGGATGACAAAGTTCTTCGGCAAGCTGTTCCTGATCAACTTCGCGGTCGGGGTGGTCACCGGGATCGTGCAGGAGTTCCAGTTCGGGATGAACTGGTCGGCTTATTCACGGTTTGTCGGCGACGTGTTCGGCGCGCCGCTGGCAATGGAGGGCCTGCTAGCGTTCTTCATGGAGTCCACCTTCCTCGGCCTGTGGATATTCGGCTGGGGCAGGCTCTCGCCGCGGCTGCACCTGGCCACGATCTGGCTAGCCGCGATCGGCACCAGCTTGTCGGCCTACTTCATCCTGGCCGCGAACTCCTGGATGCAGCACCCGGTCGGCTACCGGATCAGCCCCGTCACGCACCGGGCGCAGCTGACCAGCATCGTCGCGCTGCTGACCAACTCGACGGTGCTCGCTGCCTGGCCGCACGTGATGTTCGCCAGCTTCCTGATCGCGGGCATGGTCGTGATCGCGGCCAGCGCCTGGCACCTGGCCCGTGGCAGCGACACCGCCCTGTTCCGGCGAGCGATGCGGCTCGGGCTTACGCTCACGCTGGCCGCCGGGATCGCGACGGCGGCGACCGGCGACGTGCAGGCCCGGCTGATGGACTCCCAGCAGCCGATGAAGATGGCCGCCGCTGAGGCGCTGTACGACACCTCGGCCCCTGCCTCGTTCTCCTTGTTCACTGTCGGCTCGCTCAACGGTGGCAAGGAACTGTGGAGCGTCCGGGTGCCCTACCTGCTGTCGCTGATCGCCACGCTGAACCCCCGTGGCACGGTACGGGGCATCAACAACGTGCAGCGCGCCTACGTAAAGAGGTACGGGCCCGGCAGCTACAAGCCGATCATTCCGGTCACTTACTGGTCGTTCCGGCTCATGATCGGGTTCGGGCTGCTGGTCACGCTCCTTGCGCTGGCCGGGCTGTGGCTGACCCGCCGCCGCCGGGTCCCGCGCAGCCAGTGGTTCTACCGAGCGGCCATGTGGGGCGTCGTGCTGCCGTACCTCGCCACCACCACTGGCTGGATCTTCACCGAGATGGGCCGGCAGCCGTGGACGGTGTTCGGTGTCCTGCGGACCTCGCAGAGCGTGTCACCGGGCGTATCGGCTGGCGAGATCGTCACGTCGATGACGGTGTTTACCCTGCTGTACGCCGCGCTCGCCGCCATCGCCGGGTGGCTCATGATCCACCACGTCAAGTCGGGCGCGCCAGCGGAACCGGAGGCGCCGGGCGCCGACGAGCTGCTGCCCGTCTTCTCGTACTGACCCTGGAGGACTGTCATGAACCTCGCGACTTTCTGGTTCATCCTCATCGCGGTCCTGTGGACGGGGTACTTCGTCCTGGACGGCTTTGACTTCGGGGTCGGCATACTGCTGCCGTTCCTCGGCCGTGACAACACCGACCGCCGCATGATGATCAACGCGATAGGCCCCGTCTGGGACGGCAACGAGGTCTGGCTGATCACCGCCGGGGGCGCGACCTTCGCCGCGTTCCCGCTCTGGTACGCCTCCATGTTTAGTGGTTTCTACCTGGCACTGCTGCTCATCCTGGCCGCGCTGATCATCCGCGGGGTGTGCTTCGAGTTCCGCGGCAAGGTGGACACCGACCGCTGGCGCAGGAACTGGGACCGGGCGATCTTCATCGGCTCGGCGCTGCCCGCGCTGCTGTGGGGCGTGGCCTTCGCCAACATCGTGCGCGGCGTACCGCTGAACGCGGCCGGGGTCTACACCGGGAACCTGCTCACCCTGCTGAATCCCTATGGCCTGCTCGGCGGGCTTGTCACGCTGAGCCTCTTCACGCTGCACGGCGCGATCTTCCTGGGCCTGAAGACCACCGGGGAGCTGCGCGGCCGCGCCCGCGCCGCGGCGGTGCGGGTGGCCGCCGTTGCCGTGCCGCTGGCAGCCGGATTCCTCGCGATCAGCCAGCTGGCGCACGGCAGGCCGGCCACTGACGTGGTCGCGGCCCTGGCCGCGGTCGCCCTGCTCGGCGCCGTGGCGGCGGCCTTCCGCGGCCGGGAGGGCTGGGCGTTCGCCGGCACCGCCGTCACGCTGGCGCTCGCGGTGGCGACCCTCTTCGGCGACCTGTGGCCGAGGGTGCTGCCCTCCACGACCAGGGCCGCGTACAGCCTGACCGTCAGCAACGCCTCCTCCTCGCACTACACGCTGATGGTGATGAGCTGGGTCGCAGTGATCTTCACGCCGGTCGTGCTGCTCTATCAGGGCTGGACCTACTGGGTCTTCCGCAAGCGGCTGAGCCGCTCGGACTTCCCGCCGCCGGCCGCCGGGCCCGCCGCACCCGCCCGGCCCGCGGGGCAGGGCCGGATCGTTCCCGGCCAGCCGTGAAGCCGTTCGACCCGCGGCTGCTGCGCTACGCGGGCGCGGCCCGCGGCTACCTGCTCGCCACGGTGGCGCTCGGGCTGGCCGGCACCGGCCTGATCCTCGCCCAGGCCGGCCTGCTCGCACACGTGCTGGCCGGCGCGGTGGCCGGCCGCGGCCTGGCTGCCCTGTCCGGCACGCTGATCGCGCTGCTGGTGGTGCTCGCAGCCAGGGCCGGGACCAGCTACGGCGGGGAGGTCGCGGCACTGCGGGCGGCCGCGACCATCAAGTCGCAGCTGCGACGCCGGCTCACCGCGCACGCGCTGCGGCTCGGCCCCTCCTGGCTGGGCGGCGAGCAGGCGGGGGAGATCAGCACGCTGGCCACCAGGGGCCTGGACGGTCTGGACGCCTACTTCGCCCGCTACCTGCCCCAGCTGGTCCTCGCCTGCCTGGTGCCGGCCGCCGTGCTCGTCCGGGTCGCGTTCGCGGACTGGATCTCCGCGCTGGTGATCGCGGCGACACTTCCGGTGATCCCGGTCTTCGCCGTCCTTGTCGGGCTGAACACGAAGGCCCGGACGAGGCGGCAGTGGGCGCTGCTGGCACGGCTCGGCGGGCATTTCCTCGATGTCGTCGAGGGCCTGCCCACCCTCAAGGTGTTCGGCCGCGCGAACGCCCAGGCGGACGTCATCGGAGCGGTCACCGACGCGCACCGGCGGGCGACCATGACCGCACTGCGGGTCGCGTTCCTGTCCGCGTTCGTCCTGGAGCTTGCCGCCACCCTGGCCACCGCGCTGGTCGCGGTGGAGGTAGGCCTGCGGCTGCTAGCCGGGGACTTGAGCTACCAGACGGCGCTGCTTGTGCTGCTGCTGACCCCGGAGGCGTACCTGCCGCTGCGGGCGGTCGGCGCGCAGTTCCACGCGAGCGTCGAAGGCGCCACGGCGGCCGAGCGGGCGTTGGGCATCCTGCAGACCGCGCTTCCCGGCAAGGCCTTGCTCACTGCCAGGCCGGCCGGCCACGCCGCGTCGCCCGGGGCGTCCTGGGCGCGGTCCGGGTCCGGCTCCCCGTCCGCCATCGACCTGCGCTACGACACGATCGTCCTGCGCCAGGTCACCGTTGCCTATCCCGGCCGCGACCGGCCGGCGCTCGATCAGGTGTCGCTGGCCATCCGGCCTGGCGAGCACATCACCCTGATCGGCCCGAGCGGGGCAGGCAAGACCTCGCTGCTAGCGCTGCTGTTGCGGTTCACCGAGCCGGCCAGCGGCACGATCCAGGCCGGCCGGGCCGATCTCGCCGCGATTCCGGCCGACGCCTGGCTGAACCAGATCGCCTGGGTCCCGCAAAATCCGTACCTTTTCGCTGGCTCGGCGGCCGAGAACATCGCGCTCGGCCAGCCCGCGGCCAGCCGCGAGGCCATCGCGCGCGCCGCCGGGCTGGCCGGTGCGGCCGGCTTCGTCGAGCAGCTCCCGCAGGGCTACGGCACCCCGCTCGGCGAGCGCGGACTGCGGCTGTCAGCCGGCCAGCGGCAGAAGATCGCGCTGGCCCGCGCCTTCCTGCGGAACGCGCCGCTGCTGCTGCTCGACGAGCCGACCGCGCACCTTGATCCGGTCAGCGCGGGCCAGGTCCGCCAGGCGCTCGCCGTCGCGGCCGCCGGGCGCACCGTCATCCACGTCACCCACCGCGGCGACCTCGCCGCGGCCGGTGACCGGCTGCTCGCGCTCGACCATGGCCGGCTCACCCAGGCAGTCAGCCCGCTTCCGGCCAGCGGCCGCCGGGCCACGCTGGCGGTGATCCCATGACCGCGGCGGCACCGGGACACCCCGCGGCTCCCGGGCCTGGCGCGGCGGCAGGAACGCCGACGGCCCGGCGTGACCGTGACCCGCTGCTCCGGCTGCTGCGGCTGGCCAGGCCGATGCGCGGCACGCTGCTGATCGCCGTCGTCGCTGGCTCGGCGGCCACCGGCTGCGCCGTCGCGCTGCTTGCCGTGTCCGGCTTCCTGCTTGCCCGGGCGTCGCAGCATCCGAACGTCGTCGCGATCTCGGTCGCCGTGGTCGCGGTCCGCGCCCTGGGCGTGGGCCGTGCGGTCTTCCGCTACGTCGAACGGCTCGCGTCACACGATGTCGCCTTCCGCGTGCTTGCCGACGTCCGGGTGGCGATCTACCGGCGGCTCGCCCGGCTCGCGCCGGCCGGCCTTGACGCCTTCAGGTCGGGTGACCTGCTCGCCCGGCTGGTCAGCGACGTCGACGCCACCCAGGACCTGTTCATCCGGGGCATCGCGCCGCCGCTGACCGCAGCGCTGGTCGGCGCGGGAGCGACGAGCGCGGGACTGCTGCTGCTCGCGCCCGCGGGGCTGGTGCTCGGCGGCGGGCTGCTGCTCGCCGGGGCGGCGGTCCCCTGGCTGGCCGCCCGCAGCGCGCGCACCGCGGCGCAGCGCACGGCCCCGGCCCGCGGCGAGCTTGGCACCGCCCTCTGCGACCTGCTGGCCGGGGCCGCCGAGTTGCATGCGTTCGGCGCGCTTGACGGTGCCCTCGCCCGGACGACGGCCGCGGATGACGAGCTGACCAGGCTCGCCCGGCGCACTGCCGCCGGGTCCGGCCTGGGCACCGGGCTGACGGCCGCCGTCTTCGGGCTGACCCTGTGGGGGGTGCTGGTGGCCGGCGTCGCCGCCGTCGGCTCAGCTGCCCTGAGCAGAGTGCCGCTTGCCGTGCTCGCCGTCACCGCGCTCGCGGCATTCGAGGCCGTCAACGCGCTGCCTGCGGCGGCTGTCCAGCTCGGCCAGTCCCGCGCCAGCGCGGCCAGGATCGCCGAGGTCCTCGACGCCCCGGACCCGGTAGCCGAGCCCGCCGAGCCGCGGCCGCTGCCCGGCGGCCCGGTGACGGTCACGCTGCGCGGCGCGCAGGTCCGCTACCAGCCCGGCGGGCCGCCAGCGATCGACGGCGTCGACCTGGACCTGCAGCCGGGCAGACGGATCGCGGTCGTCGGTCGCAGCGGCGCCGGAAAGTCCACGGTGGCCGCGGTGCTGCTACGGTTCTGCGACCTCACCGCGGGGACCGCCACGCTGAACGGCAGCGACCTGGCAGGCTACGCGCCGGACGACGTCCGCACGGTGATCGGCGGCTGCCCGCAGGACCCGCATGTCTTCGACGCTACCATCAGGGAGAACCTGCTCCTCGCCAGGCCGGGCGCGAGTGACGAGCAGCTGGCCGACGCCGCCGCCAGGGCAAGGCTGGCACCGTGGGTCCAGTCCCTGCCGCTGGGCTTCCATACCCGGGCCGGCCCGCACGGGCTGGCCATGTCCGGCGGCGAACGGCAGCGCCTCGCGCTGGCCCGCGGCCTGCTCGCCGACCCCGCGGTACTGATACTCGACGAGCCCACGGCGCACCTCGACCCGGACAACCGGCGCGCGCTGGCCGCCGACTTGCTCGACGCCACCCGGGGCCGCGCCACCCTGCTGATCACCCACGACCTGGACGGGCTCGACCAGCTGGACGAGATCGTCGTGCTCGACCGCGGGCAGGTCGCCGAACGCGGCACCCATCAGCAGCTGAGCACCGCGGGCGGGCCATACCAGCAGATGTGGGAAGCGCACCGCGCCGGGACCGGCGGCACCGGGGCATCGGTCGCGCGGGGAGCACCAGGGCTGAAAGGATGAGCATATGGCCTGCACCCTGCACGTCGCCTGGGACGAGCGGCTGACCGCTTACGACTTCGGGCCCGGCCACCCGCTCGCGCCGGTCCGGGTCGAGCTGACGATCGAGCTGGCCCGGGCATTCGGCGTCTTCGCCGGGCCTGAGGTGGCGGTCGAGCGCCCGGCCCCCGCCACCGACGCGCAGCTCGAGCTGGTGCACGACCCGCGCTACGTCGCCGCGGTGCGCCGGGCGGGCGAGGGAGTGCCTGACCCCTCGGTCCTCAGCTTCGGCCTCGGCACCGAGGACGACCCCGTGTTCCCGGGAATGCACGAGGCGTCCGCGCTGGTGACAGGCGCCACCCTGGCCGCCGCCCGGGCGGTCTGGACCGGCGAGGCTGACCATGGCGCGAGCATCGCGGGCGGACTGCACCACGCGATGCGCGGGAACGCGAGCGGCTTCTGCGTGTACAACGACCCGGCGATCGCGATCGCCTGGCTGCTCGAGGCCGGCGCGGAGCGGATCGCCTACGTCGACGTCGACGTGCACCACGGGGACGGCGTGCAGGCCGCCTTCTACGACGACCCGCGGGTGCTGACGATCAGCCTGCACGAGAGCCCGGCGACGCTGTTCCCCGGTACGGGGCGCCCGTCCGAGACGGGCGGGGCGGGCGCGCCGGGATCGGCGGCCAACGTCGCGCTGCCGGCCGGCACCGGCGACGCCGGCTGGCTGCGCGCCTTCCACGCCGTGGTCCCCCCGCTGCTGCGGGCGTTCCGGCCGACGGTCCTGGTCAGCCAGCACGGCTGTGATACGCACTGGCTCGACCCGCTGGCGAACCTGCAGCTGTCCATCGACGCGCAGCGTGCCGCGCACGCGGCGATCCATGAGCTTGCCCACCAGGTCGCGGGCGGGCGCTGGCTGCTCACCGGGGGAGGCGGCTACGAGCTGCTGCAGGTGGTGCCCAGGACCTGGACGCACCTGCTCGCCGAGGCGGCCGGCCACCCGGTCGACCCGGCGGCGCGGATCCCGGCTGCCTGGCGCGATTACGCGGCCGGGCGCACCGGCCGCCAGGCGCCCGAGCTGATGACCGAGGGAACCGAGCCGCGCTATGTCAGCTTCGAGACCGGGTACGACCCTGCGGAGCCCGTTGACCAGGCCATCATGGCCACCCGCTCGGCCGTCTTCCCCGAGCACGGCCTGCTGCCGCTGCACTAGGCAGGCGGACCTAGGCAGGCGGACCTAGGCAGGCGGACCTAGGCAGGCGGACCTAGGCAGGCGGACCTAGGCAGGCGGACCCGCCGGGGCGCTCAGCCGTCGCCGCGCAGGATGGGACGGATCGCGTCGAGGGTGGCCAGGTCTTCGATCGTCGCCGGGACCGGCTCGTCGGCCCCGTCCGCGATCCCGCGCATGGTCTTCCGCAGGATCTTGCCGGACCTGGTCTTGGGCAGGCCGGCCACGATGTCGACGTGCCGGAACGACGCCACCGGCCCGACCTGGTCCCTGACGAGCTCGATCAGCTGCGCGCGGAGCGTCTCGGCGTCAGTGCGCACGCCGGCCTTGAGGACTACGAACCCGCGCGGGAGCTGGCCCTTGAGCGAGTCATGCACGCCGATGACCGCGCATTCGGCCACGTCCGGGTGGCTGGCGAGCACCTCTTCGAGCTCGCCCGTGGACAGCCGGTGGCCGGCCACGTTGATCACGTCGTCGGTGCGGCCCATCACGTACAGGTAGCCGTCCGGATCCAGGTAGCCGCCGTCGCTGGTCCGGAAGTAGCCGGGGTACTCCGAAAGATAGGAGTCGATGAATCGCCGGTCGTCACCCCACAGCGTGGTCAGGCAGCCAGGCGGCAGCGGAAGCCTGACCGCGATTTCCCCGGTCGTGCCAGCCGGAACTGGGGTGCCGGAGGGATCGACGACGCGGACGTCGAAGCCGGGCACCGGCACCGACGGGGAGCCTGCCTTGGTCGGCATCGGCTCAAGCCCCATCAGGTCGGCGGCGATGGCCCAGCCGGTCTCCGTCTGCCACCAGTGGTCGATGACCGGGATGCCGAGCAGGCCGCCAGCCCAGCGGTAGGTCTCCGGGTCGAGCCGCTCCCCGGCCAGGAACAGGTACTTCAGCC
>Ga0302326_10019097_pt1 | contig 14179 bp, 3 predicted proteins | sample Palsa_T0_3_FD_202264 | JGI IMG/M metagenome (GOLD analysis project Ga0302326, IMG submission 202264) | Peat permafrost microbial communities from Stordalen Mire near Abisko, Sweden - Palsa_T0_3 | ecosystem: Environmental > Terrestrial > Soil > Palsa > Peat permafrost | place: Sweden: Abisko... | reverse complement strand
TTGCAAACAAGCCAGTTGCCGGCCCACCCCGCTGTCAGGCTGGACGCCCAAAGCAGAACTCCGGTGAACGCGGCATATATCACGCTCGGTCCCAAGATGGAAACTGACCGAATTGTTCTGAGCGCTTTTTCCGGTGGGATAATTTCCTTTCCTGTCCACCATAATACAAGCATATGCAGCAAAAGCATCGTTGGCACTACCAACGCCAAATTCCCGGCAATCGACGCGATTTGAGATCGCACCAGGCAAACAATTTCATCCACTAGTTGAGCGATGGCCTTCGGTTCGCGGACATTGTGCATCCGAGCGGCCAGAGCGGCTGCCGTATTGGCTGGCTGCTTCGTCGCCAGGGATGAGCCTGTCAACTGAATCGCAACAAAACCAATCGAGTAGTTCAAAGAGGCCGCGATACCCTGCATCAATGCCGGGAGGCTCCAAGCCAGGAGGATGGTTTTGAGCCATGCGGTGATGACCATGATAGCTCCGCCGCCGGCCGCGCTTTGGAGCATGGCCCTGTATTCTTGCCGGGTGCGGGCGATGTAATGTTCGCCAGTTTCTCCGCTGCGCTCGACTATTTTGCGTGTCAACAACCGCCAATTTTGCCGCAGCAAATCAATCACGCTTTCCCGCTCTCGATTCTGCCGCGCCAGCAACGCCACAAACTCCGCGCTGCGTTTCAATCGGTTCGTGGAGTCGAAGGCCAATGCGAGTAATTCTTGAAACCTTTGCAATGACGCATCGAGGAAAGCCAAATGATAAACCACTTCTGTGCTAACTCCTCTTGCTTCCAAATGTTCCAGCGTCTCGGTTCTGGCGCGCTCACAGGCATCAATCACGGATCTCAGGTAATTCAATGCCGCCGCCAGCGTGCTCTCATCGCCTTTTCCCTGAGCGCCGAGCGCGGAGGATAGCGCTGTTTCCAATCTGAAAAACGCCACGTCGCGAAAGTCTTGGTGCTTTAGCCGTTGCCGTATGGCTCCCGAACAACCTGTCACAAAAATTTCGGCGGCCAAATAGACCAACGCATCCTGCAATTCCGCGCCGAGCTTGTTCCAATTCGTGTCTTCAGGGCCGACTCCAAGTTCCAGCAACGCTCCAAACCGCTGTAGCGTCACCTCATCAAGATTTTCGATCCAGGCGTCGTCCTCGCGGTACGGAAACAGACGGTCAAAAAGCACACCCAATTCTGCCGATCCAGGCTGGGGCGGCAGGAATTTGCGAGTTAATCGCTCGGTAATCTCTGTCCACAATCCAAACTGACGAGGCAGCCCTGTTTCCGAAAATAGGGCCACCGCCCGGGTCTCATAAATGATCGAACGCAATGTTCCCGCCACCCCTAATTTCCATTCTGGATTTCGATCCAGCACATCAAGGAATCGCCGCAAGCGCCCGCTTTGCACAGACATATTCGAAGGCAGGTCCTCAGAATGCCCCGGACGGCGAATCCATTGCACCACATCCACCAGCCAATTAAGCCTTTCCTCCAATGGCTGTCGAGGCGAGGCGGATGAGATCAGGACGTCTAGCGAAGGCAGCGCGGCATGGCGCCCTGCATAGCGGTCAAGTAGCGTTTTCGGCGAAAAAGTCACAGACTCGGTAAAATCTCACACCAAGCCGTGAAAGAATTGAAGTGTGCCGATGGCCGCGTCAGCGCTGCATGAAGACAAAGGTATAAACTTTTGAGAGTTGATCATGTTGACTTGTTTTTTCTTTGTAATGGACCTTTTCAGGCCCCGCACAATAGGCGGAAACCTAAATGTTGCCCATCAGGTGTTATTCTGACAGAAAGGGATTACCCAGACAGGGGTATAACACCCCGTATCCTTCCACTAGATAGAGGCGCATCTTGTAGGCAATCAGGGACGCCAAGTCGTTTATTTAAGCTTGATAATAAACGCCATGTTCGGAATTGGTCGCCATTGGACCGACCCAGGATCAACGCTTAAAATTTGGTGAGATTGTCTGAAATGAATTGCAGTCAAAAATAAAAAAACGTGCAAAATTTGCCGTTGCGCTTTCAAGGATGGAGGGCCGGATACGACCGTTTGCGTCCGACTGCGAGCGAAGCTCCGTTGCGCGCCGAGTTGTTCAGCGTGGAACAATTGGCTCGGCACGCCAAATTGCTTGCCGGCAATCACCAAATTGTTACTCACCAGAGCTCAAACGGTCTGCTGTGGCGATTGGCCCAAAACGAGGCCATCCTAAGTTCTTTCAATCGTGGGACCATCGCCGTTAATCCGAGTCGGCACATAACTCCCGCCGCCGAATGGCTCCTGGACAACTTCTACTTGATCGAAGAACAGATTCAACTCGCCCGGCGACATCTGCCCCGGGGCTATAACAGGGAATTGCCGCGCCTCCTCAACAGTCCCTCCGCAGGACGTCCACGCATTTACGACATCGTGCTCGAATTGATTTCGCATGTGGATGCGCAGATTGACGAAAACCCACTGAAAGCCTTCATCGCCGCTTACCAAACGGTTAGTTCGTTGAAGCTGGGCGAATTATGGGCCGTTCCAATTATGTTGCGGCTGGGGTTGATTGAAAATCTCCAGCGTATTGCCACTCAGTTGACCCGCGCCCGGGAGGACCGTGATCTGGCGGATTCGTGGGTGGATCGTTTGCAGAAGATGGCGGAAAAAAACCCGTCCCACTTGGTGGTCGTGGTGGCGGCTATGGCGAATTCAAAAATTCCCACTTCAAGTTCGTTTATCGCGGAGTTCAGCCAGCGGCTATCGCGACAAAGTCCGGTGCTGCACCTGGCGCGTAGTTGGCTCGAGCAGTACTTGGCTGAACAAGGCTTGTCCATTGAACAACTCGTCCATCTGGAGAGTCAAAATCAGGCGGCCGACCAAGTTTCCGTCCGGCACAGCATCGCCAGCCTTCGTTTTTTGAGCGCCATAAATTGGAAGGATTTCGTGGAAGGCTTGAGTCGGGTCGAGGATACTTTGCGCTCCGATCCCGCCGACGTTTATCGCAAGATGGATTTTGCGACGCGCGACCGGTATCGCCATGCGATTGAGTTCCTGGCCCGGCACAGCCAACTCTCGGAAGCGGAGGCGGCGCGGCGCGCCATTCAACTGGCGGAGGATAGCGCACGGCACAAGGGGGCCAAAGACCGCACCGCCCATGTGGGTTTCTATCTGATTGACAAAGGTCGCCCCATGCTGGAGCGGATGCTGAAGGTGCGTGGGCCCTGGCGAACGACCCTGGAGCGAAGCATTCACCATTTTCCCCTGACGTTTTATTCGGGCGGGGTTGGGGTCATGACATTGCTGGCCGTGTCCGAGTTTGTGCAGCAAGCTCGGACCCTCGACGTAAACGGATGGAAGCTCGTCATGTTTGGCCTGGTTTTCGCCGTCTGTGCCAGCCAACTGGCCGTGGGGTTGATGAACTGGCTGTCCACGCTCCTGGTGAAACCCAGGCGTCTCCCGCGCTTGGATTATTCCTCCGGCATCGCTTCGGATTGCCGCACTATGGTGGTGGTGCCCACGATTCTGACAAACGTGGAAGGGGTTGATCGCCTCATCGAAACACTGGAGATTCATTATCTGGCGAATAGGGATCAACATCTTCACTTTGCCTTGTTGACGGATTTTCGGGATGCGGCCGCGGAGATCGTCCCGGAGGATGCCGTATTGCTGGCGAGGGTGCGAGATGGAGTGGAGATGCTAAACCGTAAATATCTATCCGCCAGACGAGATCTCTTTTTCCTGTTTCACCGCCCGCGCCGCTGGAACGAAGGGGAAAGCTTATGGATGGGTTACGAGCGCAAGCGCGGCAAGCTCACTGAATTTAACGCCTTGCTGCGCGGCGGGGAGAGTCATCGATTTTCCGAGATCATTGGGGCGATCGCAATTCTTCCCTCCATCAAGTATGTCATTACACTCGATACCGACACCCAGTTGCCGCGCGAGGCCGCTCGACAACTCGTCGGCACTATGGCGCATCCGTTAAACCGCCCGGAATTCGACGCCGTACGAGGGATCGTCGCCCAAGGCTACAGCATTCTGCAACCCCGCGTCGGAGTGAGTCTGCCGAGCGCCCGGCGTTCGTGGTTCGTTCGGCTTTTTGCAGGCGATGCCGGTATTGATCCTTACACACGAGAAGTCTCCGACGTGTATCAGGATGTTTTCCAGGAAGGCTCGTTTATCGGAAAAGGAATTTACGATGTGGACGCGTTCCAGCGAGCCATGGACGGACGTTTTCCGGAAAACACCATTCTGAGTCACGATTTGTTGGAATCCTGCCATGGCCGCTCCGCCTTGGTGAGCGACGTGGAGTTTTACGAAGAATATCCTTCCCGCTACAACGTGGACGTGGACCGCCGTCACCGCTGGATTCGAGGCGATTGGCAGATCACGCAATGGCTCCTGCCTCGGGTGCCCGGTGCTGACGCCCGCCGCATTGCCAATCCGCTTTCCGTGCTGTCGCAGTGGAAAATTTTTGACAATCTCCGGCGCAGTCTCGTGCCGGTCGCGCTGCTGCTCTTAATGCTGGGCAATTGGTTTCTCCTTCCTGAATTGGGCGGACTCGGCCCACTGCTGGTCCTTTCGATCATTCTGCTTCCGGGATTGTTGTCCGCGCTGGTGAATCTGGTTTTCAAGCCGGCTGATTTGACGTGGGCGATGTATTTACGGACAGCGGCCGGATCGTATGGCCGTCAACTCGGCCAGATCTTTCTCACCCTCGCATTTCTTCCCTACGATGCTTTCATTAGTTTGGACGCCATTGGAAGGACTCTGTTGCGCGTATTCTTCACCCACAAACGGCTCCTGGAATGGAAAACGTCGAGTGATTCCGAACGGAACACGCGCGCGGACCTCATCGGCTTTTATTCCATCATGTGGATCGCGCCGACGGTCGCGCTGGCCACCGCACTTTTCCTAACTGTGACGCACCCGTCTCAGTTGTCTTCGGCGCTGCCAATCCTCGGCCTCTGGCTGGCGGCTCCTTGGATCGCGTGGCGGATCAGTCAGCCCATTGATTCCACGACGCTTGATTTGACGGCGGAACAATTGATCTTTCTCAGGCGCACGGCCCGCAAGACCTGGCATTTTTTTGAAAACTTTGTCACCGCGCAGGAAAACTGGCTGCCCCCGGACAATTTTCAGGAAATCCCCGCCCCGACCATTGCTTCGCGCACCTCACCTACGAACATGGGGCTGGCGTTGCTGGCCAATCTGGCGGCGCGGGATTTGGGCTATATATCAATGGGGGGATTGATTCGCCGCACACAAGACACCCTTGGTGCCATGCAACGACTCGAACGGTATCGCGGGCACTTCTACAATTGGTATGACACCCGCACCCTCCAGGCCCTGCAGCCCCTTTATGTATCCAGTGTTGACAGCGGCAATCTGGCAGGACATTTGTTGACTCTCAGCTCAGGGCTGCGGGAACAGGCTGACGAAAAAATTTTCACGGCGGAGATTTTGTCCGGGATGCGCGACACCGTGAGGATTGTTCGGGGGTTGGCCGGCGAAAATACGGCCCTGACCGAGTTGGACGCGTCATTGGAGAAGGCGCCTTCCAGTTTGCGGGCGGCGTATGCTCTGCTGCAAGAAGCGGCCTTCCAGGCGGCCAGGATTGCCGCGGCCCTCGCTAACAAGGAGGATGAGCAAATCAAAGCGTGGTCTCTAATTCTAAAGCGAAATTGCGATGAGCATTTGGAGGACATCCTTTTACTCGCGCCGTGGCTGGCATTGCCCTCCGTAAAACTGGAGGGAAAGCTCGCCCAATTGGACCACGCCCCCACCTTGCGGGAAATCTCAAAGTTTGAGCAATCGCTTTCTCCTTTGATCGAAGCGACCTGGCAAGACCTCACGGTGAATTCCACCCCATCACGCCTCGAAGATCAAAAATCTCTGGCAGAACTCTCGCGCTGCCTGCGTGAAGCAGGCGACCAGGCTCGTCATCGTTTGCTCGCCCTGGAAACCCTGGCGACGCAATGCGGCGACCTTGCCGCCATGGACTTTACTTTTCTGTTCGATTCAACCCGAGATTTGTTTTCCACGGGTTTCAACGTCACCGACCAGCGGTGTGACACCGGCTACTATGATTTGCTGGCTTCGGAGGCGCGGTTGTGCAGCTACGTCGCCATCGCTTTGGGGCAAGTTCCGCAAGACCACTGGTTCTCAATGGGCCGCCTGCTCATCGCTTCGCGGGGCGAGCCGGTGCTTATTTCGTGGAGCGGTTCGATGTTTGAATATCTGATGCCCCTGCTGGTAATGCCCAACTATGAGAACACATTGCTCGATCACACTTGCATGGTGGCGGTGCGACAGCAAATTGAGTATGGGAATTTGCGAGGTGTGCCATGGGGAATTTCCGAATCCGGCTACAACCGGACCGACGTTCAACAAAACTACCAATACCGCGCCTTCGGTGTTCCTGGCTTGGGTCTAAAACGAGGGTTGGCCGAGGACTTAGTGGTTGCGCCCTACGCCAGCGCGCTGGCGTTGATGATCGCGCCGCGGGAGGCTTGTGAAAACTTACAACGGCTGGCGGCCGATGGGCGAGAAGGGAGCTTTGGCTTTTACGAAGCCGTGGATTACACGCCGACACGTCTGCCGCCGGACCAAACAAGCGCCACCATCCAGTCCTTTATGGTGCATCATCAAGGGATGAGCTTGCTGGCTCTGGTAAATCTATTGCAGGATTACCCTATGCAACGGCGATTCATGGAGTGTCCGATGCTCAAGGCGGCGGACCTGCTTTTGCAGGAACGTGTCCCCAAGACCGCCGCCAGTGTGTTTGCCGAGGATCTGACGTTGGAGACGGCGCGGACGCTCACGGGTGAAGGGGAAAGGGTGATGCGCGTGTTCACGAATCCCACTTCTCCGGCCCCAGAGGTTCATCTATTGTCCAATGGTCGTTATCATGTCGTCGTTACCAGCGCCGGCGGTGGCTACAGCCGCTGGCGGGATTTGGCTGTGACCCGTTGGCGGGAAGACGCCACGCGGGATTGCTGGGGGACGTTCGTTTATTTGCGCGATGAGGCGACGGGAGATTTCTGGTCCACTGCCCACCAGCCCACCTTGTGTGCGACAAAAGGCTACGAAGCCATCTTCAGCCAGGCGCGAGCAGAGTTCCGGCAACGTCATGCGGGCCTCGAAATCCACACCGAGATCAGCGTCTCGCCGGAAGATGACGTAGAGTTGCGGCGTATCACGATCACCAATCTTTCGTCAGTGGCCCGCGTTATTGAATTGACCAGCTACGCCGAGGTGGTGCTGGCTCTTCCATCTGCCGATGCAGCTCATCCCGCGTTCAGCAATCTTTTTGTGCAGACCGAATTCATGCGAAAATCGTCCGCTATTCTCTGCACCCGGCGGGCCCGTTCTCAGGAAGAAAAACCACCTTGGCTGCTGCACCTATTGGTGGAGCAAGGCAATGAACAAGGGCTAATCTCTTGCGAAACTGATCGCTCCCGATTTGTCGGACGCGGCGGCACGCTGGCGCGCCCGGCCGCGATGCAGACGATTTCACCCTTGTCCAACACCGTCGGTCCCGTGCTTGATCCGATTATTTCCTTGCGGCGGACGGTTTCGCTGCCGCCCAACGGAACCGCCGTTGTGGATTTGGTCCTGGGCGTGACTGAAAACCGGGAAACCGCTCTGGCCCTTGTGGAAAAATATCAAAGCGCGCGCATGGCTGACCGCGCTTTCGATCTGGCGTGGACGCACAGCCAGGTCACCTTGCGCCAACTGAACGCCACGGAGGGAGAGGCCCAAATCTACGGACGGTTGGCAAGCGCATTGATTTATGCCGACCCCGCCCGCCGGGCCAGTCCCGGCGTGTTGCTTGAAAACCGGCGCGGACAAAACGGCCTCTGGAGCTACGGCATTTCGGGCGACGCGCCTATCATCCTGCTCCGCATCAGCGACACCGCCAAGATCGAAATCGTTCGGCAATTGATACAGGCTCATTCCTATTGGCGGATGAAGGGATTAACGGTTGAACTGGTTATTTTGAATGAAGACGTTTCCGTTTATCGCCAGTCCTTGCAAGATCAGGTCACCAGCCTGATTTCGTCGGGAATTGAAGCGCAAATGCTGGACAAGCCGGGCGGGATTTTCGTCCGCCGCCTCGAACAAATTCCCCATGATGATTTGCTGCTGCTACAGTCCGCAGCCAGAATTATCATTGACGATGAGAAGGGCACCTTGAGTCAGCAACTCGAGTATCGAAAGGTATTGGACCCATTGGTTCCCACCTTGGCCCCCGCCCGATCCGCGTCAGTCGATGAGTCCGGGGCGCTGCCGCAGCGCGAGTTGATTTTTCCGAACGGATTTGGCGGTTTCACCCGCGACGGTCACGAATATATCATCACCCTTCAGCCCGGCCAGATGACGCCGGCGCCGTGGGTCAATGTGCTGGCCAATCCGTCCTTTGGAACAGTGATTTCGGAGAGCGGAGCAGCTTACACTTGGGCGGAAAACTCTCATGAATTTCGCCTGACTCCCTGGAGCGACGATCCCGTCCAGGACACGCCCGGAGAGGCTTTCTACATTCGAGATGAACAGACTGGCCAGTTTTGGTCGCCCACGCCGCTGCCGGCGCGCGGATCAACTCCTTACGTCGTTCGTCATGGCTTTGGCTACACTGTATTCGAGCATACCGAAAATGGCATCGAATCTGAGTTGTGGATGTATGTGGCCACGGACGCTCCGGTAAAATTCATGGTTTTAAAATTGCGCAACCTATCGGGGCGCCCCCGCCGCTTGTCCGTCACGGGATATTGGGAGTGGGTCTTGGGTGACCTGCGACCCAAAAGCCTACTGCATGTCCAAACCGAAGTGGACCTCCAGACCGGCGCTTTGCTGGCTCATAACTATTTCAACACGGAATTTCCCGGACGCATCGCGTTCCTGGATGTGAGCGACTCCACACGCACTGTCACTGGAGATCGGAAAGAGTTCATTGGTCGAAACGGAGATCTATCGCAGCCAGCCGCACTCAGGCGCGTGCGCCTTTCCGGTAAAGTCGGGGCGGGGCTTGATCCATGCGGCGCGGTGCAAGTCGTGTTCAATTTACTGGACGGGCAGCAACGGGAAACGAATTTTCGCCTCGGCTCGGGGCGCAGCCTAAGTGAGGTGCAGGATTTGATCTGGCGTTTTCGCCGGCCGGATGCAGTCCAGGGAGCCCTTGAGGGTGTCTGGTCTTATTGGAATCGGACCCTCGGCACCGTGAATGTCGATACGCCCGATCCCGCCGTGAACGTGATGGCGAACGGCTGGTTGTTGTATCAGACATTGAGCTGCCGCCTTTGGGGTCGGACCGGATTTTATCAATCCGGCGGCGCTTACGGATTCCGGGATCAGTTGCAGGACGTGATGGCATTGGTGCATGCCGAACCGGCGTTGACACGCGAACATTTGCTGCGTGCCGCCGCGCGTCAATTCCGCGAAGGCGACGTGCAACATTGGTGGCATCCACCGGCGGGTCGTGGCGTGCGGACCCATTTTTCCGATGATTTTCTCTGGTTGCCGTATGTGACCTGCCATTACGTTGCGTGTCTCGCGGACATCGGCGTTCTCGACGAACTGATTCCCTTCCTCGAAGCCCGGCCGCTCAAGCCGGAGGAGGAATCCTGCTATGATTTGCCGAATCGCTCCGAAGAATCGGCCACGCTGTATCAACATTGCGCGCGCGCCATCGAACACGGGCTAAAATTCGGTGAACATGGTTTGCCGCTGATGGGTTGCGGCGATTGGAATGACGGCATGAACCGGGTGGGAAATCAGGGACGCGGAGAAAGTGTTTGGCTGGCTTTCTTTCTTTACGACGTGCTCACCCAATTCGCCAAATTGGCGCGCTTGCGGAATGACCTCTCCTTCGCCGACCGTTGCGACTCCCAAGCGCGGCAATTACAGCAAAATATCGAACAACATGCTTGGGACGGCCAATGGTATCGCCGCGCCTGGTTCGACAACGGCGAACTTCTCGGTTCCCGGACCAATCCAGAATGTCAGATTGATTCCCTCCCGCAAAGCTGGTCGGTCATTAGCGGTGCTGCTGAGGCGGACCGTTCCCACCTAGCGATGCAGTCGGTGGACCAACGTCTGGTTCGCCGCGACGCCGGACTCATTCAATTATTTGATCCGCCCTTCGATAAATCTTCGCTCAATCCTGGTTACATCAAAGGTTACATTCCGGGAGTGCGGGAGAATGGCGGCCAATACACTCACGCCGCGATTTGGACGGCGATGGCCTTCGCTCTCATGGGAGAAAGCGAACGTGCGTGGGAACTCTTTGCGTTGCTCAATCCAATCCATCGCGGCGGGACCCCCGAACAAATCGCCACTTACAAAGTTGAGCCTTACGTCGTTGCCGCAGACGTTTATGCGGTCGCACCGCACATAGGTCGCGGTGGTTGGACCTGGTATACTGGCTCGGCGGGCTGGATGTATCGGTTACTCATCGAAACGCTGCTAGGCATTAACTTGGAAGGCGATCAGTTACGCTTGTCCCCCCGTCTTCCAAAAAGCTGGCCCTCCTACAAAATCCACTACCGCTACCGCCAAACTGTATATCACATCACCATTATCGGGATTGCCGCCGATTTGCCCGGGAAGAATCAACTCGTTCTCGACGGAAACGTACTGACCTCAAAAACAGTTCCCTTGGTCGATGACCGCAGGGAACATTTTGTCGAATTGAAAGTCTCGGGTCCGCCTGTGGAAGCCACATCAGGCGCTTCGTGGGCGCTTGCTGACCAAGGGCCGCCAACTGGCGGCGGATTTCGTCGGGTTGCCCGGTTACCAGTGTAGTCCTTGATGGAGGCAAGCATTACCTTCGCCGCATGTCACCTCAATGGCTGATAATATCAAGGACGCCAGTCCGGAGCGCGAACCATAGAAACTGCAGAAACTCATCATCCGGTCTTCTTGTGTAGTTTACTTCTCCCACCTTCGACTTGGCCGATGCATCAAGCGCGTTGGAACTTCGAATTTTTAGCTTATTCGCCAAGAACGAGGCGAGATGACTTTCGATCCCGTTTTCGGCACCGGTTTGCTTATTGAGAAGAGCTATTTCTAAATTCTGGTATGCACCCCAAACATGACCTTGAGCATGACCAGCGGCCACATTGATGTCAAACGCCGCCTCTTTCATCGAGCCGGACTTAATCCCTATGTGCGCGTCAATGTTCAGGAATGCATCGAGTTTGGTAAGTTCCATCGCAGTAATCGAACCGGAATAGCGGAACGAAAGTTCTTTTGACATGATAGGGATGGTCATCAATAGGGTGAGCACTCCAGCATCCATGAGCTTTCCCTGCGCCCAGAGCTTAATTGCGGCTGATGAATCGCCATGATTGGCGATGCCTTCGGCGACAATATTCACCGCCGAAAATGTCAGCATGCCGGGACTAGCCCCCGCAACCGTTCGCTCGCTGTATTTCAGTGAGCCGTTAGTGATACTGAGGCTGTCAATCTGAAGCGGCTGCTGAATTCCCGCCAGAGCTTCATTCACCATGAGCGGAGCTTTTACGAACGGCGCCACCAACTTATCAAGATTGACCAATGCGTCGAAAGACGGTCGTAGAAAATGCACAGAGCGAGCCCGGTAGGACCTGCCCACAAGCAGGTCATCATACGCCAGCCCAGCCACTTGGCACTCCGGTACAATTACAATGAATCGGGTCGTACGAAAAACGTGAGCTTTAAAGAATTCCTCGTCATTGATCAAAGTCGAAAGCTCAATGCGTTCAGCGATTAATTCCGACCTCGGCACCGACGAGCGCATCCGGCCGCAACGAATCATGTAATGCGCCTGGGGCAATTCCAGATCGAGGTTCGACGCATCGAGGCTCGCTGCGGCCAGAACCTTACCAGGACTAGCCGTTCCCCAGAAAAGCGCAGCCCAGCGAACTCCCGTCAGCGAAACACGGTCAACCTTGAAAGTTGTATTGGTGCCACTTAGAGTAATGGTCCGAGCGACCAAGCAATTGGCGCGCAGCGAGTAATCCAAATGGCCGATTCCCAACACGAACCCAGGATGCGCCTTGGCAAAGGCTCGTTCAGCTCTTGTCTTGGCAAAGTGATTCAGGAGGCCATCCCAAAACACGACGATAAGCACCGTCATGACAAGCAGCAGAGCAACAAGGGAAGCGCCTATTTTAACAAGTTGGCGCTGAGGCCGCACGATCCCCCATTCCTTTGGAAACCACGTGACGCGTCAGCCCCGCCACATTATGAATATTGAGCTTGTTCATGACTTATTGCCGATGCTTCTCTATAGTTCTTAATGCTGCAGAGAAAAGATGCCGCAACAATTAGCTCGACACCCTTCCGAAAGTCGTCTTGCTTGCCCAGTGCGGGAGCAAACTATGCGCCCACCGCGCACGCTTTATCAGCAGCACAAACAGGCTGATGTTCCTGCAACGCATCCGGGTTGGAGCGGTTTATGATGTTTTTCGCGTGGGCCGTTTCTACATCGGAGCCGTGAGCGATCAAGACATATTTACCGCTTTTCACCGCCGTCTCGTATTGTAAAATACTGTCCTTAGGAATGCCCATGCTGTACAACCCGGCGCCCAGTGCGCTCAAACCGCCCACCACCACCGCGCCTTCCAGTGCCCCGACGATCCAAGCAACAATCGGTCCTGCCATGACCAACGGTCCGATACCGGGGATAACAAAAAATGCGGAACCAAACAACAGTCCCCAAAAACCGCCCCAGAAGGCTCCCATCTTTCCCCAATATTTCATGCGGTCACCGGCATTGTAATAGCCGACCACGTTTTCATCCGTGTGATAGTCTTTTCCAACAATAGAGAGCTTCGTCATGTCAAAACCCTCTTTCTGCAGCTCCTTTACAGCCGATTCGGCTCCGGTGTGTGATTTGAAAATCGCCACCACTGAATTGCTTTGAGTCATAGTCATAGTTTTTGTTCCTTTGTTTCTGTTTTCTCTTGTTTTTATCAATCAAGACAGTTTATCGCCTTGCAGGGCCTTTGCTATAAGGTGTTCACCGAATTGTTAATGCCGGCCAAAGCGAACAATGTCTTCATGGCAAAACTATGAAGACTCCCAATCTCTTTACTCCTATTCGTCTGGGTGCGCTGGATGCACCGAACCGCATCGTCATGGCCCCGCTGACTCGAATGCGAGCGGGACCGGGCCGCTTGCCGACGTCTCTAATGGCGGAGTATTATGCGCAACGAGCGGCCGCGGGCCTGATCATCAACGAAGCCACGGCGATTTCCCAACAAGGCACAGGTTGTCCCAATTCGCCCGGCATCTACACCAATGAACAGGTCACAGGATGGCAGCCTGTTACCGAGGCGGTTCATCACGCCGGAGGCCGTATTTTTCTTCAGCTCTGGCACATGGGCCGGATTTCGCACCCGAGTTTCCAACCGGACGGCGGATTGCCGGTCGCGCCCAGCGCCATCGCCCCTCGAACTGGCCAGGTGCTCACCAACAGCGGTATGCAGCCCTACGTCGTCCCACGTGCGTTGACGAAAGAAGAGTTGCCGGGTATCGTGGCGCAATACGCCGCCGCGGCGCAACGCGCCAAGACGGCTGGTTTCGATGGCGTTGAAATTCACAACGCCAACGGTTATTTGCTGGATCAATTTCTGCGCGATGGCACGAACCTTCGCGTGGATGAATATGGCGGCCCGGTGCGAAATCGCTCGCGGCTAACACTGGAAGTGGTCGACGCAGTCACGAAGGTCTGGGGTGCCGATCGCGTCGGCATCCGTTTCTCGCCGGGGGGTGTCTTCAATGACATGCACGATTCAAACCCGCTGGCGACCTTTGGCCATGTGCTGCATGAGTTGAACCGGTTCAAACTCGCCTACGCACATTTGATTGTGTCCACCGAAGATGATTTGCGGCATGGTGCGGCACCCGTTCCGTTGGCGGCGCTTCGGCAAGAATTTCATGGGCCGTTAATTGTTGCCAACGGCTTCAATCGCGCGACGGCGACACAAGCCTTGGCGGAGGATTTGGCGGATGCGGTCGCGTTTGGGAGGTTGTTCATAGCGAACCCCGACCTTCCGGAGCGCTTACGGTTGAACGCGCCACTCAACGCGCCGGACGCATCGACTTTCTATGGAGGCGCGGAAGAGGGTTATACCAATTATCCGGCTGTTGCCGATTTAGTATGTTGCGTGAACCAAACTATGCGAATTCCCTCTTCTATGGACACTAAAGCAAATCCTTTT
>Ga0302326_10019095_pt1 | contig 14179 bp, 15 predicted proteins | sample Palsa_T0_3_FD_202264 | JGI IMG/M metagenome (GOLD analysis project Ga0302326, IMG submission 202264) | Peat permafrost microbial communities from Stordalen Mire near Abisko, Sweden - Palsa_T0_3 | ecosystem: Environmental > Terrestrial > Soil > Palsa > Peat permafrost | place: Sweden: Abisko... | reverse complement strand
ACAACCGGAGTACCAGACAGTGGTTCCTTATGGCCAGCTGGCGTATCGCCGATCCCGTAAGGCGAAAATCCCGCGCAGGCCCGCGCCCGGGTACCCTGCAGTGGCGATGAAGATCCTCTACAAGCCGGTCGGGATCATCGCCGGGATGATCGGTGCGAGGCTCGCGCGGAGCGTCTTCAAGACCGTGTGGGGCACGATCGACAAGGCTGCGCCCCCCAAGGCGGGAACCGAGGATGCGACCCTACCCAGGGTGGTGGGCGCCGCAGTGATCGAGGCCGCTACGACCGCCGCCACCCGGGCCACCGTTGACCGCGCCAGCCTGAAGTGGTTTCACTTCCTCACCGGGATCTGGGCAGGCGACAAGGAGCCGCGCGGGGCGAAGGAATAGCGGGGGCTCCGGGCCGATCGCCAGTGCCGGGATCGTCCGGTGCGTGATCGGCCCGATCGCCAGCGCGTATAGGACGGTCCCGATGCCGACTGTACCGCCGAGCAGGAAGCCGGTGGCCAGCACCGTTGCCTCGATGCAGGTTCGAACGACGCGCATCGAGTGACCGCGTGCTGCGATACCGGCGCTCAGCCCGTCCCGCGCGCCGGGACCGAGCCCGGCGCCGATGTAGAAGCCGGTGGCGAGCCCGTTTCCCGCCACCCCGCCGACGAGTAGGGCGATCCGCGCCCACAGGACGTGCGGGGGGTGGGCGATCGCGAGCACGAGGTCGATCACCGCCCCGACGAGCAGGACGTTCACCACGGTCCCGATGCCCGGGCGCTGGCGAAGTGGACACCAGCCGAGCAGGACCACGAAGCTGACGATGATCGCCCAGGTGCCGATCCCGAGCCCGAACGTTCGCGAGAGCCCCTGATGCAGGGCATCCCACGGATCCAGCCCGAGCCTCGCGAGCACCAGCATCGCGGCCGTGACGCCGTACAGGACCAAGCCGGCGAGTAGCTGGGCGCCGCGGCGGGCACTGCGATCGTGCGGAAACGGGGCGAGCAAGTGGAACATTGGAGCTAGACTGCCACTCTTGGCACCATCGCAACAGGGCCAATCCCCCGGTCATGGCTCTGTCGTGCTCCGGCGGCTCGCAACGCCTCACCTCGTGCAACTGCTGGGCGACTGGCATGTCGGCGGGGCCGCCTACCCGGCGCTCGCGGCGGCGCTGCGGGCGCTGATCGTCGAAGGGCGGCTGCCGCCCCACACCCGGCTGCCGTCAGAGCGTGTGCTCGCCACCACGCTCGGCCTCTCGCGCAACACCGTCACCGCGTCGCTTGACCTGCTGCGCGAGCAGGGATACCTCGCGTCTCGTCGCGGGACCGGCAGCTGGATCACGTCGCCACCCGGCACCGAAGACCGCCCGGACGAGCCGCTCCCGCCCGCCGGCGAGGTGATCGACCTCACGCTCGCCAACCTGCCCGCGCCCGCGGACCTCGGCGCGCTCGCCTCCGTCGCTGCGACCGCGCTGGCGCGGGAGCTCGGCGGTCACGGTTACGAGCCATTCGGGCTTCCCGCCGCGCGCGCGGCGATCGCCGCCCACCTCAGCGCCCGCGGGCTACCGACGGAGCCCGGGCAGATTCTCGTCACGCAGGGCGCGCTGCACGCGTTCGACCTGACCCTTCGAGCACTCACCAGTCCGGGCGATCGCGTGCTGGTGGAGACCCCGACCTACCCCGGTGCGCTGGACGCGGTCCGGGCGCACGGCTGCGTTGCGATCGGCGTTCCCGTCGGCCCCGGCGGCTGGGATCTGGCGCTCATGCGTGCCGCGCTGCGAGACGGCCGGCCGCGGCTCGGCTACCTGATCCCCGACTTCCAGAACCCGACCGGTTTCCGCGCCTCCGCCGAGCAGCGAGCCGCTGTCGCCCGCGCAGCGCGTGCGGCGGGCGTGCCGCTCGTCAGCGATGAGAGCCTCGCCGAGCTCTGGATCGACGGAGGCGAGCGGCCGCCGTCGCTCGCCGCGGGCGATCCGGGCAGGGGCGTACTTGCCGTCGGCTCATTGTCGAAGCCGGTCTGGGGTGGCCTGCGCACGGGCTGGGTCCGCGCGGACGGTGAATTCGTCCGGCGTCTGGCGCTCGCGCGCGGGAGCCAGGACGTGGGCAGCCCCGTTCTCGACCAGCTGCTCGCGGCCGAGGTTCTCGCCCACCTCGACGCGCTGCTCCCCGGCCGCCGCGCGCTGCTGCGCGAACGCCGCGACGCACTGCTCGAAGCGCTCGCCGCCGAGCGCCCCAACTGGCGCGCGGCCCGGCCCGCAGGCGGCATGTCCGTATGGGCCGAGCTGCCGCCAGGCACGTCCACCTCCGCGCTCGCGGCGCGGGCGGTCGCGTACGGTGTGCGAGTCGCCGCGGGACCGCGCTTCGGCGCGGACGGCGGTTTCGAGCAGCGGCTGCGCCTGCCGTTCACGCAGCCGCCTGAGCGCCTCGCGGAAGCCGTCCGCCGCCTCGCGGCCGCAGAGGACACGCTCGGGTCCCGTCCACCGGCCGGCGAGCTTGCCGCCCGCTGGGTCGCGTAGCCCGCGCGCCTCGCATCGGCCAATTTCAAACCCTGTACACAGTTAGGCTATATGTCTGCGTACTTGACATCAGACGGCTCACGTGTAAAGTAGCTCGCGCGACACCAACCGAGGAGCGCGCCACATGTCTACTGCTGTGATCGAACCGAGCATCGTCGTCGAGGACGAGCTCAACCCCGCGACTTGGCGCGACGGCAAGCGGTATGCCTGGCTGCTCGGTCTGCTGGTGCCTTCACTGCCCTTCATCGTCTACGGCCTGGTCCATCTCACCGGCGTCGGTGCACTGTGGTACCTCGGGCCGGTGGTCGTGTTCGTCGTCTTCCCCGTGCTCGACCTGATCGTGGGCGTCGACTCCGAGAACCCGCCGGACAGCGTGATCAAGTGGCTCGAGCAGGATCGGTACTACCGCTGGTGCACATATGTATTCCTGCCGATCCAGTACGGCGGCCTCATCTTCGCGTGCTGGCTATGGTCGAGCGGTCGGCTTTCCACGCTTGACAGCATCGGCCTCGCGCTGACGATGGGAATGGTCAGCGGAATCGCGATCAACACCGCGCACGAGCTCGGGCACAAGCGGGCGAGCCTCGAGCGGTGGCTGAGCAGGATCGCGCTCGCGGCGAGCGGCTACGGGCACTTCTTCATCGAGCACAACCGTGGGCATCACGTCCGCGTCGCCACGCCCAATGATCCGGCGAGCTCACGACTGGGCGAGAGCTTCTGGGCCTTCCTGCCGCGCACGGTCGCGGGCAGTCTGCGCTCGAGCTGGGGGCTGGAGCGTGAGCGGCTGTCGCGGACCGGGCACCGTGTGTGGACCTGGCGCAACGACATCCTCAGCGCTTGGGCGATGACGGTCGTGCTGTTCGGGGCCCTGGCCGCCGTGTTCGGCCCGGTCGTGATCCCGTACCTCCTGATCCAGGCGGTCGTGGGCTTCAGCCTGCTCGAGGTCGTCAACTACCTCGAGCACTACGGCCTGCTGCGCGAGAAGCGCGAGGACGGCCGCTACGAGCGCTGCGCTCCGCAGCACAGCTGGAACAGCAACAACGTTGCGACGAACGTTCTGCTCTATCACCTGCAGCGCCACAGCGATCATCACGCCAACCCGACGCGCCGCTACCAGGCGCTGCGGCACTTCGACGAGGCGCCCCAGCTCCCAACCGGTTATGCCGGCATGATCGTGCTCGCGTACATCCCGCCGCTTTGGCGCCGCGTGATGGACCCTCGCCTGCTGGCGCATTACGAGGGTGACCTGTCGCGAGCCAACGTCAACCCGCGAGCGCGGCGCCGCTACGGTCTGTCTGCATGAGTCGATACGCGTGTCCGGTCTGCGGCTACGTCTACGACGAGTCGACCGGCAACCCCCGCGAGGGGTTGGCGCCGGGAACGCCGTGGAGCGAGGTTGACGACGATTGGCACTGCCCGGACTGCGGTGTCCGCGACAAGATCGACTTTGAGCCGGCCGAGGCCTGATGGCAACCCAAGCGCAGTCGATACCGGACCCGCCTGAGCGCGCGTCGTACCCGGCCGCAGCGCGTCAGCTGCTGCGGGACATGCTCCTCGACGCCGTGCGCCGGCTGCTCGCTGAGCGCCACTGGCCGGACGTGACGATGGCGGAGGTGGCACGCGCGGCCGGCGTGAGCCGACAGACCCTCTACAACGAGTTCCGCTCCCGCGACGAGTTCGCGGAGGCGTTCGTCCTCCGCGAGGAGGAGCGCCTGATCACGGCCGTCGAGGCAATTATCCGCTCGCACCTCGACGACCCGGCGGAGGCGCTGACCCAGGCCTTCGGGGTATTCCTCACGGCAGCCGCCGAGGATCCGCTGATCCGCCGCCTTCTTTCCGAGGACGGCGCCGACGGGATGCTGCCGCTGGTGACAACCAGAGGCCGCCCCGTCGTCGAGGGAGCGGTGGCACGACTCGAGGAGATCATTCTCTCGTGCTGGCCGCAGGTGCAGCGCGTTCACGTCAGGCTGCTGGCCGAGTGCCTCGTCAGGCTCGCGATCAGCTACGCGATGCTTCCCGCCGGCCCGGCGACGATGACCGCGGCCTCGATCGCGACCCTGCTCGGCCCGTACATCGAGCAGGTCTTCGCGGCCCCGCTCTAGCCGCCCCGCCGCAGGACGAAGCCGCGGCTGGCCAGCTCGCCCGTCGCGTCCTCGAATGCGCCGAAGTCTCGGCGCAGGAGCGCGTCGATCGGCCGGCCGGCCGGCCCCGACGCGCGAACCCAGCGTCGCAGCACCGCCGCCCCGGCCCGCTCCCGGGCCTCGGCGAGCAGATCAAGCAGGATCGGCAGCTCGGCCCTGTGCCCGAGCTGCCCCGAAAGCAGGGTCAACGCGTCGGCGTTCAACACCAGGCACAGCTCGCCCTCGCTCAGGCCGAGAAGGTCCATCAGCTCCGCGGCACGCTCGCTCTGAACGCGACCACCGAGTGAGGGGTCGCGCGAGTTAGTCATCATCCGGCCCGTACCGCTCGGCCCAAAGATCGACCTCGTCGGGATCGTCATCGAGTATCTCCACGGGAAACACAATCGGGAATCCTGCTCGCTGCGCCTCCCGTTCGGCTGCGGAACGAGCCAGCTCCAATCCGAGTCGGAGGCCTCGCATCAGTGCCTTGTGGATGGCTGCGGAAATCGCCACCTCGTCCGGCTCGTCGAGTTCCCCCTGAATGCGCCCCTCGAGCTCAGCGATCACGTCGGACGCGATGGTGACCAGATCCGGCGTTGCGTCGTCGACATCGTCCTCGTCCACGTGGCTAGCCTGACACCTTGTTCGATCGCGCGCGAGGACGTCGATCGCGGGCGGGACGGACCGCAGCCTGCGAACGGTCTGGATCAGAACAGCTGGTTCTCGCCGCCGAACACGTCGCTCACCGAGCCGTCGGTGAAGATCTGACGGATCGAGCTGGTCAGCAGGTCGGCGCATGGCAGCACGCGAATGTTGTCCGGCGCGCCCGGCGGGAGTGGAAGCGTGTCGGTCACGACGACCTGCTCGAAGTCTGCAGCGGCGAGGTTCTTCCACGCATCGCCCGAAAACTCACCGTGGGTGGCAGCCGCGTAGATGCGACGGGCGCCGGCGTCTCTGACGGCAAGGGCGGCGGCTTTCAGCGTGCCCGCGGTAGCAATGATGTCGTCGACAAGGACGGCCGTCTTGCCGGCCACGTCGCCGATCACGTAGCCGATCTCGGCGACCTGCTGGGCAGGGCGCTCCTTGTTGAGGATCGCCAGATCGGCTCCGATCCTCGAGGCGAAGCGCTTGTTCAGCTTCACCCGACCGGCGTCCGGCGCGACGACTACCAAATCCTCGAGCCCGAGATCGGCGAAGTACTGGGTCAGCATGAACAGCGCCGTCATGTGATCGCACGGCTTCTGAAAGAAGCCCTGGATCTGACCGGAGTGGAGATCCATGGTCAGGAGCCGGTCGATCCCGGCCGACTCGAGCATGCGAGCCACCAGCCGCGCCGTGATCGGCTCGCGCGGGGCGGACTTCTTGTCCTGACGCGAGTAGCCATACCACGGCGTGACGGCGATCACGCGGTGCGCCGAGCCGCCCACCGCCGCGTCGATCATCACGAGCAGCTCCATCAGCGCGTCGTTGGCGGTCAGCCCGGTTTGCGCGTTGCCGCAGGTCGGCTGGACGATGAACACGTCCGCGCCGCGGACTGAGTCCTCGAAGCGACAGTAGACCTCGCCGTTGGAGAAGGTCCGCGGGCTCACACTGCTGAGCTCGACGCCCAGCTTCGCGGCGATCCTGGCGGCCAGCTCAGGATTCGCACGGCCCGAGCACAGCATCAGGCGTTTGTTATATGCGAGCTGCATCTCGCTTGTGGACACGGGACTCGTCTCGAGCACGCTCACGGGGGCCAGGAGTCTACTTCCGGTCGCTGACGAACCGACGGCCGCGGTGGTCATCTCCCACGCAGCTTCGGCTGTGTCGCTCTCCGTAGCCGTTGACAGATCAGCCGTGGCGGTCATTTCGCACCCCCCTCGTCGGCCGCTGCCCGCTCGGCGCGGCGCTGCGCGTAGCCCTCGATGTTCCGCTGGCGTTCGCGGGCGACACCAAGGGCACCAGGCGGCACGTCCTCGGTGATCACCGAACCGGCGGCCGTGAACGCGCCGTCCCCGACCGACACGGGCGCGACGAACATCGTGTCGACGCTGACCTTGACTCCCGAGCCGATCTGCGTGCGGTGCTTGCGGTACCCGTCGTAGTTGGCCGTGATCGTGCCCGCGCCGATATTGCTGCGATCACCGATGTCGGTGTCGCCGATGTAGGAGAGGTGAGGCACCTTGGTTCCGGCGCCGATCTCGGAGTTCTTGACCTCGACGAACGTTCCCACCTTCGAGCCCTCACGCAGCACCGCCCCCGGGCGCAGGTACGCGAACGGCCCCACGCTCGCCCGTTCCCCAACGTCGGCACTGGTCAGGTAGGAGTGAACGACTCTCGCCTCGTCGCCGATCCGGCAGTCGATCACAGTAGATGAGGGCCCGACTTCGCACCGAGCCCCGATCTTGGTCGCCCCGAGCACGCACGTGAACGGCGCGATCACGGTGTCCTCGCCGATCTCCACGCCGGCATCGATGACGGCCGAGTCCGGATCGACGATCGTCACCCCGGCGAGCATGTGCCGCTCGTTGATCCGCCGCTGCGCGAGCGCCCTGACGGTGGCGAGACCCACACGATCGTTGACGCCGAGCGTCACGTCTCTGTCGGCGACCTCGAACGCGTCGACGGTCCGCCCGAGCCCCCGTAGGATCGGCAGCACGTCGGGCAGGTACAGCTCGCCCTGCGCGTTATCGGCGCGAACCTGCGCCAGCGCCTCGAGGAGCAAACCGCCGTCGAACGCGAAGATCCCAGTATTGACCTCACGGATCTGAAGCTCGCCTTCGGTGGCGTCGCCGGGCGCCTTCGTCTCCACGACTCGCTCGACCGTCCCGTCGGGCGCGCGGACGACTCGGCCGTATCCCGCCGGGTCCTCGAGCACCGATGTAGCGATCGTGGCGGCCGCCCCCGAGCGCGCGTGCGCCTCCGCGAGCCCCCTAAGCATCTCGGCGGTGATCAACGGCACGTCGCCGGCGATCACGATAACCGTGCTCGCCGGGTCGATCTCGGCACCGGCGGACCGGACCGCATCCGCGGTGCCCAGCGGGTGTTCCTGGACGGCGACTACAACCTCACCGTTGAGTACGGGCTCAAGCGGGCGCCCGGGCGAATCGACCACCACAATCGTCCCAGCCCCGGCATCCCGCGCCGCCGCGATCGGCCAAGCGATCATCGGCCGCCCACACAACGGGTGGAGCAGCTTCGGAGTCCTCGAGCGCATTCGCGTGCCTTGCCCCGCGGCGAGGATGACAACGACGACCGGTGCGGTCACGTGATGATCGTAAGCGATCGGGGAGATGGCGGACTCGGGGAGGGGGCGGGCTCGGGGAGATGGCGGGCTCGGGGAGGGTTTTGGGGGGGCGGGAGCGACGGTCGGGCTGAACCCCGGCCTGTCACGCGCGGCTGAGCTTCGCCAGCCGTTCCCTAACGGCCGGATCGAGGCCCATCTGCTTGGCGAGATCTGTCAGCTCAAGCAAAGTCTGCCCATCGAGCATCGCGTCTGCCTCGGGCAGCATCTCGCTCAGCATTTCGAGAGCGACGCCACTCTCGTTGGCCTCCACCAAATCGTTTAGAACGGCTACTTCATTTGGGCGGAACCACGGTCCGCACGTGTCTACGAGAGCGTGGAGCCTCGACCGCACGTCGTCGTAGTACTCGGAGCTGGGGATGGTGGGTTTCGTGGTCATGGGTTTCTCGGAATGTTAGTCGGGTAGCCCGTCACGATCCGACCCGTGGCATTGTCAACGATGACCCTGATTTCGACTCCATCGCGTGCGCCGGTGATGACCGTCCTGCCGCCCACTACATCTCTCTGAGACTCTGGATCTGTCGCAACATCCGAGATCTCAGTGAGGATCTTGTCGTCAGACCAACCCTGTGGGAATTCCGACTTCCCGGTGATGCCGGTGCCGGGCCTGTGGCCCCCACCGGTTGCGTCACCCTCGAGGATGTGCTCCTTCGCCTGAGCGTCGGTCACGTTGACGGGGTTTGCGCCGTGACCGTCAGCCTCCCCGTTCTTGCCGTTCTTGCCGCCCTCACCCTCGTCCTCGTCGTTGAGTCGTGTGCGGCCGCACGTTTCCGGGGCGGGGTCGGTGATGGTGTTCCCCCCGGGTGTGGGTTCGTCGGCGGGGAGGTGTTCGCCTGATGGCGGTCTGTCCGGGATGGTGTAAGGGAGTAGCCCGTCCCCGGGGCTCGGCTCGCGGCTCGGGAAGTCCTCGATCCGCGGCTGGTCGCCGGTGATCGTGAATGGGAGGATCCCGCCGCCGACAGTGGGCTCGTCGGGCTCTCCCGGTGAGGCGTCGCATTGGTCGCCCGGTAACGCGAACGGCGCGGTCGCGAGCAGCGGCGCGATCGGCGCGACCCCCGCGAGCGGCGGCGGGACGATCGTGAGCGCTTGCAAACTCCCGCTCGCCCGATCGGCTGCAGTCTCCGCGTCCTCCCACGCTCGTCGCCCGCGCGCCTGCCAAACGGACAGCTCCTGTTGCGCGTCCGCGAGCGCCTTGCCGGCGGTCTGCTCGTCTGCCTGAGCGCCCGACAACGCCACCTGAGCCACCAGCGCCTCCGCGTCCGCAGCCGCCGCGGCCACGACACCCAATGGACCTGCCGCACGCGCGGCCGTCCCCTGGGCCCGCGCCGCGCTCAACGCGCCCTGCGCGGCGCTTCCGGCTGCCTGCGCCGACTGCACACGATCGGACTGCGCCTTTATCTCCTTCAGGCAGCGCTCCGCCTGCTCCACCGCAGTCATCCCCTCCCGCTGGCAGCGCTCGAGCTCAGTCGCATAGCCCCGCAGCGCGGCCGCCGCCGTCCCGGACGCCCCCGCCGCCCCATGAAAGCGCGAGCTGATGACGTCCGAAAGATCCTGATACGAAGTCGCCGCCTCACCCGTCCACGATGCCGCCAACGACCCCGCCGTCACCTGCACATGTGACCCGAGCTCAGTCAGCGTCGCCGCGACGTTGCCGATCAAACCCGATGCCCCGAAAAGCGCCTCCGGATCGCCCGGCGGCGGGGAAAAGCCCACCGCCGACGGCAGATCCATAGCCGATGGCAGCCGCGCCGCGGACGACAGACCGCCCGCCGAGCCCAGACCACCCGCCGAGCCTAGACCGCCCGCCGAGCCCAGACCGCCCGCCGAGCCCAGACCGCCCGCCGAGCCCAGACCGCCCGCCGAGCCCAGACCGCCCGCCGAGCCCAACGGCATCGTTGCGGCCGGCGACACCACCAACCCACCCGTGTCCGACGAGAGCAACGGACCCGACCCGAGACTCACCGCTGCTCACCCCTCCCGTGTAACCAGAACCCGAACATCAGCCAAGACCTCCCAAGCCGTTCCAAACCGCAAGCGCAGCAAACACCACACCACACCCCAAGAAAAGCCCCCACGGTGTGAAAAACACCCCCCCCCGGCGCGCAACCCCGGCGACGGTCGCACGCCTGCTCGCTGCCGACTTTCCGCACAGCAGATTCCTCGGTGCGGACGCGACGATGTCGCTGTTCGCCGAGCTCACCGCGATTGGCATCGCCGGCGGCGCCGTTTACGACGCGCTGGTCGGCGCGTCAGCTCGGGAGCACGGGCTGGCGCTCGCCACGCGGGACCGTCGCGCGCTCGCAACATACCGCGCCCTCGACGTACGAGTCGAGCTATTGTCGTAGCTTCGCCCGGCCGTCGGCGCCGGCGACGAAGAGGTCCGGTTTCGACCGTGCTGCGTTCTCCACTGCTGCTCGAACCTGAGCTTCGGTGTAGCGGGGTGTCCAGCCCATACCCGAACATTAGTTCGCGTGCCGGACGGAAAGACGAGTATTTGCAGGCTTTATTGGTGAGCTGGGGAGCCCGGATTCGGACCGGGACCTCACGGCTCCAAAGGCCGGCGGGCTGCCAGTTACACCACTCCCCATCAGACGAATCAGTCGACGGTTTGAGACGTTACCTGATGGATTCCGCTGCGGCGAGCCGGTCGAAGCGAGCCCAGGCCACGCCCCTCACCCCTCCCGCCCCGACCCCACCACTGGTCGCAGCCCGAGCATGCCGTACCGGCGCCGCGACGCGACGAGGCCGCGCGACTCCCTTCCCGCCAGCCGCGCTCTTGCCCAATGCATAACGGGCCGCTCGATGTACCGGTGGGAAAGCTCGACGGCGACGAAGATGACCGCGAACAGGGCGACCGTGCCGCCGACGCCGGCGTGCCGGCCGACGACCATCGTCCAGGTCTGGCCGGGAAGCAGGTTCCACAGGTAGAGACCGTAGGAGACCACGCCGAGGTGAACGAGCGGGCGGAAGGACAGCGCTCGAGCCAGCAGCCCCTGCGGCCGGTTGACGACGCTCAGGATCAGCACAGCGGCGGCGATCTCGACAAGCGGCAAGCCGTAAAGATTGAGTGGATCGCCGCCGATCGCGAACGCGGAGTTGGCGTAGCACCAGCCGATCACGGCGAGTGCGGCCCAGCCCGCCACACTCGGCAATGCCGCTCGGTAGCGATACCCGAAGAGCGCGGCGAGGCAGCCGACGGCGAGTGCGTCGATCCGGGTGGGCGTCGAGTAGTAGGCGAACTCGTCCCAACGGAACGAGCCGGCTAGATAGAACCTCAGCCCGGTCGCGACGGCGACGATCAGTACCGCGACCGCGGTCGCCAATAGGAGTGGGCGGCGCCGCAGCCACCCGCGCACGCCGGAGCGACGGTCCTTGCGCCCGTTCAGGAGCCAGCGCAGCGCCGGCGGCCAGCAGGCGTAGAAGTGCTCCTCGACTGAGAGCGACCAGGTCCACGCCAGCGGTCCCATCGCGCCCCAGATCGCCTGTACGAAGCTGCTGAGATAGAGCAGCACGGGGCCGACCAGGAGCACCAGCCGCCAGGCGCTCTGCTGGCGGGCGAAAACGAGCACGTAGACCGGCAGCAGCACCAGGAGGCCCGGAAGCAAGCGTGCCGACCGGCGCAGGTAGAACGAGCGCAGGTCGATCCGGCCGGTCCGATCGTGCTCGCCGAGCAGGAGCGTCGTGATCAGGTAGCCCGAGAGCACGAAGAACACGGTCACGCCAAGGCTGCCGCCGGGAAGCACTGAGGGCATCGCGCCCCAGATCGCCGAGTGCAGCATCAGGACGCCGAGGATCGCCAGGCCGCGGATCCCGTCGAGCGCCGGCCGGTGGCCGAGCGCACTCGTGGACCGGTCGGTCTGCTCGTGCGGATCCGATCTCAAGCTCAGGTGTCGCAACGCAGACATCTCACGCTGCTCGGCGACGCTACGGATTGTCGGTAATAGCACGTGAAGATCGGCCTAAACCAGCCCCAGCGGGCTGACAGCCGCTCACTCTCACGCAGCGCAGGCGCCGAGGATCCTTGCGATCTCGGGTGGAAGCGTCGGATCGGCGCGCGCGGCGCGCAGGTCCGCCGGACGGTGCAACGCTCGTTCGGTGCGCAGGATCCCTACCTCGAGACCGACGCGGCGCGCCGCGGCCAGGCCCATCGTCATCACGTCCGCCCCGCGCCACGCCTGCTCGGGGAGCGAGAACAGCTTGGGCTGGGGGCGGCTGACGGCGACCAGATAGAGGCCCCCGCCGATCACAGGCCCGAGGACGAGATCGCAGCCGGCGTCCAGATCGTCGAGGGCAGCGGCGGCGTGGTCGGGCCGCAGGCGCGGGAGATCCGGCCACACAACCAGTACGGGGCCGCTGTGGCGGGCGAACACCCGCGCCGTCGCATCCGCCAGCCGGCGGCCGATGCCGTCGCCGTTCTGCGGGAACAGTGCGGTCTCGAAGGGCAGCAGTGCGCGGATCTCGGGCGCGGCGTCGGGCGGGTCGTGTGCCACGTGTACGGCGCCGGGCGCGACCGAATGCGCCCACCGGACCGCCGCTGTGATCAACGCGGCCTGGAGCTCGGCGCACCCATCGTTCCCGAGTATCGGCTCCAGCGCGCGGCGAACCTCCCCCGGTCGCGGCGCACGGGCCATGACGACCGCGGCGGGACCGGAGGGTGGGACATGGTTCATCCCTGCTCGAAGCGGTAGACCGTCCCGGCCGCGGAGGGGGGTTCTGCGGCGATCCGTGGCAGCGCTGCCCGCAGCACGTCCGCGAAGATCGGCGTGCTCCTGCCCATCAACTCGATCAGCGTCGCCACGGGCGTGGGCTCGCCGGGGACCACCTCGTTGGCATAGTCGGTGGCGAAGCCCATCAGCGCATACGGCAACTCGAGCTCGCCGCAAAGCACCACCTCGGGACCGCCGGTCTGGCTGACTGCCGTCACTCCGCAGCCTGCAAGCTGGGCGATCTCGGTGGGGGTGTTGAAGCGCGGGCCGTCGACGTGCCCGTACGTGCCGCCGTCGCGCGCCCCGTGCCCGGTCTCGTGCGCCGCCGCCACCAGCACCGCACGCAGCCCTTCCGAGAACGGACCACCGTGCAGGATCCAGTGGCCGCGGGCAAAGTCCCCGGGCTCGCTGAAGAAGGTGCACATCGACCCGTCAGGGAGGCGGTTGGAGATGAAATGGAGGTCGTCGAAGACCACGAGCGAGCCCAGCTCCACGGTCGGATCAACGGCGCCGCAGGCGGTACAGCCGACCACCGCAGTCGCGCCGAGATCCCTAAGTGCCCAGATGTTCGCGCGATGGGTGACGTGGTTCGACAACCGCACGTGGCCGGCGCCGTGTCGCGAGACATGCAGCGCCGAGACTCCCGCGTACGCCCCCATCGTGATCGCGGCATCGCCGTACGGGGTGCGGTGCTCGACCAGCTCTGAGGCTTCGAATCCTGGCAGCGCATAGGTCCCCGACCCGGTGATGATCCCGATCGCCATCAGGCGCGATGCTAGCGCCGCGGGGTTGGGGCGGGGCGGCAGGCGCCGGACAGGCGTTACGAGGCTGGGCGACGGCCCGAGGGCGGGGAGTCGGCGTGCAACCTCTTGGGCGGTTTCGACCTGCACGGGCCAAACCGCCCCAGTCTCCCAGGGGTCGTGCTGAGAAATGCAGACCAGTTAGGCGCTTTTCGTCACGGCCTCTGGGCGACCCGCCGCGCCCGAAACTTCAGAGGCCGTGGTCGATAAGCGTTCACCACCAACTAAAAGCGACCAAGACCCCCGCCGACGCGCCGCGCGCGACCAAGACCCCCGACGACGCGCCGCGCCCGACCAAGACCCCCGCCGACGCGCCGCGCCCGCCGACGACCAGGAGTTCGGCGTCAACACCACCAGACGAGCCCAGACCCACGACCGAACTCTTAAGGGCCGAAGGCGGGCACAGCACCCCCCACCGCTATCTCGGCACCCGTCCGCCTTCGGCCCCGGGCTCGGTGGCCGGACCGCGGGGAGCGGCGATCCCGAGCACCCGCATCGCCTTCAGCCCGAGCGAGAGCTTCTCGCGCCCGTCGGTAGAGGAGACGTCGAGCCCGGTCAGCTCGCGAACGCGCTCGAATCGGTAGCGGATCGTGTGGCGGTGGGTGATCAGCCTCGCTGCGGTCGCGTTAACGTTCGCGTCGCACTCGAGGAACGTCGACAGGGTCCCGAGCAGGTCGGTCTCGTATTGCTCGTCGTACACGACCAGCGGCCGCACGGTCTCGTCGTAGAAGCGGTTCAGCTCGGCTGGATCGTTCATGTGCGGGAGCAG